>Ga0316229_1001620_pt1 | contig 22063 bp, 18 predicted proteins | sample TBH18023metaG_FD_206011 | JGI IMG/M metagenome (GOLD analysis project Ga0316229, IMG submission 206011) | Freshwater microbial communities from Trout Bog Lake, Wisconsin, USA - TBH18023 | ecosystem: Environmental > Aquatic > Freshwater > Lake > Hypolimnion/Profundal zone | place: USA: Wisconsin... | reverse complement strand
GAAGGTAAACTCCGCCCCAGGGCGCGGCCAACAGCGCGGTCTACACTGGACGGGAACCGCCGCAGGAGTTTGCGCCCATGGCAACCCTTCCACCTACCTCCTTGTCGGTATTGCAATACGAAACTTTCATAAGCAAGGCCTACCTGCGCCTCACCGGCCACAACACCTCACTGAGCCACCGCCTGCTGCTCATCCTGGCATTCGTGGCCTGCGTCCATGTCACCCTGCGCTCGGTCCGTTTCATCAGCGAATGGCTGATCAAAAAGATCCACGCCACCCGGCGTTCCAACGATTTCGTGGCGCAGAAGCCGAAATTCATGACCCTGATCCGGCTCCTGGCCAACACGGTGACCTTCCTGATCTATTTTTTCGCGCTGGGCTTTTTCCTGGAGGAGTTCGGCGTCAGCCTCACCGGCTACCTGGCCAGCGGTTCCATCGCCGCGCTGGCCATCAGCTTCGGCTCCCAGGGCCTGGTCCAGGACATGGTCATCGGCCTGACGCTGATCTTCTCGGATGCCATGGATGTCGGCGACATGGTGGAAATCGTCGGCCTCGCCATCGTCATCGGCCGGGTCGAGGAAATCGGCCTGCGCTTCACGAAGGTCCTTAATTTCCACAATCAACGGGTGTTCATCCCCAACCGCACCATTGCCAATGTCAGCCGGTTTCCCCACGGGGGCATCTACGTCTACGCCGATGTCCAGATCCCGGTGGACCTGGCCCCGGACAAGGCGGTCGGAATCGTCGAAAGCCTTGCTCATGGAATGTGGCGGCAATTCGACGGCATCATCCTGGGCCTGCCGGTGGTTGGAGGGGTTGAGCGACCCGCCGACGCCGGATGGGCATTCATCCGGGTGCATTTCACGGTCTGGCCCGGGCAAGGCGACTTGATCGAGACCACGTTCCGCCAGCAGACGGTCAACGCCATGAAGCCGTTCGACGCTGCCTACGCCGACTGGCAGGTGCCGGTGACCTACCGGGCCATGAACGGTCCCAGGCTGGCCATTCCCGGCCATGCCGGCGGGTATGATGGGGTGAACAAGGAGCGCGCATGAATCCGGAAATCGCAATCATGGGTGGCAGCGGCCTGTATGCCCTTGCCGGCGCCGCCGGCACGGAACGCCGGGTGATGGAGACGCCCTTCGGCCCGCCTTCGGATCCCATCGAACTGGCGACCCTGAACGGGGTGCCCGTGGCCTTTCTGTCCCGCCATGGGGCCGGCCACCGGCTGCTGCCTTCGGAGGTCCCCTACCGGGCCAACATCTGGGCCCTGAAGGCGCTGGGGGTGAAGACCGTGGTCTCGTTCTCCGCGGTCGGCAGCCTTCAGGCCAGGCATGCCCCGGAGACCCTGCGGCTGCCCGACCAGTTCATCGACCGCACCCAGGGCCGAGCGTCCAGCTTCTTCGGGGCCGGCCTGGTCGCCCACGTGGCCTTCGCCGACCCGACCTGCCCCTGGCTCAGGTCCCGGCTCATGGAGGCGGGGCGCGCCCTGGCCCTGCCCATGGCCGATGGCGGCACCTACGTCTGCATGGACGGCCCAGGCTTTTCCACCCGGGCCGAAAGCCGCCTGCACCAGAGCTGGGGGGCGGACTACATCGGCATGACCCAGGCGACGGAGGCCAAGCTGGCGCGGGAAGCCGAGCTTTGCTACGCGACGGTGGCGCTGGTGACCGATTACGACTCCTGGCGGGAACAGGAAGCGGGGGTCAAGGGGGAGGACATCATGGCCGTGCTGCGCGCCAACGTGGACATGGCCCGCAGTCTGCTGAGCGAGGCCATGCCCTTGCTGGCCGGGCACGCGGATTGCGCCTGCCGGCATGCCCTGGCCCACGCGCTGATCACGCCGCCCCGTCTGGTGCCGGCGGAAACCAGGAAGCGGCTGCAGATCCTCATCGGTGCTTACGGCTACGAGGCTTGAGGGCCGGAATCAAGAGATATTAATCTATTTACTTCCTCTTCATGAAGCACTCACTACACTCATAGCGTCTCCATGACCGAACAGGAGGAAGCATGTCCATGCCCAAGCGGCTTTCCGCCGAATTCCTTGGAACCCTGTGGCTGGTGCTGGGCGGATGCGGCAGCGCCGTCCTGGCGGCGGCCTTTCCCGGCGTCGGCATAGGCCTCCATGGGGTCGCCGTCGCCTTCGGCCTGACGGTGCTCACCATGGCCTTCGCCATAGGGCCCATTTCCGGCTGCCACCTGAATCCGGCGGTAAGCTTCGGCCTGGCGATCGGCGGGCGGTTCCCATGGAAAGACCTGATCCCCTACTGGATCTCCCAGGTGCTGGGCGCCTGCGCAGCCGGGGCCATCCTCTACGCCATCGCATCGGGCAAGCCCGGCTTCAGCGCCGGAGGCTTCGCCAGCAACGGCTATGGAGCCCACAGCCCCGGCGGCTACGGCCTGGGAGCGGCATTCCTGACCGAGGTGGTGATGACCGCCTTCTTCCTCTTCGTCATCCTGGGGGCCACCGCGAAGAAGGCCGCGGCGGGCTTCGCGCCCATCGCCATCGGCCTCTGCCTCACCCTCATCCACCTGGTGAGCATCCCGGTGACCAACACCAGCGTGAATCCTGCCCGCAGCACCGGCGTGGCCTTCTATGCCGACGGCGGATGGGCCCTGGGGCAACTTTGGCTGTTCTGGCTGGCGCCCCTCATCGGAGCCGCCATCGCGGGGCTGATCTTCCCGAAGCTCGAGGACGAGCGATGACCGAAATGTAACGATCGGGGCGCCCCCATCCGGGTTGCCTGGACGGCTGGAAAGACCGAGGATGGCTGCCGAGTCGGTCACCCACCGTGCCGGGAGGATCCATGGCATCCGTCCAGTTCACCCTCAACGGCAAGGCCCGGAGCCTGGAGGCCGATCCGGAAACGCCTTTGCTGTGGGTGCTCCGGGACCAGTTGCGGCTCACCGGCACCAAGTACGGCTGCGGGATGGGCGTGTGCGGCGCCTGCACCGTGCTCCAGGACGGCAAGGCCGTGCGCAGCTGCCAGGTTCCCCTGGGCACCTTGAACTCGGCCCAGGTGACCACCGTCGAGGGGCTGGCCCGGGAGCATGCCGCGCTGCAGCGCGCCTGGCTGGAGGAGGACGTCGCCCAGTGCGGCTACTGCCAGGCCGGCATGCTCATGGCCGCCGCCGCCCTGCTCAAGGCCAAGCCCCGCCCCGACGACGCCGACATCGACGCGGCCATGGCCGGGATGGTCTGCCGCTGCGGAACCTACACCCGGATCCGGCGGGCCATCCTGAACGCCGGCCGGAGGTAGCCATGGCCACCACCCGGAGGGACTTCCTCAAGCTGGCCGGCGCGGGCACGGCGCTCGCCGTGGGCTTCCGCGTGGACGGCCGGGCCCCGGATGCCGCCGTGCTCAGGCCCGACGCCTGGCTGCGGGTCACCCGGGACGGCCGGGCGACGGTCACCGTGGGCAAATCCGAAATGGGCCAGGGGGTGCGGACCGCCCTGCCGATGATCGCCGCCGAGGAACTGGGAGTGCCGTGGAGCCAGGTGGATCTGGTCCAGGCCGAACCCGGTCCGGACTTCAAGGACCTGGGAACCGGCGGCAGCAACAGCATCGAGGGGCTCTGGCAGCCCCTGCGCCGGTCCGCCGCGGCGGCCAGGGAGATGCTCATCGCCGCGGCGGCGGCGCAATGGGGGGTGGCGCCCGCCTCCTGCCAGGCCGGGCAGGGCGCCGTGCGGCATGGCGCCACCGGCCGCAGCCTGGCCTATGGCCGGCTGGTGTCCGCCGCCGCCCGGCTGCCGGTGCCCAAGGACCCGCCCCTGAAGCCGGCCAGCGCCTACCAGCTGCTGGGCAAGCCCACCCCGCGCTATGATGGGCCGCGCATCGTCGACGGCAGCGCGCGCTATGGGCTGGACATCAAACTGCCCGGGATGCACTACGCGGTGGTGGCCCGCTGTCCCGTCATGGGCGGCAAGGCCAAGTCCTGGAATGCCGCCAAGGCCATGGGCCAGCCTGGGGTCCGGGCCGTGGTCCCGCTGCGCACCGGCGTGGCGGTGCTGGCGGACAGCACCTACCAGGCCATGACCGCGGCCGCCGCCCTGGAGGTGGTCTGGGACGAAGGGCCGCTGGCCGGCTTCAGCAGCGAGATCTTCCGCGCCCAGCTGGAGCAGCTGGCCGCCATGCCCGGCCAGCCGGCCCGGACGGAAGGGGATGCGGCGCGGGCGCTCGCCGCCGCCCCCAGCCGGGTGACGGCCCAGTACGTGTTCCCCTGGCAGGCCCATGCCACCCTGGAACCGCCGAACTGCGTGGCCCACGTGCGCGGCGACGGCTGCGAGATCTGGACCGGCTGCCAGCTGCCCAACGAGGTCCAGAGCCTGGTGGCGCGGCTGCTGGGCCTGCCGCCGGAGACGGTGCGGGTCCACGTGCCCCTGCTGGGGGGCGGGTTCGGCCGCCGGCTGAGCTCGGACTACGCGGTGGAGGCGGCGGAGCTGGCCAGGGCCGTCAAGGGGCCGGTGCAGGTGGTCTGGACCCGGCAGGACGATATCCAGAATGACCTGTACCACCCCATGTCGGTGCACCGGCTGGAGGCGGGCCTGGACCATGGCGTGGTCACCGGGTGGCTGCACCGGGTGGCCGCGCCGTCCATCCTGCTGTCCTGGGAGGGACACCGCTCGCCGGGGATCGTCACCGAGGAGACCAACGGCGCGACCGACGTCCCATACGGGATCGGCAATCTGCGGGTGGAATTCGCCGAGGCGGCCTGCCACGTGCCGCTGGGCTGGTGGCGCGGCGTCGAATCGGTGTCCAATGTCTTCGCCCGGGAATGTTTCATGGACGAATTGGCGGCCGCGGCGGGCAGGGATCCCCTGGCCTTCCGCCTCGACCTGCTGGGCGACCCGGGCATCCGCCAGGTGGCGAACAAACGGGTCGATATCGGCCGGCTGCAGCGGGTGCTACGGCTGGCGGCGGACCGGGCCGATTGGGGCAAGCCGGCGGCGCCCGGCCGGGGCCGCGGGATCGCCTGCCATGCCTACGATGGCCGCACCTACGTGGCGCACGTGGCCGAGGTCTCGGTGGAAGCCGGCAAGCTCCGGGTGCACCGGGTGGTGGCGGCGGTCGACTGCGGCCTGGTGCTGAACCCCTCCGGGGCGGAGGGCCAGGTGGAGAGCGGGATCACCTGGGGGCTTTCGGCGCTCAGGTCCGCCATCACCTTCAAGGACGGCAGGGTGCAGCAGAAGTCCTTCAATGACCTGGGCGTCTGGGAGATGGGCGACGCCACCCGGATCGACATCCACCTGGTGCCCAGCCGCGAACCGCCCACCGGGATCGGCGAACCGCCGGTGCCGCCGTTGATCCCGGCGGTGCTCAATGCCCTCCATGCCGCCACCGGCAAGCGGACCCGCACCTTGCCCATCGCCTGATGGGGCCCGGCGATAGCCAAACGGTAATGATCCGGTAATTTTAATGGTATTAGACGATCCAGCCGGGGGGACCGATCATGGAAGCGAGGTCGGTTTCCATGTCTGCATCCCCCACCCATCGCCAGGCTCAGCTGGGCCTGCTTGCCAATTGCTGCGCCGTGTTCATGACGGTCATGGACTGCCTGATCGTGAACGTGGCCCTGGAATCCATGCAGACGGCGCTGGGAGCCGATCTCTCCCGCCTGCAGTGGGTGGTGGACGCCTACACCCTTAGCTTCGCCAGTTGCCTGCTCATCGCCGGGACCCTGGGGGACCGCCTTGGCCATCGGCGGCTGTTCAACGCCGGGCTCTGGAGCTTCACGCTGGCTTCGGTCGCCTGCGGCCTGGCGCCGAACCTGTCCTTCCTGGTCCTGGCCCGGGCCTTCCAGGGCGTGGGCGCCGCCCTCCTGCTGCCCAACGCGCTGTCCCTGCTCAATCAGGCCTACGAGGATCCGGTCGCCAAGGCCAAGGCCATCGGTGTGTGGGCCTGCTGCAGTTCCGCCGGGGCTTCCGCGGGCCCGGTGGTCGGCGGCTTCCTGGTCAGTGGCTTCGGCTGGCGCAGCATCTTCTTCGTCAACGTGCCCTTCGGCATCCTCGCCTATGTCCTCACCAGGGTTTCCGTGGCGGAGCATAAGGCCAAGGTCCGCCCTGCGCCCTTCGATTGGCTGAGCCAGGCCCTGGCCATCCTGGCCTTGGCCAGCCTCACCTACGTGCTGATCGAGGGCCGGGCCCGGGGGCTGCGTGCCGCGCTCCTGCCGGGCGGGATCATGACGGTCTGCGCGCTGCTCTTCGGCTTGCGCCAGCGGCGGAGCGCCAACCCCCTGGTGCCTCCGGGCCTTCCGAGGATCCCGGCCTGGGTCAACGCCAACTTGATCGGATTGGTGGTCTGCTTCGGCTACTACGGCTTCGTCTTCATGGCCAGCCTCTACCTCCAGACTTTCCGGCACTTTTCCCCCATGCTCACCGGGCTGACCTTCCTGCCCATGACGGTGCTCCAGCCGTTCCTGCATCCCTTCGTCGGCCGCTGGGTCGCGCGGGTGGGGCCCCGGATTCCCATGACCATGGCGTTGCTGCTGGCTGCCATGGGCTATTTCCTGATCAGCTTCACGGGCGCGGAAACCTCGCGCCTGGTGCTGAGCCTTTTCATGCTGCCCATCGGCCTGGGCTCGTCCGTGGCCATCTCCCCGGCGCTGGTGTCCATGCTCAGGGCGACCCCCAGGGAAAATTCCGGGGTCTCGTCCGGGCTGTTCAACTCGGCCAGGCAGGTGGGGTCGCTGCTGGGCGTGGCGGTGCTCGGGGCCTTCCTGGGTTCGGAGAGCCACTTCCTCCGCGGCTTCCATGCCGCGGTGCTGCTCTCCAGCGTCCTGATGTTCCTGGGGGTCCTGGGCACGCTCACCTGGGCCCAGGACGGCACGGCGACCGGAAGCCCGATCGAACTGGAATTGGCCGCGGAGGTTTGACTAGAACGAAATCACCAGGCTCGTCGTGAAGATGGAATCGAGCCGCCGCAGTTCCACGAAGGTCTGGCCTAGCACCACCGAGGTTCCGGTCTGGTCGATGTCCACTTCCGTGGAAGCCGGCCGGTTGTTGTAGGTCAGCGCGAAGCCGATTTTCAGGGCGAGTTTCTTGTACAGGGTGGTGGTGAGGTCGGAGCGCCAGGTCGCCAGGTAGTTGGCGGAATTCTGGATGGAATCGGTCCAGTTGAAGTTGCTGGTGAAGACGGAAGCGTCTCCGATCTTCTGTTCGTAGTTCAGCACGGCGTTCCAGGTCGCGTAGTCCACCTGGAAACCCGGCGCCTGCGCGACCGGGGTGGTGCGGGTGTAGCCCAGGCCAAGGTCCGTGCGCAGCTTGTGGGTGTCGGTCCTGAGCCACCAGTAGCCGAGGCCGGCGTTTTCCGCGGTCCGGTTCCTGATCCCGGCGGGAATGTTCCGTTCCCAGCCGGCGCCGGCGAACCAGAGGAGGTTGCCCGCGAGGTCCTGGGCGAACCGGGCATTGACCAGATAGTCCTCCGTGGTGACCAGGGTGGTGTCCGTCCTTGCCACGGCGAAGCTGGTGGGCGAACTTCCCGTGGCGGAGTAGGTCGTCGTGTCGGTGGCCACCCGCACGGCGCTGGCATTGAAGTTCAGGGCGGTGGCGTCGGTCCAGTTGTAGGTGAACTCGTTGGAAAACCCGAAGGACTGCGATTTGGCGTTGCCGCCCACCTCCACGAAACTGAGACTGGCCTTGTCGGTCCAGTTGGGCCTGCGCGGTCCGGGTTTGCCCAGTTCCCGCTGAAGGGCCTGCTGGTAGAAGTCGACGGCCTTGGCCTGGTTGTCCTGGTCCCGGTAGACATTGCCGATGTCGTTCAATACGGCCATCTCGCCATCCCGGTTGCCGAGGGCGCGCTGGATCGTCAGGGCCCGTTGGAAGTATTTGATGGCCCTGGCCTTCTCACCCATGCTGCTGTATTCCCGGCCGATCGTGCCGAGGATCGTCGCCTCCTCGACCCGTTCCCCCAGGCCGTGATAGAGGTCCAGCGCCGCCTCGTAGCATTTGAGCGCCAAACGGCTCTCGCCGATGACGTCGTAGGCCGATCCCAGGTAGCCCAGGGCCACCGCCTGGTTGCGCCGGTCGCCGATGCCCTGGTAGAGGGCCAGGGCCTGCAACTCGCAGTCCAGGGCCTGGCGCACCGCGCCGTGCTTGCTGAGGTCGATCCCCTGCCGCAGCAGATCATCCGCCCGGCTGCCCGGGCTTTGTGCGCCGGCCGGGACCATCGCGTACATCATGAGGGCGGGGATGGCCGCCTGGTAAGTGCTCATTCGCTCACTCCACGCCACGGCGGATGGGTGATGAACGTCAGAAGGCGCCTTCCACCACCACGATCTGATGTTCCACCAGGCGGCGGTAGACCGCGCAACGATCCATGAGCATGTCGTGCGTGCCGATGGCGGCAACCCGGCCCTCGTCCATGACGATGATTTTATCCGCGTCCTTGATGGTCGACAGGCGGTGGGCAATGATGATGCCGGTCCGTCCCCGCAGCGCCTCGCGCATGGCGTCATGGATGATGGCCTCGTTTTCCGAGTCGAGGTTCGAGGTGGCCTCGTCGAAAATGAGAATGTCCGGTTCCTTGAGCAGGGCGCGGGCGATGCCGACCCGCTGGCGTTCGCCGCCCGAAAGCCGGACGCCGTTCTCGCCGAGCATCACCTCGAACCTCTTGTCCCCGAGCCGGTCGTAGAACTGGTCGATGCGCGCTTTCCGGGCCACCTGGTCCAGCTCGGCCTCGGTGAAGGTCCGGGTGCCGGACATGAAAAAGGTCATGTTGTAGCCCAGCGTGTTGTCGAACAGATCAACCGCCTGCGGCACGTAACCGACCTTGGACAGGAAACTCCGCTGGTCCACCGCGCGCAGGTCCACATCATCCACGCAGATCATCCCGGAATCGGGATCGTAGCCGCGCAGGAGCAGATTGATGATGGTGGTCTTTCCCGCGCCGGAGTGCCCGACGATGGCGGCGGTCTCGCCCGGTTCGATGACGAACGAGACATCATTGAGGATGGTCTTGGCCAATCCCAGCGGCCGGGCGCCGGCCGCAACCCGGCGGTCGGCCTTCAACCCCGGATCGGGATAGCGGAACGACACATGGCAGAATTCGATCTTCCCGGCATGGACCGGCAGGCTCACCGGGAACGGACTGTCCTTCACGGCCGGTTCCAGTTCCAGGAGGTCGTGATAATTGTGGATATCCGACAGATGCTGCATCATCAGCCGCTGGATCGACCCCAGATTGCCCACATTGCCGAAGACGGTCCCCATCCAGCCGATGAGCATGACCACAGCGCCCGGAGACTTCGCGCCGGTGGAAACCAGGTAGACCCCGACCAGGAGCGCCGACACCTGGCCCAGCCGGACAAAAATGTTACGCGTGTAATGTTCCTTGAAATAGGATTTCCAGATGACCCTCGACGTGAGCGCTATTTTTTCATAGGATTCTTCATATTCGTTCAACATATCATCTTCTTTGACCGATAATTTCGTAAGCTTAATGTTATGTAGAATTTCGTAGAAAAATTTGGATTGCGTGCTCCAGTCCTTCTGGTTGTTCTTGACGAATTCATAGAACTTGAAGTTAGTAAGATATTGCAATACAAGGAATATCGCGCTCACGCCGAGGACGATGCAGCCGATCAGCCCGCTTATCCAGAAAATGGCCGAAATGACCATGATGAATTGCAGGACGAGCGGCAGGAATGAATAAACGGCGATCTCCAGGAACTGGTGAACGGCGTCGTTGCCTTTGGTGACGACGGAGAGGCTTTGGCCGGAATGGACGTTGGAATGCTGTCCCAGGGACAACCCGAATAATTTTTGGAGTAATACGGTGTTGGCAAATTTCGGAAGATCATAATAAATGTAGTTGATGGTATAAATTTCCCTAAGGTAACCGAATAAATTCGCCATCAGAAAGGAAAGCAGAATCGCCAGCCCCAGATGGAGCGATTTCTCCACCGGGAGATGACTGGCCAGGTTGTCGATGATCCCACCCTGCAGGTAGGGGAGCGTGGTTAATAAACCATGCTCGATCACCAAAAAACCAAAGGCGATTACAATTTTGACATAAAACTTCGTGTAAAAAGTTCGGATGAAAGAAAATTTATGTAAATTGAACCTCATCGCGGATTGCCAACCACACTCTTCCTCTTCGGCATTGATGGATTGGTATCCGACCGAGTGCCCATTCAAATCCATGACGTTCCCCTCTAAAGGTGCCCAGCGCTTCGCCGGGATCTTGGCTACAGGTTCCTACGGCGTCGGTGGTCTTGGGTATGCCCGTTCCTGGCGCCTGGGCATGAAGTGAATTATCACAAATGAATACAATGAGTTAGATTCCGGTTCGAGGGTTATTTGGGGATCCGGTATTTCATGACGTTTTTGTAAGATTCGGAGCATGCTGGAATTCTCCAAACCAAAGGTAGGTTGATTGCGGAGAAAAGCGAATGGTCTCGCACCCAGAGATCAATTGCAGGCTGCGGCCGGGTCCCTTCGGTTACAATCCTATGACCCGATAGTAAAAAACCATGCCCAAACGCACCCACCTCCACCCCGCCGATCTCCACGGCATCAGCCGTATGACCTTTGATGCCGTGATCGGGTTGATCGACCTGGTGGAAGCCATGCACCGCAACGCCGCCGGTGCGCCGGACCAGGCCGCCGAGGCCCGTCCGGACGGCGTCCGGGGCCGCGTCTACGACCGCGTGCGCCGCGTCACCCGCATGGTGGGCGGCGGGCTGGACGCGCTGCTGGGACGGCTCGGCGTGCTGTGCGTCGGGCTGCCCTCCTCGCCCGAGCGCGAGGCGGTGCTGGCGGTGCTGAACGGCGTGCTGGGCGACCACCTCGAAGCCAGCGGCAATCCAGAGGCGATCCCCATGCGCCTGCGTCGCGCCGGGCAGCCGTTGCGGCTGGAAAGGGAGGCGCTGGCGCAGGCGGTGGCGCATCCGGACGGCAGGCTGCTGGTGCTGGTCCATGGGCTGTGCATGAACGATCTGCAGTGGAACCGGCAGGGGCACGACCATGGCGCGGCCCTGGAGCGCGACCTGGGGATGACCGCCCTCTATCTGCACTACAACAGCGGACGCCACATCTCGAGCAACGGGCGCGACCTCGCGGAGACCCTGGAGGCCCTGGTGGCGGCCTGGCCGGTGCCGGTCGACGAGCTGGCGATCCTCGGCTTCAGCATGGGCGGGCTGCTGGCGCGCAGCGCCTGGCATTATGGCGTGGCCGCCGGCCATGCCTGGCCGGGCAAGTTGCGCAAGCTGGTGTTCATCGCCACGCCCCATGGCGGGTCGCCCCTGGAACGCGCCGGCCACTGGCTCGACCTGACCCTGGGCGCCAGCCGCTATACCGAGCCGCTGGCCCGCCTGGGCCAGGGGCGCAGCGCCGGGATCACCGACCTGCGCCACGCCAGCCTGCTCGACGAGGACTGGCAGGGCCGGGACCGTTTCAAGACGGATGATCCGCCCAGCTTCCTGCCCCTGCCGGAAGGGGTCGCCTGCTACGCCATGGCCGCCACCACCGGGAGCCGGGAAGGCGACTTCAAGGACCGCTGGCTCGGCGACGGCCTGGTGCCGCTCGCCAGCGCCCTGGGGCGGCATGAGGACCCCGCAAGGGCGCTGCGCTTTCCGGAAGCGCGGCAATGGATCGGCTGCTCGATGAACCACCTTGACCTGCTCTGCAGGCCTGAGGCCTACGCGATCCTCCGGCTTTGGCTCGGGGAAGACTGAAACCGGGGGCAACCATGGAATGGGACTACCTCATTGTCGGCTCCGGTTTCGGCGGCAGCGTCAGCGCGCTCCGACTGGCCGAGAAGGGCTACAAGGTCCTGCTGCTCGAGAAGGGGCGCCGGCTGCGGGCGCCGGATTTCCCGAAAACCAACTGGAACCTCAGGCGCTTCTTCTGGCTGCCCCGGCTGGGCTGGCGCGGCCTGTTCAAGATGACCTTTCTGGGCCACGTCACGGCCCTGTCCGGGGTGGGCGTGGGCGGCGGCTCCCTGGTGTACGCCAACACCCTCCCGGTGCCCAAGGACCCCTTCTATTCGGCCCCCTCCTGGGGCCATCTGGCCGACTGGAAGCGGGAACTGGCGGAACCCTACCGGACGGTATTGCGGATGCTGGGGGCCACCCGGAACCCCAGCCTCACCTACCCGGACGAGGTCCTGCGGGACGTGGCCAGGGAGATCGGCCGCCGGGAATCCTTCGAGCCGACCCAGGTGGCGGTCTATTTCGGCCAGCCCGGGGAGACGGTCCCGGACCCCTTCTTCGGCGGAGAGGGGCCGAGCCGCACCGGCTGCACCCTGTGCGGCGGCTGCATGGTGGGCTGCCGGTTCGGCGCCAAGAACACCCTGGACCTGAACTACCTGCATCTGGCCGAACGGCGCGGACTGCGGATCGAGCCGGACACCGAGGTGACCTGGGTCCGGCCGGCGCCCGGCGGAGGCTACGAAGTGGAGGCGCGCCAGGGCACCTGGGCGCTGCCGGCCCTGAACGCCCGCAAGAGCTACCGCGCCAGGGCGGTCATCTTCGCCGGCGGGGTGACCGGCACCGTGCCTCTGCTGCTGCGGCTCAGGGAGGCGGCGGACGGTCTGCCGGGGCTGTCCAAGCGGGTGGGCGACTTCGTCCGGACCAATTCCGAAGTCCTCCTGGGCATCGTCTCCCAGCGGCGCGACCGGGACCTCTCCCAGGGCATCGCCATCGGCTCGATCCTGCACACCGATCCGCACTCCCACCTGGAACCGGTGCGCTACTCCGCGGGGTCGGGGTTTTTCCGCGCCCTCATGCTGCCCCAGGCGCCGGGGGACAGCCTGGGCCGGCGGCTGCTCAACGCCTGCGGCCGGGTGGTCCGGCATCCCGTGCGCACCCTGCGCGCCTACCTGGTACCCGACTGGGCCAAGTACACCATGATCCTGCTCTACATGCGGACCGTGGACGGACACATCCGGATGCGCCTGGGGCGCTGCCTGCGCACCGGGTTCCGGCGCGGCGCGGTCACCGAGTCCGGGGACGGCCCGCCCGCCAAGGCCTGGGCCGCCGAAGCCACGGACCTGGCGCGCCGGGTGGCGCTCCGCCTGGACGGCTACCCCATGAGCCTGCTGACCGAAGCCCTGCTGGGGATCCCCACCACCGCCCACATCCTGGGCGGCTCGCCCATGGGCGATTCCCCGGAGACCGGCGCCATCGACCACCGGCACCGCCTGTTCGGCTACGACGGCCTCTACGTCATCGACGGTTCGGCCATGTCGGCCAATCCCGGGGTCAACCCCTCGCTGACCATCGCCGCCCTGGCCGAGCGGGCCATGGGCTTCATTCCGCCGAAGGGGCGGTGAGCCGCGGGTGGTATGATGGGTGGCATTCCACCCTGGAGTCTGGATTCATGTCGGTCCTGGATCGGCTAGCTGAACGGCAATTGGTGGTGGTGACCGGCAAGGGCGGGGTCGGCAAGACCACGCTCACCTCCGTGCTGGGGCGGCTGCTGGCCGAACGCGGCAAGCGGGTTCTGCTGCTCGAGGTGGATCCGCGTGAAAGCCTGCACCAGGCCCTCGGCACCGAGCCTTCCGGCGGCGCCATGGTCCAGGCCGGGCCGGACCTGTGGATCCAGAACCTCAAGCCCGAGGTGGTCATCGAGGGCATGGTGGGCGAGAAGGTGCCCATCGCCTACCTGGCGCGCAAGATCGTCGAGAGCACCGCCTTCCACCAGTTCGTCGAAGGCGCGCCCGGCCTTAAGGAAACGGCCCTGCTGGGCTACGCCTACCGGATGGTGTCCGGACGCAGGCCCAAGGCCGACCTGATCCTGGTGGACGCGCCCGCCACGGGCCACGGGGCCACCCTGCTTTCGGCCCCCGGACTGCTGGCCCAGGCCGCCCAGGGCGGGCAGCTGGGCGAGATGGCCAGCGAACTGGCGGCCTTCCTGGCCGACCCGGCCCGCTGCTGCGTGGTGCTGGCCACCCTGGCCGAGGAAATGCCGGTGCAGGAGACCTTGGAGTTGCTGGACCTGCTCCGGTCGAAGCTGGGCATCCGGGCCGACCTGGTGGTGGCCGACGCGATCTACCCGGAGCTCGCCCAGGGCGTGGCCGCGGGGCCCGGCGCGGACCTGCTGAGGGCGCGCCGCCGGTTGAACGAGGAGGAACTGGCCCGGCTGCGCGCCGCCTGGCCGGGCCCCCTGGTGGAACTGCCGCTGCTGGCCCTGGACCGGGGACCCGCCCTGATCGGGGCGCTGGCCGTCGCGTTCCGGGAGGCGGACCGGTGAGCGCGGACCTGCTTTCGGCGCGCCTGACCGTGGTGGTGGGCGCCGGTGGCGCCGGCAAGACCACCCTGGCCGCCGCCCTGGCCCTGGGCTCGGCGCGGCAGGGCCTGCGCACCCTGGTGATGACCTTCGATCCGTCCCTGCGGCTCAAGGACACCCTCGGGGTGGGCGAGGCGGCCAAGGACGAACCCAGCCCCGTGGCCATCGCCGGCCCGGGCAGCCTGGACGCGGCGCTGCTGGACGCCAAGCGGACCTTCGACCGCCTGATCCGGACCTACGCGCCCGACGCCGCTTCGGCCAAGCGGATCCTGGGCAACCGCTTCTACCGTGACCTGGCTGGGAACCTGGCGGGCATCCTGGAATACATGGCCATGGAACGGCTGTTCGAGATGCGCGACTCGGGACGCTATGAACGTATCATCCTGGACACCCCGCCCACCCGCCAGGCCATGGACTTCCTCCAGGCGCCGGAACGCATGATCAACATGGTGAACAACAAGGCCGTCAAGTTCGCGATGGATCCGTACTGGGACGGCAAGGGCGGGATGAACCTGGGCTTCCGCATCGCCGCGCTGGGCGCCATGGAACTGTCGGATCGCCTGGTGGGGCGCCGGTTCCTGCAGGACGTGGTGGAGTTCATCCGGGCGTTCGCGCCGCTGTTCGAGGGTTTCCGCACCCGGGCGGAGGCGGTCCGGGACCTGCTCCTGGCGGAGGAGACCCGGTTCCTCCTGGTGGCCGGCCCGGGTCCGGACCGGGTTCCGGACGCCATGTTCTTCCTGCGCAAGCTCAAGGAGACCGGCCATCACCTGGGGCCGATCCTGGTGAACCAGATCCACCCGGATCCGGGTCCGAAGGCGCGGCAGGAGCCGGGACTGGCGCTGCTGCGCTTCATGGCCGAGCGGGACCGGCGCGGCCTCGACCTCCTGCGCAGCCTCTTTCCGGAAGACCAGGCGATCATCCCGGTGGCGCTGGAGCCGGTCCCGCCGGGCGACCTGCGCACCCTGGGCCGGCTGTTCGACCAGGTCGCCGGGACCCGATCCATCTGAACAAATTCCGCAGTGCGGAAAAAAAGGCTGGCGTCGCTTCCGCAATGCGGTATATTTTCAGCGATCCGAGGTAACCAGGATGATTCGCCTCATCAAACGCTACGGCGGCACCAGCCGAAAACTTTACGACACCGAGGAGAGCCGGTATGTCTCCCTGGAGGATCTCTCCGCCTGGATCCGGGAGGGCCAGGAGTTGAAAATCGTCGACAGCCAGGGCGGCGAGGACGTGACCGCCCAGACCCTGGCCCAAAGCATCTACGAGGACCACCGGCGGGGCAGCGCCCTGCTTTCCGGGGAGTTCCTGCACCAGATCATCCGCCGGGGCGGCCAGGCCATCACCGAAGGGATGGGCCAGGTCCAGGAGAAGGTGGACCACCTGGTCCGCCGTTCCCTCGAGAACCTCGCCTACAGCGGCGGGACCAGGGAAGACCTGGCGCTGCTTCACCAGCGGCTCGCCGAACTCGAGGCCACCCTGGCCGATTTCCAGACCGGCACCAAGGCCGGGAACGGCGTCGGCCGTGCCCGGGCAACCCGCAAGACCAACCGCTAACCGGCTCAGCGCCGGCAGAAAGGAAGACCATATGGCTACCAAGAAGAAGCAGACCGCCACCGTCGGATTCAAGGAATCCGCCAACGAGATCTGGCTCGCCGGCCTCGGCGCCTTCAACTTCGTGGGCGAGGAAGGCAGCCGGATGTTCCAGGAGCTCGTGGAGAAGGGCCGCGAGTTCCAGGAGGAGCACGAGGACGGCCGGATCTCCCGGTTCACCGAGCGGGCCATGGGCCTGAAGGAGGACGCGAAGAACGTCCTGAGCAAGGTCACCACCCCCATCGAGGACGGCCTTTCGGCGACGATGCAGCGGCTGGGCATGCCCACCCGCACGGAGATCGTCAAGCTCACCCACCGGGTCGAGGAACTGACCCGGATCGTGCAGCAGGCCAAGAAGACCAAGGCCGAAGCCCCGGCCGCGCCCAAGGCCGCGGCCCGGCCCAAGCCCAAGGCCAAGCCCAGGAGCAAGGCCGCCGCTGAAACCACCGCCTGAGCTGAGTAGCCCATGCCCAGGAACCGGAGCAACGGCCGGCGGGTGGGGCTCGCTCTGGCTTCCGGGGGCATGCTGGGGGGCGTCTATGAAGTGGGCGCCCTCCGGGCCCTCGAAGAAGCCATTGCCGGGCTGGACCTGAATCGGCTCGACGTCTATGTCGGGGTCAGCGCCGGCGCCTTCGTCGGCGCCCACATCGTCAACGGGATCACCGTGACCGAGATGCTCCGGGGCCTGAGGGCCGACCCCGCCGACGGCCTGAAGGGCAGGGTCTTCGATCCGGCCATCTTCTTCGTGCCGGCCTTCAGGGAAGTGGGCAGGCTGGGCTTCCAGCTGCCCTGGACCCTGCTGGACACCCTGTCCCAGGTGCTGACCGGGGCCGAGCGCGGCGGCCTGGCCGGGAGCATCGAGCGGCTGGGCGGGCTGCTGCCGCTGTGCCTGTTCGAGAACCAGCCGGTCTGCGACTACCTGCACAAGCTGTTTTCCAGACCGGGCATGACCGATGATTTCCGGCAGCTGCCGCGGCCGTTCTTCGTGATGGCCACGGACCTCGACACCGGCGGTCCCGTGGTGTTCGGCCGCGCGGGGCTGGACCATGTGCCGGTCTCCCGGGCGGTGCAGGCCAGCGCGGCCGTGCCGGGCCTCTACATGCCGGTGGAGATCGAGGGGCGCTGCTGCGTCGACGGCGTCCTGCTGAAGACCATGCATGCCACCGTGGCCCTGGAGGAAGGGGCGGATCTGCTGATCGCCGTGAATCCTCTGGTCCCCTGGAATGCCGGCACGGCGGACGCCCGCGAGGCCATGGGGCGCAAGGCCATCCTGCGCAGCGGCCTGCCGGCGCTCATGTCCCAGTGCTTCCGCATCCTCATCCACTCCCGGGTCTCCATGGGGGTCGAGCGCGCCGCCCGGAGCTATCCCGACGCCGACCTCGTGCTGTTCGAGCCGGAATCCACCGAACACCGCCTGTTCACCAACCTGTTCCGCTTCCATTCCCGGCTTGAGGTCTGCGAGATCGGCTACGCCCAGACCCGGAAGAGCCTCTGGAACCGCCGGCGGGTCCTTGGACCCATCCTGGAGAAGCATGGCCTCGGGCTCCGCCTGGAGGTCCTGGACGACCCGGACCGCGCGGTCTGGGACTGCCTGGGGCCAGCCCGCCGGGAAGGCCTGTCGGTCGCCGAACAGCTGGATGCGGCGCTCCGGACCCTGGAGGCCAGCCTGCGATGACCAAGCGCCCCACGCTCGCGATCGGACAGAAACTGCCGGAGGTCGGGGTAACCGACAAGGGGCTCATGGTGCCCTCCACCCGGATCGAGGCCCGGCGCATGGTCCTGGACGGCAAGGAGATCGGCTACCGTCCCTGGAAACTGTCGGCCAGCCACGGCCGGGTCCGGACCATCTACCACCTCGCCGCCCGCCTGGGCCTCGAGGAGGTCAACAAGCCCTACATTGACGCCGTCATCGCCGCCAAGCTGCCCGAGCTGCTCCCGGACGCGCCGTACAAGACCATCACGGTCGTGAACATCGCCGATGCGCTCTGGGGCACCCGCACGCTGGCCGTGGCCCGCATGGAACGGAACCAGCACGACTTTCCCTACGCCCTCTTCGTCGCCGACGAGAAGGGCATGGCCAGGGAGGCCTGGGGGCTGAGCCCCGGTCAGACCGCGGTGATCATCCTGGACCGGAAGGGCGGCATCCTGTTTTTCAAGGAAGGCAAGCTCACGCCGGCGGAGATCCGGCAGGCGGTGGGGATCATCCAGGCGGAGCTGAAGTCCCCGAACGGGTAGGCCATTTTCCCGAGTGATCCGGGGTCAGACCAGCGCCGCCTCTTCGGCAACCTCCGATGCCATTTCCGCAAGGGTCACCGGAACCGGCGGCGGACCCAGGGGCGCATCCTGAAAGGACATGATCGGGCCCTCCGTCAGGGGTTCCTGCAGCTTCTCTTCCCCGGCGGGCGGATCGGCCTTGGGCTTCGCTTTGGGACGGGGCGACCGGCGGCGGACCCGCTGGACCTCCGGCTTGGGGGCCGCCTCGGCCGGAAGCTCCGGCTGCCCCGGCGCCAAAGAGGCGAGCACCTTCAACGTATCAAATTCATCCTCGAAAGCCTGGATCAGTTCCGCCGGATCGGGCACCAGCGCCTCATCCGCGATCACCCCCACCTGCACCTTGCCGGCGAAACTCAGGATGGAGATGCCGATCCCGATCCTGGCCCGCTGGGGCACCCAGAACATCAGCGAGCGCACGTGGCGGCCCTGGATGGCGAGCTCCTTGGCGGGGCCCCTGACGTTGGTGACCACCGCGCTGCACTTGTTGGCGAGGAAATCGATGACGATCCGGCTCATGTTGTGGGGCAGGAAGCTGATGAGGGCCCGTTGCAGATGGTAGATCACCAGGGGCGCGGGAGAGCCTTTCAGCTGGTCCATCCGCTCCTTGACCGCCAGGATGCGGTGGCCATGGACACCGCGGCCCGCGGGCAGTTCCAGGGGCACCGGGGCGAAATAGTTGCCGCACCGCGAAGACTTGGCCAGGGCCCGCACGCTCACCGGCATGGAGACCAGGAACCGGGACGGGGCGGCGCCGCCATGGTCCAGCAGGTAATGGGAGAATGCTCCGGAGACGGAGGCCATGAGCACGTCGTTGACCGTGGCGCCGAGGTGCTGGTTGGCCCGCTTGACCACCTCCAGATCCAGGGGACGGGTCCAACCCACCCGCTTGATTCCCGACAAGGGCGGCCCATGCATGGGGCTGCGGTCAGGAAGCCAGGTGAGGCGGCGCAGCAGGATGCCGGGCGCGCGCATGGCGGCGGCCGCGGTGCGCAGGAGGCCGGGCAGCCAATGGCCGCCCTGGGCGGCTCGCGCTGACCGGAGGTCCGGTTTGCCCGGCGGTTCATCCACCAGGGAGAACAACAGCCCCACCAGGGCCTCGCCATCGCCGAGGCTGTGGTGGATGCGCACCAGGATGACCGTCTCCTCCTTGTCCAGGCCGGGGATGACCTGGATCTGCCACAGGGGATGGTCCAGGTCCAGATCCTTGTTGGCTTCCCTCCCCACATAGGCCTGCACCGCCTCCGGCCCGCTCAGGCGCTTCACCCGGGCCGGGACGATGTGCCGCTTGAGGTCGAACCCGGGGTCCGGTTCCCAGTAGCGCCGATGCCCGCTGCCGCCGGCCCGGCAACGGAACCGTTCGAAGCACTGGGCGTCCTGCCCTTCGAGGACGCGCTGCTGGAAAACGGCTCGCAGCGTGCGCACATCCAGATGGTCGGTGACGATGACCGCGTTGATGACCATCAGGTTGGTGGCGCAATCCTGGAGCCAGATGGCGTCGTTGGGGGTGATGCGTTCGCGTCTCATAGTTACTTCTTTCGGAAGGCCAAAATGAAAGCGATCAGGAAGAGGCCCGACCACGCCGGCCAGGGCGTCCGGAACCCCATGCACACGGCGCCCGCCACCAGGCAGCAGCCCGAGAGGACCGTGCCGCGCAGGCCGACCAGCGGATTCTCCTTGGGCTGGCGCGCGTATTTCTCCAGCACCCTGAGACCATCGGTGATCAGCAGCGGCAGCTTGGCGACGGCGTCGACCAGTTCCGGCACCCCGCGCATCCCGTCGCTGAGCAGCCGGAAGGGGCTGAACTGCTCGACGAACAGTCCCCGTATGTGCTTCCGGGTGACTTCAGCCACATCGAAACCCGGGAGCAGCACGTTGCCGACCCCCTCGAAGGTGACCAGGGCCTTCACCATCAGCACGAGCTCCACCGGGAAGTACATGCCGTGTTCGGCGCCCCTGGTCAGGGAAAGGAGGATGAGCTGGCCCAGGGAGAACTCGCTGAAGCTGGAAGCCCGTTTCCAGCGGTTGGCGATGTCCGCGGCATCCCGGCGGAAGCCGTTGGGGTCGGCGTCGGGCCCGGGCGTGGCGATGGCGGTGAGGTAGCGCGCCGCGTTCTCGCCGTCGCCCATCACCAGGGAGAAGTAGTAGTACATCAGCGACCGGCGCAGTTCCTCGTCCAGCCGGCCCACCATGCCCAGATCGATGAAGCCGATCCTGGCCCCCGGCAGGATGAGCAGGTTGCCCGGATGCAGGTCGGCGTGGAAGAAGCCGTCCCGGTAGAGCATGCGCAGGATGGCCATGGCGCCGAGATCAGTGAGGCCGCGGCGCTCTTCCTCGGAAAGCAGCAGCGCCTCGGGCGAATCCGGGCTGATGCCGTCGAAGAACTCCATGCACAGCACGCTGCGCCCGCTGTACTGCCGGTGGATGCGCGGGAACGCCACCTCGGGCACATCCGCGAAATGGCTGGCGAAGATCTCGGCGTTTTCCGCCTCCAGCCGCAGGTCCACTTCCCTCAAGGTGTAGGTGCAGAACTCGTTCACCACCTGGCGCGGCTGGAACCTGGGGATGATCAGCTGGGCCAGGGCCCCGAGCATCCGCAGCAGTTTCGCGTCCCGCTCCAGGGTCTCGCGGATGCCCGGCTTGACCACCTTCAGGAGCACCTGCTCGCCCTCGACGGTGGTGGCCCGGTGGGTCTGGCCGATCGAGGCGGAGCCCCGGGGGATCGGGTCGATGCTCACGAACATCAGCCCCACGGGCCGTCCGAGGTCCTTTTCGAGGATGTCCTTCACCACGTCCAGCGGGACCACCGGCAGCCGGTTGAGCAGATGCTTCAACTCGTCGGTGACCGGCCTGGGCAGCAGATCCTCGCGCAGGCTGAGGATCTGGCCGAGTTTGATGTAGGTCGGGCCGAGCCGTTCGAGCCGGCGCCGGAGCTGGACCGGGATGGGTTCCCTGCGCAGTTGCCGGTCCACCAGCAGGCGCCCCGGCAGCGCCGCCAGCCAGAGCAGCAGGGGGCGCATGATGCCGGGCTCCCCGGTGCGGGCCGTCGCCCGGTAGGCCATGGCGCCGAACAGCATGCCGAGGAAATGCCGGCCCGTGACCACCAGGCGCCGGATCATGCCCTGGGGCTTCCAGGTCCGCATGATCTCGAAGCCCAGGGCGCGCAGCTGCTCTTCCTGGGACCGGGGCTCCGCCTGCGCCTCCAGGTCAGGCACGCTCAGCTGGTCGTTGTCGGCCTCAGCGGTTGCGCCCGAACTTCTCATGGGATGACACCCACTCCATGGAGGAAATGGCCGCGCCGAGGGAGATCTCTCCCGCCAGCACCACCCCGGCAATGATCTCGGCGAGCTTGCCGACCTTCCCCGCGCCCTGGCACCCGAGCACCCGCAGGCACTCCTGCTGGGTGGGCAGGCCGGTGCCGCCGCCGTGGGTGGCGACGATGAGGGAGGGGATCGTGATCGAGATGTAGAGGTCCTGCTCCGGGGTCAGCTCCGTGTACAGGATGCCGGCGGACCCCTCGGCCAGGTTGGCCACGTCCTGCCCGGTGGCGATGAACATGGCGGCGATGGCGTTGGGGCTGTGGGCGCCGTTGTTGATGGCGCCGGCAAGCAGGGAGCCCACGCTGGCCACCCCCCAGTGGTAGGCGAGGCTTTCGGGCTCCACCCGCAGCACTTCCTGCAGCACTTCGCGCCGGATGACGCACTCGGCCGTGACCCGCTTGCCGCGGGTGTGCATGAGGTTGTTCTGCGAAGCCTTCTTGTCCGAGGCCAGGTTGGATTCCAGGAAGAACCGGCGGATGGGCAGCGGGCAGTGCTCGATGATCCAGCCGCAGGCGGCGAAGGTGGCCCGGCCCACCATGTTCTGGCCGGCCGCGTCGCCGGTGCTGAAATTGAAGCGGAGGTAGGCGAACTTGCTGGCCAGGTGGGTGTCGATGAAGGACAGCCGGCCGGTGCTGGTGGTGGCTTCGGCTTC
>Ga0316229_1001615_pt1 | contig 22145 bp, 16 predicted proteins | sample TBH18023metaG_FD_206011 | JGI IMG/M metagenome (GOLD analysis project Ga0316229, IMG submission 206011) | Freshwater microbial communities from Trout Bog Lake, Wisconsin, USA - TBH18023 | ecosystem: Environmental > Aquatic > Freshwater > Lake > Hypolimnion/Profundal zone | place: USA: Wisconsin... | reverse complement strand
GTTCGCGGGAGATCAGAAGAGGCTCGACATAGGCATCGAAAGTGTCTTGTTTGGGCATTGGTCTTACCGGAAGCAGACATTTAGATGCACAACTCTGCTGCCAGGGTTTGCGCTCACGAAGGTCGCGCTGAGTTTTTGCCTGCGACATCACTGTTTTCAAGTTCTGGTTAACTCTATTATTGAGGGGTAGGACGCTCTGAATACAATCGCCGCAGCAAAGTGTATTCTGCGAGAGCGGTGACATTGGGTGGAGGAACGAAGATGGAAGACTTACGTTATCCAATCGGGAAGTTCGATAGGAACAGGGGACCGAACACGCCGGAAGAGCGCAAGAAACTAATTGAAACCATTGCGGCCGTTCCTGAACTTCTAAGGCAGGCGGTGACCGGTCTTAACGGAAAGCAACTGGACACGCCTTATCGCGAGGGCGGATGGACAGTGAGGCAAGTGATCCATCATCTGGCCGATAGCCACATGAACTCCTACGTCCGGTACAAACTGGCTCTTACCGAAGACAATCCGACAATCAAGCCTTACAACCAAGCCGCCTGGGCCGATCTGGCCGACAGCCGCGTCACTCCGATCGACGTGAGCCTGGCCTTGGTGGACAATCTACACTCCCGCTGGGTCGTGCTACTGCGCAGCCTGAAACCTGAAGACTGGGAGCGGAAAATAACCCATCCGGAGGCGGGACTGATGTCGCTCGACCTGATGCTCGGAGTCTATGCCTGGCACGGCAGGCACCACGTCGCCCACATCACGGAGTTGCGCAAGCGAAACCAATGGTAAGAGCGAGTTGAGCCGGTGTCGGCTGCCCCGTCCGGGTGCCCCATCCTATCTTGCCTCTTTTGGCAAGCTGGGGTGGGTTCTATGAAAGCCGCGCGAAGCGCGTTCCAAGTTCCCTTCCGCCCCGCTCGCGTCATTATGTGATTGTGAGTGATATGGCGATTATCTGCTCACAATGTAAAAGTAGAAGGATGCAGTCGGGGTAAGATGGACCGATGATTTGGAAGACGATTCACTGGACGATCAATCTGATTTTCTGGATTGCACTCGGGCTGATCCTCACTGGCATGATCAAGAGTCGGAGGTCCGCGAAGATCATAAACCATGACCAGATCGAATTTGCCCCGAGATGGTTCGTTGTGTGGGCATGGTTGTTCGTCGCTCTGAGGATGAGTTTTCTTGTCCCGGACTATGTGAAACAAGGCTTAGGGAAGCCGTGGGATTTCATAACCGGAGCGGCACTCGGTGTCGGTGTCTTGGCCTCTCTGTCTTCAATCCCCGGGACGTTGATTGTCTCCCATGACGGACTAAAACAGGTCTATTGGTTTTGGCGAAATAAGCAGATTCGATGGGGCGAGATCGTAGAGATCAACACTGGCGAGAAGGGCAAGGGCCGCACCGTTACAGTCAAAGGGGCCAACGGTACGACAATCGTCCACTCAGGCGAGTTGCCGGATCGACCGCGCTTTTTATTGGAGCTCAAGCAACACTGCGGTGAGAATCTTCCACCCGACTTTCCGCGTGAGCCCGTAGCCAGCGCGTAGGTGCGAAGTGCCGAAGTGCCTCGGCAATGCACTACTGTCGGGAAGATTGCAGAACAAAGCGGTTACCTGACAATAACAGCCCAAGGCACTCACAATCCCAAAACGGGATACTGAGTGGAAAGGCGATTATTTGCTCACAATCAGCGAAACCAACTTGGGAGCCGCCCGCCGCGTCGCGAGATGACACCGACAACTATGAGACCGACAGCGCCAAGAGCAACAGTTCCACCGAACATGATTGCGCGGAATAAATTGGAATCAGAGTCTCTAGGCCACCCGCGCTGGATGTAATAAAAGAACAACATCGCCGTTCCCGTGAGCCAAACGGTTACCGCTGCGGAGCGCCGAAGAACTAGACCTTTCGGATTCTGATTTGTCGCGCGGGCTGAGAAGAGCCATGGAGTGGTTGCCAGTTGCAAAACACAGGCGAGGCTCGTAAACGCTGCCACGGTTGCGACTGGAACCCTCAGCCATAAATGAAAAAACAAAAGCCCCCAAAGCACAAACATCATTACCCAGGTAAACACAGCGCCAGCAAACCAATGAGACAGACGGTCATTATCAAACAGCACTGTTTCTCTCCTGCAATTTAGTACACGGCACATAACGCGGGCGGCGTCGAGCTTCTCACACAGCACTTTACGCCGAATTTCATCAGAGTTCCACGATTGTCAACGATAACAGCCCAAGGCACTCACAATCCCAGAACGGGATACTGAAAGGAAAGGCGATGTTGCGACAGGTATCCGACACAGAGCCGATACCCGGCGGCTCAAACGCTCAGTTTCTGGCAGGCTTTCCGCCATCGAACCCTCTTAGCAATCCAAACAGAACGCCGCCTGTAAGACACTTGCACAGATCGATGACAAGCGTCTGAAAGACCAGTTGATCTGATGGGCTGTGGTGCAATCTCAACTGAACGTAATGGTCACTAAGGGTGAAGATGAACATCGCAACGCCGAAAGAGAGTACGCCATCCAAGAGTATCGCTTGAAGTAAGCTCTGATTCATATTCGGCTTTATAGCCATGCGTTTTCGCGGGTTCAGAGGTATCGAAACTCCGAACAACCGGAACATCAGCGGGGCACCGAATAGTACCCATAGCATAGGAAGCAGTATCTCTAACAAGAACAGAGCGATCTCAAGAATCATGATGCACAACATTGTAGCGCAATGACTCAGGAAGAGGTCCTAGCGTATCCCTTCCTCCATCTCTGTGGACGATAACAGGCCAAGTGGCTCACTATTATCGGCATTATCGGCAGAGCCGTGTCAACACCCCACATCTGCCAAAGGAGGGCAGATATGGGCCGCCTGTCTGTCACCTGTAACGATACCCGTCGCAAAACAATTCTCCGTGGATTGTTGCCAATCCAACACTGATCAACAACTCGCGGTGGCGTATTATTGACCTTGGGATTCCCGCTTTGATACTGTCAGGCGTTCGCGCGGCCCAGGACGGGCTCCGCAGGATGGTAGCGTTCTTATGGCACTCAAATTCCGCGGTGTTGATTTCCTCGAATTCGACTCCCTCCTGACAGAAGACGAACTGATGGTGCGCAATACGGCTCGCCAGTTCGTCGAAGACAACGTCATCCCAATCATCGAAGAATGCAACCGGGAAGGCCGGTTTCCGCGCGAATTAGTTGCGCCAATGGGTGAACTTGGCTTCTTCGGTGCCACCATTGACGGCTATGGCTGCGCCGGAATGGGAAACGTGGAGTACGGCCTCGTCATGCAGGAGATGGAGCGCGGCGATAGCGGCCTGCGTTCATTTGTCAGCGTGCAGGGCGGACTGGTGATGTACCCGATTTACACGTTTGGCAGCGAAGAGCAGAAGCAGCGCTGGCTCCCGGCGATGGCCAAGGGAGAGAAGTTGGGGTGCTTCGGACTGACTGAACCCGATGCCGGTTCCAACCCGGATGCGATGCGGACCCGTGCCGTGCCCAGCGGCGATGGCTACGTGCTCAACGGTGAAAAGATGTGGATCACTACCGGCTCTATTGCCGATGTGGCAGTGGTCTGGGCAAAGAGTGAGGAGCACGGCGGCCAGGTTCGCGGGTTTCTCGTTGAAACCGACCGTCCCGGATTCGTCGCCAAGGACGTGCATGGAAAATGGTCATTGCGTGCTTCCGTTACGTCGTCCCTTTCCTTGCAGGATGTGCGGATTCCCAAGGAAAACCTGCTGCCGAAGACTTCAGGACTGAAATCAGCGCTGATGTGCCTGAATCAGGCTCGATTTGGCATCGCCTGGGGAGCCATCGGAGCAGCAATGGCGTGCTACGACACAGCTCTGCAATATTCAAAATTTCGCAAGCAATTCCACGATCAGCCCATTGCATCCCATCAACTCGTGCAGGAGAAGTTGGTTTGGATGATCACCGAAATCAGCAAGGCTCAACTGTTGGCGCTCCAGGTGGGGCGCCTGAAAGATCGAGAACAAGTCAAACACTTCCATATTTCGATGGCAAAGCGCAACAACGTATGGATGGCTCTGGAGTGTGCCCGGCTGGCTCGCGACATTCTTGGAGCCAATGGAATCGCGGATGAGTATCCCGTGTTCCGTCACATGGCGAATCTAGAGTCAGTGAAAACCTATGAAGGTACGCACGACGTTCACACATTAATTATCGGAACAGCAATAACAGGCATTGACGCGTTCTGAATTCAGTAGCAGAATCAGCGCCACTGAGCGGTACACTGGGATTATGTTTTTCGGAGGCAAATTCCGCAAAACGGCACAAGGCCATTAGGAACAGGAGCTGCGGCCGTAGGAATTAGGAGCAATCATGCCAACACAGTCTAATAATAAGCAAGTCCATCTGGAAGACAACATCCAATCAAATTTGGAATCGGATCTGGCACTGGAATTGTTGCGGGTAGTTGAGGCGGCAGCCATCGCTTCAGCCCGGCAGATGGGAACCGGTGACCGCAAGAAGGCCGATGAGGTCGCAACGGAAACCATGCGCCGCGTCATGGATACGGTCCCGATGCGCGGAACCATCGTGATTGGCGAAGGCGAACGTGACGAAGCTCCCATGCTTTACATTGGGGAGAAAGTCGGACGGGCGCCAAAGGACGGAGTCGTCTATCCGGAGGTGGACATCGCTGTGGATCCTCTCGAGGGCACTAACCTCACCGCGACCGGCGCTCCAGGCTCCATCTGCGTGTTGGCCGCCAGCGAACGCGGCGGATTGCTGCATGCCCCGGACTGCTACATGGAAAAGATCGTGGTCGGCCCAGCCTGCAGAGGTTCAGTGGACCTCGACGCACCCACGGCTGTGAATCTCAGGATGATCGCAAAGGCTTTAGATCGCGACGTCGAGGACTTGGTGATCATCGTGCTCGATCGCCCACGCCATGAGACTCTGATCAACGAGATCCGCAGGGCCGGAGCCCGCATCAAGCTAATCGGCGATGGCGATTTGGCTCCCGGAATTGCTGCTGCCGTGCGTGGTGCCGGCGTTCACGCCGTCATGGGTACCGGTGGAGCGCCAGAAGGTGTGATTACAGCAGCCGCCATGCGCTGCCTGAATGGATACATGGTGGGCAGGTTGACCGGCTACACGGACGAACAGCGTGAGCGTATGACGGCCTACGGAATAACCGACGTGCACAAGACCTACACTGCTGAAGAATTGGCGCCCGGCGACAACATCATCTTCGCTGCAACTGCCGTAACCGACGGTCCGCTGATGCAGGGTGTTCGTTTCTTCGGTGAAGGTGTACGAACTTCGTCGATGGTAATGAAGATGGCTTCCCGCAAGATTCGCTTTGTGGAAGGCATTCACCTTGAACAGGGCAGGGACGTCAGCGTCCGCTTCTAGCTTGGCTCGGTAAACAGAGTACTGCACAGGGGCACGGCTCAGGCCATGCCCCTTTTGCTTGTCTTTATATCGGGCGCGCTACTGTGGCGAAACGGTGATCACGTTCAAACGCGCCAGCCCATTAATTACGAACTGCACCGCTATCGCCGTCAACATCAGGCCCATAATCCGCATCATGATTCGAATTCCCGTTTCTCCCAAGCGTCTTCGCACGCGATCTGCCGAAGCCAGGATCAGGTAACTGGCGAAGGCCGTAACCGCGATCGCCACGAAGATAGGAATCGAGTGTCTCCATGTAGGGGATGCTCCCATCAACACCATGACCGTTGAAATCGCTCCCGGGCCAGCAAGCAGAGGAATTCCCAGAGGGGTGATTCCGATGTCCTCCTTATGTGCTCCTTCCTCGGTCTCACTCGCACCCTCTTGTGTGGAGCGGCGCGCCTGGAGCATTTCCAGACCGATCAATAGCAGAATAAGACCGCCAGCAATTTCAAAAGCCGCCAACGTGATGCCGAACAGCTTAAAGATGAACGATCCTGCCAGCGCGAAGAGCGTGAGAACGATGAAGCAGGTCCAAGCGGCACGGGAGGCCATACGCCGTCGGGCCTTGGAATCCGCACGATCGGTCATGGCGAGGAAGGACGGGATGGCCGCAAACGGATCGACCAGGAAGAAGATCGAGCTGAATGCAACGAATGAAAACTCAGTCAGCGAGTTTAGGAATGAATGGATGCGAGCGGCTTCCAATGGAATGTACATACGATCTTTACCCTGTCCCGGCTTAGCGACTCACCGTTGCAATATGCCAGCATGTAGCAGTTCCGGCAATTTATTCGCTGAATTGGTACGGACGGCGGAGATGTTTGCGCGCCGTCGTGAAAGACTCCCCCTGGCGTCCGGCGGCAATCACCTTGCGATAACGTTCAACCGCCTGATTACGCAGACCCAAAGTGTCATACATCTCTCCGGCAGCGACCTCGGCGCGATCAATCAGTGAGGGCTCGACATCCTTAAATGTCGCAATCATATCGAAAGCGCTAGCCGCATGTTCATACTCATGCTGCCCGCGCAGGGAGACGCCCAGTCCCCAGGCGGCAAGTTCGGGCTGAAAGGTTGAGAACTTCCCTTCCCGCCCTCTTTCCAATACCAGACGATACTGCGCGATTGCCTCGCGACCCTGGCCTGCTGCGTTGAGCAGGTGCGCATACTCGACTGCCAGCAAAAAATTCCTCGGATACTCTCGCGAAATGCGGCTAACCAGTTCCAGTGCTTCCGGGTAGCGCTGCTCACGCCGCAGAAAGAGACTTAGCGCCAACGCGGCATCGAGACTCGATGTCCCATGCGAGCGACTCACCTCACGCAGATATTCAAGCCCCTTCTTCCGGCTACCTTTTACACCCACAAGCGCCACTGCCGCGCGTCCGGCCCAGTTCAGCGATCCGATGAGGTAGTTGTGGATTCCTACCGTCATTTTGGCATCAACATAGTTCGGGTCCAACTCAAGCACGCGCTCGTGATCTCGCCGGGACGCCAGCGCCGCACGGATCGCAGGCAGCCACGCTTTCTCCGCCATTCCCATGTATGTGGAGCGAAAGCCGCTCGCCACACCGCGGGCATATAGCGCATCCGTGTCGTTGGGATTCTTCTGCAAACGCGCATTACAAAGAGTTTCGACGCGCGCAACCAGATCAAGTATTCGCTTTTGTGCGGCCAGATCCAAGGGCCGCCGATCCCTACTGGTGAGGAAACTATCACTCGAATAAGTCTCGGTGTTGAGGGCTCCGATGCGATTCAATTCCCTGAACACTTCGGCTGCCAGCAGGTAGTTTGACGTAAACGGATCGTCCGGAAATTCGCCTTGGAGTTTCGAAAAATCACGGATAGACGGACCGTAATCCATGTTGTAAAGCTCGTTGAAGCCACGGGCCGCCAGCGCATTATTGCTAGGTCTTATGGCAACCGGAATCCCTTGCGCCCCTTTTGCAAACGCACAGGTACAAAAACAAATACTGACGAGGAAAATGATGAAGGTATTTCGAATCTGGCTCATGCGGCTAACACAAGTCTAAACCGAAGCGCGTTTCTCTTCACGTTGCGCTCACGGTCAGGAGCCCTCATCCTGTTGCGCAACCTCGACCTCGACCGGACAAAACGCGCCCAGCAGCGGAAGATAGAGAGCACACCGCACGGGACGCGGATCAAAGGCACGCAGCACTCGAACGTAGCGCTGCATATCCGGACGATACTTATCGATCTGCATCTGCACGAAGCGGCGCTGGTCTCCACCGAGTTGCTCGGTAATTTTGTAGTCGATCAGCCAGCGCGTGCCATCTTCGATGAAGGTACGATCCACGCGCACATGCTCCAACCGTCCCTCAATCGCCGCAGTTATGGCGAATTCGCACCGGTGTTCCGGGTGAGACGAAAGCAGCCAGAAGCCACGCTCATCATTGAGCGTCTTGTTAAGTGCCTCATATACGCGCGCGATTCCCTGCTCCAACTCGCCGCGCATCACTCCGGCGCGCAACAGTGCGGCTGCAATCGCAGGCCGAGCAGAATTCAGGCGCGCCTCGTCCCACTGCGACGGACCTTCAATGGCAATCCGCTGCAGAAAGCTATGGGCGACCACTCCTATGCGCGGCAAGAGATCGCCGACCCACTGGAAGCGATGCTGATCCTCGAACGCACTGCGTTGCGGAGAACTCAACCGCAGGGGACCGGGTATGGGGGGCGCGGCAAACGTCACGGGTAAGCGGCGGAGCAACAATTCCGGTTTGGCAATCTCCTCTGCTTGCGTGCCGCCCGCTGGCACCTCGGGAGGCGCAAACTTCTGCTGCATCTCCGGCACATCCCAAAGCAGTCGCAGCATGGAATTCGCATCAGGACGTCCATCCGGCACCGCAGCCGAAAGATAGAGCCGCTTTCGTGCCCGAGTGGCGGCAACGTAGAAAAGCCGCTTCAGTTCTTCACGGGAACAATCGCTGACAATGTCCCGCAAATATCCTTCGATAGTAGGCGACTTGCGATCCTTATTGCCCTGAGCCTCCATCGGACCAAGCAGCAAGAACTCGTGCCCTGCACGCCGCCGCAGACGCCAGTAGAGCAGGCTCTTGTCATCCTCCCGCGAACGACGCTCCAGTGCAGGCAAAAACACTATATCCCACTCCAGGCCCTTCGCCTGATGAATGGGCATGATCTCCACGCGAATGCCGCTACGATGATCTGCAGGCGCAAAGAGTTCGTGCAACTTCTTCTCAAAGCTGGCCGGATCTCGCAGCATGCCTGCCGAAGTTTGTTCATCAAGCAACGCGAGATATGCATCGGAGTCGCGAATTCCCTGCTCCCTATCAGCCAGACACGCCGGGCCGCCGAGCCGAAGCCAAGTCCCCTCGACCAGCGCGCGCAGCGATCCCCGTCCCCTCCGTGCTGCACCATCCTCCAGCACTGGAACGCAGCGAGCCAACGCCGCACGCGCGGGCTCAGAAAGTCGCTCTCCGCGTTCACGCAAAAGTTCGAGCACCGTCGAGCGATCATCACCCCGGCAGAGTTCTAGCAAATCTGCCAGCGCCAGTCCGCACCACGGCGCACGCAGTACAGACAGCCACGCAGTTCGGTCGGCGAGATTCGTCAACGCCATGCGTAGCGCCTCCAGATCACGTACCAGAGGACGATTCGCGAGCCGATCCGTTTTCACCGCGCGATAGTCGATTCGTGCCGCCCGCAGCGCCTCCACCAACTCCGGCAGATGAGTTCGCGAGCGCACCAGAACCGCAATGGTCGGAGGCTTCTCACCCGCTGGTGTCGGGAGATCCAGTTCGTGCCGAATGCACTCCGCCAGATGCTTTGCCTCGCCCGCGCGGTCACCTTTGCCAAACCCTTTGATCTGCACCGCGAATCCATCAAGACCCTGCCGTGAAGGCTCAGCGGGAGCATACTGCACCGCGTTGGTAAGGTCGCTCTCGTCGCGCAGAATGAACGGGAATACGTGATTGAACCACTCGACCAAATGCCGCTGCGAGCGAAAGTTTTGACTAAGCTGCCCGAAGATGTGCCGGTGGCCGCCAATTCCATCAGCGCGAGCCTGCTGATAGATCGCCACGTCGGCTTGTCGAAACGCGTAGATCGACTGCATTGGATCGCCAACGCAAAAGGTAGAACACTGCTCGTCCATGTCCCATGTGCCCAGCAGGCGGGCCAGCAGTTCAATCTGAACGCTGTTTGTGTCCTGAAATTCGTCCACCAGAATGTGGCGGATTCGATATCCCAGTTGCAGCCCCAATTCAGTGGGGTCGCCCGTCTTCCCAATGGCGTCAAGCGCGCGCTGGGCGTACTCGGAAAAGTCGATGGTGGCCTGCTCTGCAAAAACAATCTTGAGGTTGGCCGCAGCCAGCGGAAGCACCTCCAGCACCGCACGCATGAACTTCCATTGCGCCTCTGTGTAGCGCGGATCGGGCAAGCGGCGAATCCGGTTCAACGCTTCGCAGAGTTCTTCTGTGCCCGGCAGCCGCGCGAGTTCCGCAAAAAATTCAATGCACCGCTTGCGACGAGTCTTCTGCTCTGGCGTACCCGAAGGGAAGCCATTCCGAACGGTTACGGTCTTACGTAGCGCCGGCTTGCTCCGGTCCGCAGTCAGCAAAAACTCGCAGATCGTGCGCCAGGTCGCCAGATGAACAGCACTACTATCGGGCCACTTGGCAATTCCAATCGAAGGTGCCGATGAACGAACGGGAATGGCTTCGGCACTGGCGGCAATGGAATCGATGACAGGGTTCGGTGAAGTGAGTTCCTCGGCGACCACACTCGCGGAGTAGTTCATATGGCTCAGAATTTCCGACTTGTGCACGGGCGCCAGGATTCCGTGAATTCGGTTGTAGATGAGCCCCAATTCTTCAATCACTGCCAGGACCAGGGCCGCTTCCAGTCGCTCCCTAAGCTGCTTTCGCTGCGAAACGTCCAGGTCATCCGAACGTCCGAGAAAGTGCAGCCATTGGTCACGCCGCGCCAGCATCGCAGCCAGCAGATTGCGCGCACCACGTACGTCGTTATCCAGATGCACCAGCAACGCCGCCACGGCATCGCCTCGCGTGCCCGGCTCCGCAAGACAATCGATCACCCGTTGAGCTGCCAGTTCGTAGAGAGGCTGCGCATCTTCCGTGACCTCGGCAACTCCTCCCAGCAATCCCTTGAGTGGCGCGCGCTGCGCCACCGACTCGCAAAACGAATCGAGCGTGCGAACCTGCAACCGGGCGGGACGCTCAAGAATATTCCACCCCAGCGCAGAAGAAGTATCGAGGACCGCTTGCGCCAGACGTACCGATTTCCGCTTGTGTTCCGCGAGTGAGGTGATCTCCTCCTCGCTCAGTTTCTCCGCGTCTTGCAGTGCGCGAAGAATGCGATCGCGCATCTCCGCCGCAGCCCTTCGAGTAAACGTAATCGCCAGCACGGATTCTGGCTGCTCAACCTTCGCAAGGCATGCAAGAAATCGCTGCATCAGCAATTCAGTTTTTCCGGAACCGGCGGGAGCCTGCAGCATCCATGAATGTTCGGTCTTGAGAACATCTTCGCGAATGCCTGCATCGGAGGGCTCGACGTGCGGAGTAGGGCTACTCATCATTTGCCTCCGCTTCGATTTCCTCGTCATCGTCCGTCAGTTCGCCAATACGGCACAATGAAGCCAGATGGCAATGTTCGCAGCTCGATCCACTCTTCCCCGGCGGAATCTTAGGGTCAACCGCAGCATCGCCCTGCACAAATGATGCGGCGATCCGCTCCAACTCTTCAGCCCACCGCGCAGTGTATTCGTCGAACCCCAACCCATCGAAGGTAGCCTTGCCCGGAGCCGCGCATGGCAGCACGTCTTTCTCGCGCAGAAAGCCTCGGAACGCAGACTCATCCTTGCGAACAATGGCAAACGACACGCCCGCAAGCTTGAATTTCTGCTGCTGCATGGCAAACGCGTAAAACGGCAACTGAGGCAATCGCGGACGCGGAACCTGCCACGCGCTCACGCTATTCGCGCCGCCGGTTTTGTAATCAATCACCAGGTAACCATCATCGACTTCGTCCAGACGATCCAGACAGCCTCGCAGGTTCAATCCGCCCAGTTTCACATCAACCGGAAGCTGATGACCCATGACGTGGAATGACTTTCGCGTTGACTCCAGCGTGAGCCACTTGGTGAGCACCTCGATGGTGCGCTGGCGTTCGAGTTCGCGAAATCGCACGGTCCACCGGTCTTTGTCCGGCGGCAACTCAGTGCTCATCGCCTCATCTACCGCAGCCTCAACAATCGCCGCGCGATCAGGGCGGCGCAACCCGTCGCTATTTTGCAACTGCTTCCAAATTAATTGGAGCGCACGATCAATAACCTTTCCTCGTTCGGTCGGGGCAAGTGCCTCGCTCGGACCCTCTGCTTCCCTGGCCAGCAGGCGCCGAATGGCAAACGCCCGGAAGGGACAATTCGATTGCTCCTGAAGCAACGACGTCCCGCCTCGTGTAACTTCCTCGGTGCGTAGTGCGGGAGCCACGCTGTCAGAAATCGCATCGAGCTTCGCAGTTGCAAATCGCTTTGCAAGAGGCACCGGCATTTCGATTGTGTCACTCGCAGACGCGAAGTCCGTAAACAATGGACTCCAGCGTTGCTCGCGTTCGTCATCGGTTCGCCGCGCCAGGCTTAGCGAAATTTGCGGCGCTGACTGCACGAGTCGCAACGTGGTCCGCAAGATGCGCGCTTCCGCCTCTGGTGTTCCCACTACGGCCACGCCTGCGTCTTTCAGCAATTCAATAGGAATCAGCGGCGAGAGCCTTGGCGAGTCCGGCCACAGATCGTCGCTGCAGGATCCGATCCACAACGCGTCGAAGACCGAGCCTTCCGACTCTGCGACATCCATAATCTGCACTGGAGCGTTAAGCGTTTCCGGTTTGAAATTCTGAGCCGCTGCGGCGCGCTCCAGTTTCCGCACAAAGCCCCTGAAGTCAGTGCGCCAATCCAACAACTCTAATGATGAAATAGAAACCAGCAGTTGCCGCCAACTCTCCGTGCATTGAAACTCTTCGCTGTCCAGTCCAACGGATCCCGGCCAGCCGAATGCCTGCAGTATCTGTCGCGAAATATCTGCCCAATACGCCGGTGCCCGCTCTACGGAGAACGCTGAGTGTTTTGGCAGACCCTCCAGCGCGACACGCAGTCTCGGTAGCTCGTGCGATTCATTCAGCCACTTAGCAAACTCTTCGATACTCACTTCGCGGCGCGCGTTCTTTCTCGTTCGCACAATGAATTTCGCTACAGCTTCCGGCGCTTCAGCCAGGTAAGGCGAACTCAACATCGCGTCATAGGAATGGAAGTCCACCGGGCCTGCAAACAACGAGAGCACCTGCAACGCACAGCGCACAACGGGATACTCATCGAGCGCAATGGGTGATGCAATCTCAAATGCAGAACGCGTCTCATTGCCAAGCAGGTGTTCGGGATGCAGCACAGATCGAAAGGTGCTTTCCACCTGCGGCAACTTGCGATCGAGATCGAAGAGGATGACTCCGATGCGCGACTCAGGCGCTGCTTCAACCTGCTGACGCGCCCACTGTGCCGCTGTGCGCACCTCATCGGCAACAGAATCGAACTCATATCGAACCGGCGCACCGGCAGTGCCATCTTCATCTTCTGTCGTAATGTTTTCCGGTGCAACCACCACCTGCACTCCTGCCTCGCGCAATGCATTCAGAAAGCGGCGCTGCGCTGGTGTGCTCTCCGCGAGAAACACAAACATCTGCTCCGGAAGCCGCAGTTCCGGCAAACACGGAAGCAGATCGCGGGTGAAAAGCGCCGGGCAGGTCCACCCATTCGTCACGAGTTTGCGCTGGAACTCCGCCGCCCAACCCGAAAACGCGCGGGTGTCGATGGACGCGCTCATCTGCGGAGAATCGAGCGCAATTTCATATTCGATTGCAGTGCGAAACGATTCGGCAGCAAGGGACGCCGCAGACTCCGGCAGCAGCATCTCCCGCCCCCCGGGCGAGTGCTCGATGATCTGCCTCCATAGCTGTTGCTGTTGCTCGCGCTGCAGAGCCTGTGCGGTTACTGAGCCTAGAACGAGCGCATCTGAATAAAGCCTTTCGACAAATGCTCCGTAAGGAAACACCTCAGGCGTAAGCCATGCGGAGCTTGACAGCGACAGCCGTTGCTCCGCTGCAGCTCGGATGGCACGCGCCGAACGCGTGTTCGACGTCAGCACCATTGAACCATCAACTGCGGCAGCGACCGCTCGTTCGAAACACTCGCGATACCCGGCCATTTCCCTCCCGCGGTGAGCTCCGTCGTACACGGATTTCATCCGAGGCTACAGCACCGTTCTACCACGCTCGCGAGAGCTTCTCAACGCATAAGGTTGATAGTTCGTGATTCTCCATAGCTTAAAGAAAAGATTAGACGACGGCGGGCTTCATCGAGGGCCAATCAGAGTTCCGCAGCACTCGCCAAATCCAATGCGAGCCGCGCCGGAGCGCTCACAGTACGCCCTCATTCGCACTTCGTCGCCGTCCTCGAGAAAGGTTCTCTGCGTTCCGTCGGGGAGCAGAATGGGTTCGGCCCCGCCGCAAGTGATCTCCAACAGGCAACCACGTGCTGCCGGTGCAGGCCCTGAGACAGTACCGCTGGCGAGCAGATCGCCTGGCCGGAGATCGCAGCCGTTTGAGGTATGATGCGCAAGCATCTGCGCAAACGTCCAATACATGTCACGAAGGTTTCCTCTGCTAATGAGATGTGGCGGGCAATCCGCGTTACGCATTGCGGCGGTCTGCAAATATACTTCGGCTGTAAGGTCGAAGCCGCCCCTTGCCTGATCTTGCGCATCTGCGAGATAGGGCAGAGGACGCGGATCTCCAGCAGGACGCTCGGAGGCCGGAACGCGGAACGGAGCCAACGCCTCTGCTGTCACGATCCAGGGTGAAACCGTGGTGGCAAAACTTTTTGCCAGAAATGGGCCAAGCGGTTGATACTCCCACCCTTGAATGTCGCGCGCCGACCAGTCGTTCACCAGGCAAAGTCCGAAGATGTGATCGGGGACCTGAGCAATCGGAATCGGTTCTCCCATCTCGTTCCCGACACCAATGAACGCTCCAATCTCTACCTCGTAGTCCATGCGGCGGGACGGAGCAAAGTGCGGCTCCATAGCCGAAGCAGGCTTCAGTTGGCCGCTCGGACGTCGCACGGCAGTTCCGCTGATTACTACGGTCGATGCTCGGCCATGATATCCAATCGGCATCCATTTGTAGTTTGGCAGCAACGGATTATCCGGACGAAAGAGCGCTCCAACGTTTGTGGCGTGATGCACCGACGCGTAGAAGTCCGTATAGTTGCCGATTACAGCCGGCACGACCATCGTTATATCCCGTTGCGGAAGCAGGCACGACTCGGCTTCAGTCCGATGCGCGGAATTCACCGACAGCAGTTGAAACAGTGCGCGGCGCAATGCGCTCCAGCGCGCCGGACCAAGCCCCATCAGCGGATTCAGACACGATTCCTTGCATACCTCGTACGTGCTGTCATCCACGTCGTCAAGCAATGCGCGTGAGGCCGCCGCGTCCAGGTCGAGCACCTGATCGCCAATCGCAACACATAGCCGCGCGCTCGAGTTCTGTCCGTTGGTAAATGCGCCGAATGGAAGATTTTGGATAGGAAAATCGCAGCCCGCGTCATTGGCCGACTTCACGAAGGAACGCGCGTCTGGATTATGCGTTTCGTTTCGTTCCAGGTTCATAGAAGGTCAAGCTCGTGCAAATCTCGCAGAGGCTCCTCGAAGGAGCAGGAGCCAAAGCTCAGCGCAAATTGCGAACGCATCGAATGAAGGTCACCTAAATCAATTCTTGCCGGTTCGAGGTCTCCGCTCCAGATCATCGCTTCTTCGCCGAAGTGCCAGTTTGCGCCATCCCGGTCGGCAAGGCAAGTCGCTAGCACGCTGCTGTCAATCTGACGGCGTGTCTCCGGTCTACCCTTATGCACAGCGCTCCACGCGATCGCGGCGGCGGTAAACAGGTTAAGGAATCCATGCATTGTTCCTTCCCGTGAGTTTGCCTCATAGGTCAAGGAACGAACGCTGCGCAGTGGATGATGCAGTCCGGCTGTCGCCTTGAATGGCACGCCCAACTCCGCGCAGCGCGCAATGAATCCTGCAACCTGCTCCACCGTTGGAAACGCATCCTCCACCACTCCGCCAGTCCGCAACTTTGCGCAACCGCCAGCGCGCCGCAGGATTGGAAGAAGCTCATCGGCCCGCTCCGGAGCAATCTCATACATGGCGATAGTCGCCGGAGGTTGATGCTTATGGACGAACTCAATCTCATCCTGGTTGCACACCCGTACCTCGATAGAATCAATCACCGCCCCGGGTGCCTCGCGATTGAATTCCTCAACCACCGCCAGGTCCGCCTCAATGTTTGCCGAAACGATTCCGCTGAGCTGCCACGGATCCGATGCGACATTTTCCTGCGCGTTCAGGAATTCATCGAGTCGAGCAACTGGAAGCACGAATCGTCCCAGAGCCCAGCGCTGCGAATGATCGAGATAGCGCGAGTAGTTGTTCACACTCGCCATCATGTTCAGCGATGCGGGCGCGAACAGGCCGGCATAATCGATGATTCCCTTGAGAAAAACCTGCAGCGATGCGGCCCTGGCGCGAACCGGAGTGGTCATCGGTGCTCAGCTCCGTGGGAAGTTGCGCTTCAGATTTTGCCAGCAGGTGTAGTACTCGTGTTGCAGCTCAGCGGTCTCCAGCGCGAAGCGCGTCGGGCGGCAGACAAAGCGCGTTTCAAACATAAACGCCAGGGTGTCCGCAAGATACTGCGGCTCTAACTCAGCCGTGGACGCTCGCTCATAACTCGTCGCATCCGGGCCATGGCCGCTCATGCAGTTATGCAGGCTTGCACCGCCGGGAACAAAGCCCTCGGCCTTCGCATCGTATTGCCCACGAATCAACCCCATAAATTCGTTCATGAAGTTGCGATGAAACCACGGCGGCCGGAAGGTGTGTTCGGCGACCATCCAGCGCGGAGGAAAGATCGCGAAGTCGCAGTTAGCCGTGCCTGGTATTTCCGAGGGTGACGTGAGCACTGTAAAGATCGACGGGTCGGGATGATCGAAGCTCACTGTGTTGATGACGCAGAAATTCGCCAGATCATATTTCACCGGCGCATAGTTTCCGTGCCACGCAACCACGTCCAGCGGAGAATGATCGTACTCGCTCTCCCACAGATTGCCTTGGAATTTACAGACCACCCGCACGCTGCTCTCGATGTCTTCAAAGTGAGCAACCGGAGTCTTGAAATCGCGCGAATTCGCCAGCCCGTTAGCGCCGATAGGCCCAAGTTCCGGCAGTCGAAAACTCGCGCCGTAGTTTTCGCAGACGTAGCCGCGCGCTTCGCACTCCATCAGTTCCACGCGAAACTTGATACCGCGCGGAACAATCGCAATTTCGCCAGGTGCAAGCGCGATACGCCCAAGTTCCGTATGAATCAGCAACTGCCCCATCTGCGGCACCAGCAGCAGTTCGCCGTCTGCGTCATAGCAGTAGAGATCTTCCATGCTGCGGTTTGCGGCATACAAATGAATAGCTACGCCGCTGTGCATCGCGAGGTCGCCATTGCCGCCCAGTGTCACTAGGCCGCCAAGAAAATCCGTCGGCGTTCCCGGTATCGGAATGGGACTCCATCGCAGCTGATTCGGAGGCGCAGGCACTTCGTCGAATGGTGTCGAAAGCAGCAGTCCATTGCCAATCTGGCGATACGGTTTATGCATTACGCTAGGACGAATGCGATAGACCCAGGAGCGCCGATTCAACGCGCGCGGTGCAGTAAATGGAGTCCCGCTGAGCTGTTCGGCGTAGAGTCCCAGCGGAACTCGCTGTGGTGCATTCTGCCCCACTGGCAGCGCGCCCAGCACCGCCTCGGTTGCAAACTCATTTCCGAACCCAGATTGGTAGCTGAGTTCTGTTTGCACTCTTGTGTTCCGCGCTCGTGCCTTGTTGGTGACCGCATTCGTGGTAACCACATCGTTCGCCATCGCTTCCCCTGTCGTTCAGCTTAGAGATTGCCCCGTCGCCCTTGCTCCAATTCGATCGCTTCAAACAGCGCTTTGAAGTTTCCCTTGCCGAAACCGCGGCTACCTTTGCGTTGAATAATCTCGTAGAAAACCGTGGGCCTGTCCTCAACCGGACGCGTAAAGATCTGCAGCAGATAGCCATCCTGGTCCTTGTCCACGAGAATTCCCAACCGCTTAATCTCATCCATCGGCTCATCAAGGTCTCCAATACGCTCTTTGAGAATGTCGTAGTAGCTATCTGGCACTCGAAGAAACTCCATGCCATTGCGCTGCAATTTGTCCACCGTCGAGAGCACGTCTTTCACCTGCAGAGCAATGTGCTGTACCCCTGGCCCCTGGTACGACTCCAGATATTCAGCAATCTGGCTTTTGCGGAGCCCCGGCGCCGGTTCATTGATTGGAAACTTTACGGAGTAAGAATCGTCAGACATCACGATGGACATGAGCGCGCTGTACTCGGTCGAAATGTCTTTGTCGTCAAAGCTGATAAAGCGATGAAAGCCGAATACCTTCGAGTAAAAGTCCGCCCAGTGATTCATCTGCCCAAGTTCGACATTGCCAACCATGTGATCGATGCGCAAGATGCCGGCATCGTCTCCCGCAATTTGCTGTTCGGCGTATCCCGGCAAAAACCTTCCGGTGTATCCCCGCCGCGAGAGCAGCGAGTGAATGGTGTCGCCATAGGTGCGGATGGCAGCCCGCCGAACTGTCCCGAACTCATCTTTCAGATCGTGCGGAGCTTCCGCGGCCTCTGCCCCACGCGCCAGCGCCTGTTCGAATGCAAGATCCGCGTCAGCCACCTCGAGCGCGATGTCACGGACGCCGTCCCCATGCAGTTTGATGTGTTCTGCCGCGGGATGCGACGGAGTCAGAGGTGTACTCACCACAAAATTCGCCTTGCCCTGGGACAGCGCATAGGAGGCCATCTCTCTGCTTCCCGTCTCTTGCCCGCGGTAGGCTATCTGCGAAAAACCAAGTGCCTGGCGATAGAAAAACGCCGCCTGCCTCGCATTTCCCACCCAAAATTCCACGTGATGAATACGCTTGATCTGGAGCAGATTTTCCATGTGCCTCATCCGGTCCGCCGCTCGACATGTCGCGGAATTTCACTCCAGCGCTAGCGCGAGCCGTGCGCCGACGGCGCGAACCTTGCCGTTGGATGAGACAGCATGCAATGAAGTTGCAGGCTATCTCAGAGACTTCCGGGCCAAAAATGTCCGCCGCAATTTATACTGGTGCGTTCAGTAAATGAACCCTGCGGAGTGATTCGCAAGCAGCATTGGAGAGTCATGCGAAGCTTTGACAGCCTTTCGGAACGGGAGATTCTCGCTCTGGCCATCGCCATGGAAGAGGAGGATTCGCGCATCTACGCTGACTTCGCCGAGGGAATGCGCGACACCTATCCAGCTACAGCCGACATTTTCGAACTCATGCGCAAGGAGGAGATCGGCCATCGCCAGCGCCTGTTTGAGACTTATCGGGCCAAATGGGGCGAGCACATTCCTCTGATCCGTCGCGAAGATGTGAAAGGCTTCGTTAAGCGCCGCCCGTTCTGGCTCATGCGTCCCTTGCGAGCCGAGGCTGTGCGAAAGCACGCCAGTGCCATGGAAATGGAAATCCGGCAGTTTTACGAGCAAGCCGCGCGCCACACGCAGGATGCCAGCCTCCTGCAGTTGCTCGATAATCTCGCCGAGGAGGAGCGCTCGCACGCCCGCAAGGCCGACGAACTCCAAAGAACGATGCTTCCGGCCGAGGTGCGCGAACGAGAAGATGAAGCCGGTCGCCGACTTTTCGTCTTACAGGTAGTGCAACCCGGACTTGCCGGCCTCATGGACGGGTCCGTTTCAACCCTCGCTCCGTTATTTGCAGCCGCTTTCGCCACTCATAATTCGCACGACGCCTTCGCGGTCGGTCTCGCGGCCTCCGTCGGAGCGGGCATCAGCATGGGATTCGCCGAGGCCCTGAGCGATGACGGCACTCTCACCGGACGCGGTCACCCCTGGCTTCGCGGCTGCGTTTGCGGATTGATGACTGCCCTCGGTGGATTGGGCCACACGCTCCCCTACCTGCTCGGCTCGTTTTACACCGCCACCGCAGTTGCCGCCATTGTCGTTGTGCTTGAACTCGCGGCAATTTCCTACATCCGCTACCGGTATATGGATACCCCTCCCATCTCCGCGACCTTTCAGGTTATGGTCGGCGGGGCCCTCGTATTCGCCGCCGGAGTCCTGATTGGAACCAGTTGATGGCGGGATTTTGCTCTGTAATCGATTGAGGTAGAGCATTTTTCCCTATTTCTGTTTACATATCACAAAGTAATGTGACTTTGGTCCGTTGAAGATGAACCGAAGAGGGACTAGAATAAACTTGGTATTGAAAATGGTTTTCAACTTCATGAAGCACCTCGCCACAAACCCGGGCCACACCCTCTGCGATCTCGCCGTCGGCGAAAGCGGAATTCTGGAAGACTTTGACATGCCACAGAGCATTGCTGAGCATCTTATGAACCTTGGCTTCGTACCGGGCTTGGAAATCCTGGTAGCTCGTAGTGGCCCAGGGGGAAACCCGCGCGTGTATAGGGTGGATGGAACCGAAGTGGCGTTGCGTCGTGACCTCTCACGCTGCATCGCCGTGCGTCCTTTGAGCGATGCTGAAGCAGAGGCGAGGTAGCGGTGAGTGTTCCCTTATCGATATTAGGGACTGTTCCAAATCCCAAGGTTGAACAAGGTTCGCCGGTTTTTAAGACAGTCGCCGTCGTCGGTCCACCAAACGCCGGCAAAACGACCCTGTTTAATCGCCTCACAGGATTGCGACAGAAGGTTGGCAACTTCCCCGGCGTCACAGTTGAACATCACACTGGAAGCTTTCGCCTCGCCTCGGGCGAAGAAGTGGCTCTGATCGATCTTCCCGGCGTCTACAGCCTCAACCCGAAGTCCGAAGATGAAAAAGTTACGGTCGATGTCCTGAATGGCGTAATGCCAGGCGCTGAGCGTCCGGATGCAATCATCCTGGTACTTGACTCCAACAACCTCAACCGGCACTTGGTACTGGCCGGACGCGTAATCGCCCTGGGGGTACCAACCCTAGTCCTGCTCAACATGGCAGACGAACTGCACAAGCAGGGTGGACAGGTCGATGTACTTCCCTTGGCGCGACAACTTGGAACTCCGGTTGCCCTAGTCAGCGCGGTAACAGGCGAAGGGCTGAATGCGGTCGCAAACTTCCTGGTCGCAACCCCGCAATTCCCGGAGCCACTCGAATTGCCTATTTTCGGGGACCCGAGGCACTGCCGCGAATGGGCCGTGCGAATGGGTTCCGAAGCCTCGTACAAGCGCGGTGCAACTCCGGAGTGGACCCGCCGACTCGATTCGATTTTTCTCCACAAACTATGGGGCGGAATCATCTTCGCGGTCGTGATTGTCGCGGTCTTTCAAACCATCTTCTCGCTTGGCCAACCTGCAAGCGATCAATTGCAAAAGCTGCTGGATAACGTCGCCGTTCATCTCGCCAACGTGCTCCCTGCAGGTCTGATTAACTCTCTAGTGGTAAACGGAATCTGGAAGGGCGCGGGCTCGGTATTAGTCTTTCTCCCTCAGATTCTCCTGCTCTTCCTCGTCATCGGCATTCTCGAAGATTCCGGTTACCTGGCACGTGCAGCGGTGATCTCTGACAAGGTGATGGCGAAGGTCGGCCTCAATGGCAAATCGTTCATCCCTCTGCTGTCTGCCTACGGATGCGCCGTCCCGGCCATCATGGCAACCCGCACCATTGAGAACAAGCGTGACCGCATCGCCACCATTCTGATCGCCCCGTTCATGACCTGTTCGGCGCGCTTGCCGGTCTACACCATGGTGATTGCAGCGTTCATTCCCGACCGTCCAGTGATTGGACCAATCGTGGGTACCCGGGCAGTCGCGATGTTGAGCCTATATGTGCTCGGCTTTGCCATGGCCGTCATCACGGCCAGAGCCTTGAAGAGTTCCATCCTGCGCAGCAAGGATGTAGCGTTCATCATGGAACTGCCACCCTACCGCTGGCCGATGTGGAAGTCGCTCAGCCTGCGCCTGATGGATCGCGCTAACGCATTCATCTTCCGCGCCGGCACTGTGATCCTCGGCGTTAGCATCCTGCTATGGGCGCTCACATATCTACCCATGCATAACGGACAGCCCCCTGAAATTGCCGATAGCGCAATCTCGAAAATCGGCCACTTTATCGAACCTGCCATCCGTCCCTTGGGATTTAACTGGAAGATCGGGGTCGGCCTGCTGAGTTCCTTCGCCGCGCGCGAAGTCATCATCGCCACCATGGGAACCTTGCATGGAGTGGACCCTGAATCGCACGCGATGGCATTGCAGCAAGCCCTCAAAAGCGATCTGTCGCCAGCTGGCGCCATTGCCCTGCTGGTATTCTTTGCCTTCGCCATGCAGTGCATGTCTACCATGGCGGTGGTGCAGCGTGAAACCAACAGTTGGAAGTGGCCGATACTTCAATTCATTTACATGACGACGGTCGCCTACGTGGCCGCGTTCGTGGCTTATCGTGTCACGCTCTTGTACTGGAATTGAAACGCGGGAGAAGCACTTCCTAGTCTCGCTGTCTTGGCCTACCTGTCTCCATGCTCCAAGCCCTATCCGAGTCAAGAATCATCCCTGCCCATTGACCGAATCGGATCTG
>Ga0316229_1001599_pt1 | contig 22338 bp, 29 predicted proteins | sample TBH18023metaG_FD_206011 | JGI IMG/M metagenome (GOLD analysis project Ga0316229, IMG submission 206011) | Freshwater microbial communities from Trout Bog Lake, Wisconsin, USA - TBH18023 | ecosystem: Environmental > Aquatic > Freshwater > Lake > Hypolimnion/Profundal zone | place: USA: Wisconsin... | reverse complement strand
GACGCTAAATGCGACCCTTCGAGCTTTTGGCGGAAAGTGGCCTGGAGGTGCTTATCCGCGAGTGTTCCCATGAGGGAATCCAAGGACAGCATGTTGAGGGCCTTTAGCCCAACGACCGTTAGCCGAGATTCAAACGTGGTGACCGCCGTCTTGGATTTGGCGACGCCTATATAGTACTTGGGGGCTGAGCCCTCTGCCATTCCGGCCAGGCAGAGCGTAGGCAACTTCATGCCGTCAAATACACTGTGGGGCTTGGCAAAGGTAAACCGGGAAAAGCCGCGTCGGGATTCGAGCAAAACCTGGGCGAATCCATCGGGAAACCGTAAGAGAACCAGAGGTTTCTTCTCGAACCACTGCGGCAGGTTGTCAAGGAGGTCCATATCTTTCCGATTTCTACTAGCATCCAGCAGCTTGGCCGCATCGTACGCGGGAAAAGCGGCGGTGCAACCAAAAACCGCATATAACGGCAAGCCACTTTCCTTTCCGCCCTGCCGGAAAGGCGCGCGTCAGCGCCAAGGCCAGCGCGAGCGGGAAAGAAGTCCAGAGGGCGTAAGCCCTTTGGCGCGGGTCCGGGCCGGCGTGAGGCCCGGCCAGGTCCAGGGCGGAGCCCTGGCGGCGGCGCCTGGGCGCGGGCGTTTGGCCTGCGCCGGGGCATCACTTCGGCGGCGGGGCGAACAAAGCCGTTTGCGCTTTTTCCGCGAGAGCGCGGGCGCGGTCTGCCTCGTCACGTTCGCGGGCAAGGCGGTCTCCGTCGAGGCCGGTCTCCTGCATCAGGGTGAACGTGTCGGGGACAAAGCTGAATTCGTGTTGCGGAATGGGCAATCGGCGGTTGCGTCTGGCTTTCATGGTCAAAACAGGGTGGCTTGGATTTGGGTGCGGCGGGTGGCGGCGTCGGCGAAGACGAGGCCAGCGCCGAAACCGAGAGCGGTGCGGGCGGCTTCCAGCGTGTGGCCGCTCGTGGTGACGTTGTCCACAAAGTAGGTTTGCCGGAGCGTCAGGACCTTGCGGGCGCGGGCGAAGTGGTGTTGTTCGGGGGTGATGGGGCCAAGCGCCAGCTTGTGGCGGGCGCATTGGGATTGAACCGGCTGGGTGCGGTAGATGGCTTTGACAACCTGAGCGCCGGGGCAATGGGTGGCAATCATGTGCGCAAGCCGCGTGTTGGCGTCGGTGTTGCCGGTGCTGTCGGGGATGGGAACAAGCCAGCAAGGGCCGGTAATGAGGGCGGCCATGTCGCGGGCGGCCGTGTTGAAATCGGCCGATGGGCTGGCGGTGGTTTTGATGGCGTAGGCCAGGCGGCGCGTCTCGGCCTGCTCAAGCGAAAGCGGGCCATTGCGCGGGGTGGCGTATTTGCGGGCGGCGAGGATGTTCATTTGAAGCAAGGGGAAGCGGGCGCGGGTGCGAGCCGCGCCCTTGGTGGTTGAATCAGGCGGCAACATGGTCGGCGGCAAAGCGGCTGCCGTACTTCTGGCGGGGGTCTTCATGGCTGCCCTCGGTGGCGAACTGGCCGCAAGGGTGCTGCCAGCATTTGCGGGCGTTGTTCCAATGAAAACCGAACTGCGAGAGCTGGCCGCGAACCTGCTCGGCGGGCTGCTCGGTAAACGTAATCCAAACCCACTTGCCGACAACCTCGGCCAGGCCGTATTGGGCGGGCATCCAACGGCGGAGAAGGTCAAGCACTTGGTCGGTCGGCAGGGCGCGGTTCGCCTCGCGCTCGGCGAAGTTCACATACGGGAGTATGCGGGGTGCTTGCGCTGTGCCGCTGTTTTCGGTTCCGCTCCGCTGCTCATCAGACCGGCTCTGGAGCCCCGAACCCCTTGCCTGGCCTGCCAACTCATTTCTATTCTGTTTCGTTTTCATGGTTTTTTTTTCTTCTCTGCTGCTCAGTCCGGTCTCTCGCCCTTCACCGAACAAGCCCGCGTAATCAGGGCGGCGCGTGGGAGTAGTCTTTAGAGGGCACCACGCTCTGTGCCCCCTGATGAAGCGGGCTGGTGAGGGCGAGAGGCTGGGCTGCCGTGCAGCAGACGAAAAAAGACCTGAAAACAAACCTGATATGATGACGCTTGGCCGGTGGGGGAGACGGGGCGCAACCGCCGGCGCTGGGCCATCTTGTCCGCCTCGCGCGCCCAATCAAAGATAAAGGCAGCGAAGCGACGGGCTGGCGTGACGGATGGCTTTCGGGCGGCAGCGTCCGGCATGACAGCCCGGAGCGGAGCGGATTCGAGATGGCGCGCGCTCGTGCCAACCCGTGCCGTCCGCACAAGGCCCAGCCGAGGCCATCAGGGTGGAGGGGAAGGCGGAGGCTGGGTCTTGGGCGGCGGGCACGCTGATATTGGGGGCCGGCGCATGGCCAGACCGCAGCGGAGGCCAGCGAGCTTGCGAGCGTTTCCGCAGCTAGGGCTGGTGATGCGCCGGCCAGGGATGCGAGCCGCATCGGCGAGCACGCCTGTCTCGCCGGTTTTCATGAAGTGGAACGTAGTGGAGTCGGAGGGAGGCATCGCGCACCGCGCCTGGGGGCAGTGCCGCGCTTGCGATTGGCGGCGCGGTGGGGGAGCGCGAGGGCGCGGTGCTGACCGGAGCGAAGCGGAGTGAACGCAGTGAAGAGCCGGCGAGTCAGGCGCCCTGGGGCCGAGGCAAGGGTCGCGCTTTTCCGGTGCGCAGCACGGCCTAGCGAGCGGGGCTTAGCGACGGCCGAGTGAAAAGCGTGGCGCTTGCCCGGCCACTCCTTCGGACTGGCTTCCTGTCGTGGGGCGCGGGGCCGCGCTCTCGGATGCGTCGAGAGCCCTGCTTGCCTGCTCAAATTGCTTGCCTTATTCAGCCGTGAAAGCGAAAATGGAACGCGGTGAAACCTCAGATCAATTTGCTAGTCGTCGGTCTGGCCCTGCTGGTTTTCAATGTCCAGGCCCAAGTTCAGTTCGCCCCGGCTGTTTCATACCCTGTCGGCAAGAACCCTCATTCGGTCGTTGCGGTGGATGTCAACGGGGATGGTAAACTCGCCCTGATTTGTGCGAACTCAGGGACCAACACGCTCTCAGTGCTGACGAATGACGGCAACGGGGGCTTCGTGCTCGCCGCAACGGTGACCGTGGGCAGCAGGCCGTATTCGGTCACGGCGGCGGATGTCAATGCGGATGGGAAGCCTGATTTGATTTGTGCCAATAGTGGCACGAACACGCTCTCGGTGCTGACCAACGACGGCAACGGGGGCTTTGTGCTCGCTTCTACGCTAATCGTCGGAAATGGACCTCAGTGGGTCGTAGCAGCCGACGTAAATCGGGACGGCGCGCTGGACCTAATCTGTGCAAACTGGGGGGCAAACACCACAACGCTTGCGGTGCTCACGAACGACGGTCGTGGTGGGTTCGGCTCTCCGGCTATTTACTCACTGAGCGATGCACCCGATTCCGTTGCGGCGGCTGACATCAACGGCGACGGCAACGTGCAGCTAATTGCCTCTTTGTGGGATACGAGCACGCTCATTGAATTCACCAACAATGGTACCGGTGTGTTCGGCTCCAACGCATTGCTGACGGTCGGCCCCTTCCCGTATTCGGTCCTGGCGACGGATGTCAACGCGGATGGCAGGGTGGATTTGGTTTGCGCAAATGCCTTTAACAACACGCTCTCGGTGCTAACGAACACGGGTGCGGGCGGATTTGCGCTCTCTTGCTCTCCGGCAGTAGGTGTTGAACCTTGTTCTGTTGCGGCGGCGGACCTTGCTGGAGATGGGCGGGTAGATTTGGTGTGTGCGAATAACGGGAATTATGGGGGCGGCTATACCCTGTCGGTGCTGACGAACAAAGGCGCCGGTGTTTTCGGCTTAGCTGCATCGCCAACCGTGGGAACCGGACCGTCGGCGGTCGTGGCTTGCGATGTAAACGGGGATGGAAATGTCGATCTCATCTCCGCCAATTCTGGTGACAACACGCTTTCGGTGTTGTTGAACAGCCACGGCTCTATTCAGGCGACCATTAGCCCGACTGGTGCGGTGGCGGGCGGAGCGCGATGGCAGGTGGACGGGGGGCTTTGGCAGACCAACGGGTCGACTGTCGTTGGTTTGGTGCCGGGAAGCCATTCAGTTGCCTTCCTCGCAATTGACGGCTGGGTCGCCCCGACTGTTCAGAGCGTGACGGTTAGTGCGAGTCGCGTAACGAAGATAACCGGCATATACAGTCAGTTCGGTTCATTACAAGTAACCATCGCACCTCCCGAAGCGGTGAGTGCGGGCGGACGGTGGCAAGTGGATGGGGGCACTTGGCAGCTCAGCGGAGCAACCGTTGCCGGGCTGACTGCCGGGAAGCATTATGTGACGTTTTCAGCGGTCGGTGGTTGGAGCGCACCTCTCGCCCAAGTGGTCCCAGTTAGCGTCAATCAGACGGCCACAGCCACGGGCAATTATACTCAACAATTCGGTTCCCTACAGGTGAACCTCGGCCCAACTGGTGCGGTGACTGCCGGAGCAAAATGGCAGGTGGACGGAGGCGCCTGGGAGGGCAGCGGAGCAAGCGTTGCGGGCCTGGCGCTTGGCAGTCACACGGTGTGCTTCTCGGCCGTGGCGGGCTGGGGCGTGCCGGCATGCCAGACCGTGACGATAAGCTACAATGAAACAACCGCGGCCTTGGCGGAGTATCTGGAGCCTCGCGGTGCAGCCGCTACCGCCATCGTAACGAACGGCTTTCTGGTTGCCGCTGTGCTCACCGACTGCGGCGTCGGTTACACCAATACGCCGGTCGTTTACATCGTTGGGGGCGGGGGAAGCGGGGCTAGCGCCTCGGCTGTTGTGAGCAACGGCGTGGTGACTGGCATCACGATTCTCAGCGCCGGCTTCGGCTACACGAATGCGCCCATAATTGCTATTACGCCGCCGGTCCCCCTCACCCTGGGCATTGGACGAGCGACAAGCCTTGGCTTTACGAATTTGGTCGTTGGAACGAATTACCAGCTACAGGCCGGGCAGTCTGGTACATGGGGCAATGTGGGCACGAGTTTCGCGGCGGGGTCGAATTCTTGCTGGCAATTCCTCGACGGGTGGGGGGAAAATTCTGCGTTTCGCTTGGTAGCGTTACCGATTCCGTATGGGGCTACTGCTAGCCCGATATTGGCTTATGGCTTTGTTGTCGCAGCAGCGGTTACTGACGGCGGTTTCGGTTATGTGACCGTTCCGACGGTGGCCATCATGGGCGGTGGTGGTAGCGGCGCGCAAGCGACGGCCACGGTGAGTAACGGAGTGGTAACGGCGATCGAAATCGTGAATCCGGGCGTCGGTTACAGTGGCACGCCCACCATCCAGATTGATGCACCTCCGGTCCCATATTTGGCGCCCAGCATCGCCGAGGCAGTTCGCCTGGATTGCTTCGGTTTGACGCCCGCTCTGACCTACCAACCCGAGGTATCGGACGACCTGACGAGTTGGGCCGACTGGGGCGGTCCTTTCACGGCGACGGGAAACACGAATTCGCAGTATTTCAACTTGGACGCGGCCAGTGGCTTCTTTCGTCTGCGGCAGCCATGAAAAAGGGCGAACCGCCTCGATAATGCATGTTGGCGTGCAATACTCTGCGGCTTCTGAGGCTTGATTGACGAATCGCTGGTTGTGATTACAGTTCGCTGGCAGGGCCGCTGGGGAGCGGGCCAATTGCTGGGTTTGTGGGCGGGCTGACACGCCTCTTGCTGTTTGCGGCCGAAGCGAGGCCGCCGGAACGGAAACGGCTGAACCGCGAGGTTCAGCCGTTCGGGTTGGAGGATTAATCCTCGTGCAGCGGAATGCCGATGATGGCCAGTTCTGCGACGCTCACGTCGAATACGCCGGAAGCGGCGAGCGTATTCACGCGACGGGGGCGATGCTCTGGCAGTCGTTTAACTTCGCGTTCGATGCGGTTGCCCGCCGATACCCCCAAACCGCCCAAAAGAAGGGGGTGAGCAGCGTGAGGGTCTCCCCGGTGGGGATTGCGATGATGGCGATGGCGAAGAACATCAAGAACGGGATAACGAAGTCCAGCCAGCTTTCGAGGTAAAGGCCGAGGCCGATGCCTCCCAGGAAGAAACCGCAAGCGGCGGCGACCGCCGGGTCCCTCTTCTTCTTGAGGGGCTTCAACTTGTCGGCAACGGTAAAGGCGCTTTTCAGGGCGCCGTGTGGTAGGTGATGCTGTGCATTCATACTGTTTTTGTTTTGTTTTGATTTTTAATTTGCGGTGTTCGGAGGAAGTCGTGTGCTGGTTTTCTGTGGCGTGGTTCGTTCCTGGGTTTTGGAAGGGGTTCCGGCGGAGGGCTTCATGTTCCTGCGCCGAATGGCTTCTTGAATGTCAGGACCGAGGCCGGCGGGTATCCCCTGGTCCGGCGGTAGAGGCAGGGCGGGCGGTTGCTGATACTGGTCCAACATCTCCGTCTGCCGCCCGGAAATGATGAGACTGTCAATCAAGTCGAGGTCGCGGTTGCGCTCCCGGCGGAATACCGCGTGCTCGTAAACGCGCAAGCAAACCCCGGCGAAAACCAACCAGAGCGCCAGCAGACTGGACAGGGGAAAGAGGGCCACGCCCGCAGCGGCGCAGAAAAATGGGTCGGCAAAGCGGGCCATCCGGCGATGGCGTCGGCAGAAATCGGGCAGCCATTGGAAATCAAAAGGCGAGGTGCCGATGTAGTAGCTGTGGGTTGGTTCCTGGTGATTGAGTTCCTTCCAGCGGCGGGCGCGCTGCGAAAGCCCGCCTACGAAAGCCATGACGGCGAACAGGAGCAGCAGCGACGGTCCGGGGTCGTTGCTGCCTGACAGGGCGAGAAGCGCGAGAAGCGCGAGAGCGCCCGTGGTCGCGAGCAACGCGAGCGGATTGAGCAGGCGGAAGCCTACGTCTCTGCGGAGCAACACCATTACCGTTAACGCCGGGAATCTGGCCATTCCCTGGGCGAAGGCATAGTTTTCGAGGAACGAGGATTTTTCAGTTGATTGGGATGGCATAGTATTTACCGCTGGTTAAAAATCAGGAGTCTGTATGGAAGCGCGTCGCCCCGGTCAAGGAACAGGGTCCCCCCCTTGTAAACAAGGCACTCCACCTGGTAGTGATGCTGAGGTCCGCCGCGCTTCAAGGTGGTGAATCTAGCGGGCTCAAAAAAATAGCGGCGTTGCTCGGCACGGGAGACCCCGGCGTTGTGGCTGGCATATTGCGGGGTCATCAGGAGGTTGTCGTTTTGCGACTGCCCGGCGTTGGTGCTGGTGACCTGGACCCAGCGTTCGCCGAGGAGCCGTGCGGCCCACTCGTTGGTGTCGCCGGTATTCTGGCAGAAGAACTTTGCCTGGAGGTTGCTCAGCAGGGAATCCACCGCGTCGTCGTTGCGGAGCACGCGCCGGTAGGATTCACGGTTTTGGGTCAGGAAAACCGTGCATCCGCCAGCGGACCTGGCAACGGCCTGGTATTCAGGGTCGCTTTTGGTCAGGAAGTTCTGGGCCTCGTCGGCCCAGAGGAACACCGGGCGCAAGAAACTCTGACGGTTGGCGGGCTGCATCCGGCGCAAAACCGCCACTTGCAGGCAGTACTTCCATGCGAGGTTGGCGATGCGTCCCGTGAGCCGCCATTCCTGCACGGGCAGGTCCACGATAATGATTTTGCCCTCGAACGTATCCTCCGGCTTGATATTGGTATCGGATGAAAAGAGTTTCCGCAGGGGCCGGCTGAGGAGCGGCCTTGATAGCATGGAAAACGTGAGGCTGATGATGCTTCGGGTCTTTTCCGATAGATTCGGGTACTCCTGCATCCAGTAATCGCGGCATTCCTCAAAGTCAGAACGGGCGTGGGCGTCCGCCTCGACGGTCGCTTTGTCGGCCTCGGCAACGATGGCCGCGCAGGTGCTTTTGGCTTTCCAGTCGGGGTCGTTCAACTGCTCCGGGCTGAGGGCTGCCGTTGTGACGATGGACCGGAGCAGTGGCAGGGAAACCTGCAAGCCGGCCAGCAGAGGTAGCTCCACCAGGTTTGTAAACAGATGATGCAGCGCGTCGGTCCAGAACTTATTATCTCCCTGTTTGCCGTCCTCCGTGCCGGAGATCGCTATCGCTAATTCGTCGAACATGTTGACGACGTTAATGCTCAGACCCCCGCCTTCGTCGGGGCGGGAAGATTCCCAGTCGAGGAAGTTGAACCGCCAGTTGCCCTCGCCATCAATGACGACGATGTCGTCTTCCCGCCCGGTCTCGGCTGCCCAGTGCTGCCACTGGGGGCGTTCGTCCTTTTTCGCGCACAGGACCAAGCCGCCGAATCCGGCGGCCAAAAAGCCGTAGGCGAGGTGTTTTCCTGGGCCGGAAGTCTTGCCGCTGCCGGTCGCGCCGAAGACGCAAACGCCGGTCAGGGCGTCGGCGACCCGGAAGGCGTCGCCATTTCCCCAGTCACGAATAACAGTGTCGGGGTGGAAGTCGGGCAGGTTTGTCGCATCAGTCATACCGTGTGGGTTACGCGTTGATTCTGTCTCGGGTCAATGGAGGGTGGCCCAAAAGGGGAAAAGAATCCGAGGTGTTTTGCTGCGCCGGAGGTCTTGCCGCTTTCGGGCGCGGCAAATACGCAAACGGTGGTGAGGGTGTCGGCGAGCCGGAAGGCGTCGCCGTTCACCCAAACCCGCACCACTTTGTTGTGGTGATTGCACGGCAGCTTTGATGCATTGCTCATACTAGCGGGGTAATGCGGTGGTTATTGCTAAGGTCAAGGGAAGGCTTGTGTTTGGAAGGGCGCTCCGCGCCCGGCGAGTTGTTTCCGGCGGCTTGAACAACTGCTGACCAGTTGTGCTCAAGTGCTTAGGGTGGAGCCGGTTGTGCGTGGGTGCCGTCGCCCATGCGAGCAATGATGCCCAGGCTGAGCACGACATAGATTGAATCGGTCAATTCAAGGCCAACCCTGCTAAGCGGGGAGGCGGGCGGTCCCATTGGTTAGGGGACGACATACGGCGTGCGCCCCAGCATCGTGGCAAGGCCGATGGTGGGTGCGGATAAAGGTGGACTGTTCAACACGGGCTACGTCCGGCCACTTCGAGCAGAATGATGAGCATGTGCTCGGCAAAACCCGCCTCCCTTGGGTTCTAAGTGAGAACCGATGCGCCGCGCCAGTCATTTCTTGCCCAGCAGGACGTAGCCGCAGAAGCGGAGCGGGGCCATTAGAAGTGGCCCTGGACAAAGTTGGGGAACCGGCTCGCGTCGGTGCGGCTACCCTGCGGCACGCGCGAAGCGCGGGCCTTCGGAAGGATTACGCTGTGGGTTCGTAGCGAGCCGCGCCGAGTTTATCGAAGTCGCGGTCGAAGGAGGCAACCGAGAGCTTCTCCTCGGTCGCCACCGAGGCAAGGAACGCGTCCGCAAAGCCGACATTGGCGGTTTGGATACGTTCCAGGGCGGAGAATACCGCGTCGGCGTCGCGGAGTTTGACGCCGTGTTGCTGGAGGAGAAGCGAGAGCTTTTCGGCGGCGGTTTTCCTCTCGACGCCGTAAAAGGAATGCAGGGTGTAGAAGGCTTCGGCGACGATTAGCGGCGAAACGTCAAGGACAACCTCGCCGTTGGCCGCGCGCTCGAAGAGCTTTCTGGCCGCCGCCGCCTGTTCGGGCGGCTGGCCTGAAAGGAAGCGGAGCAGGACGTTGGTATCAACCAGGTAGCGCGCGAGGCTCATTCCAGACCTTCTCGTGATGCGTCAAGGGCGATGGCGGCGCCGGCGGCTTCCTTCTCCTCGCCGGGGGTCGCGACTGGCTTGTCGAGCTTAACGCTGCCGAAAAGGCCATCAAGCTGCGGGATAGGGCGCAACAAGGCGGTGCCGTCCGGGCGCAGTTCGTAAGAGACGCGCTGTCGAGGCTTCAATTGCAATGCCTCGCGAACCACCAAGGGGATGGTCGTCTGGAATCTATCGGTAATCGTAGATTGCGTCATGATTCCAGCATATCACAACAAGTCGCATTGTGCAAGAGCTTCGCATTGCCAAGCATTGTTGCCAGAACTCTGCCGCCCATGCAAAGACCGTGGACCAAGCTGAATGCCTGCCGTGGGCAAGGCGCTTGGCCGCGCCAGTGCGGGGGAAGGGTTCCAAGGGACGGAAGTCCTTTGGGCCGGGTTGGCAGGGCGGCAAGCCTTGCCGCGAGGGTCCAGGGACGGCAGGGCCCTGGCGGTACGGGTTCCAAGGGAGGCACTCCCTTGGGCGGGGATTCGTAAGGGCGGCGAGTCCTTACGGGGCGGGTCCTCCCGCCCGGTGAAGCGGGGTCCAGGGGACGGATTCGGAGTCCCCTGGCGAGGGACATTGCGGAGCAATGTATAACCTCGCCATTCAGCCTTTCCATTCCTATATCTTATATACTGACTCATGGCCGCTGATGGTCGCTAGGGCTGACCGGGTTGTCAGCCGCGTTCCCCAAGACAAGCAGGGCCTCTTTGTGATATACTGTTCGGAATGGAGGGCGTAGGCCGATTGGTCAGGGGTATGGCGCTATTCAGGTTAGAGGCGAAGGTTTTCAGCCGGGAAAAGCGCGGCCGGTCGGTTGTCGCGGCTGCCGCTTACCGGTCCGGAACGAAGCTCCGCGATGAGCTTCGGGAGAAGACCTTTGATTACTCCCGGCGGGGCGCGGGGGTAATCCACTCGACCATCCTCGCGCCGGAAGGCGCGCCAGCCTGGGCCACTGACTCAACGCAGCTTTGGAACGCTGTTGAAGCGGGCGAGAAGCGCAAGGATGCGCAACTCGCCCGCGAGTTTGTGCTGGCGGTTCCCCCGGAGTTGTCCGGCGACGCCCAATTCCAAACGGCAGTAGATTGGGCGAAAACGGAGCTCGTCGGCTCCGGCATGGTCGCCGAAGTCTCCCTGCACCACACCAAAAGCGGGAAGAACCCGCATGTCCACATCCTCTGCACCATGCGGAAACTTGAGGGCGAAACGTTCAGCGCCAAAAAACCGAGGGAATGGAATGACGTAGGTTTTTTGGTCAAGCAACGTGAGTCCTGGGCGAACGCCGTCAATGCGGCTTTGGAACAGGCCGGGCGGCGTGAGCGTGTGGACCATAGGTCTTTGAAAGACCAGGGGATTGACCGCCTGCCGCAGCCGAAAATCGGCGTCGCGGCCACGGCGATGAAGCGCAAGGGCGTCCTGGACGACCCGGAGCGGTGCCAAGCCGTCCGGGAGGTCAAAATAATGAACGAAGTCCGCCCGTTGATGAAGGCCATCAAGGGGCGGGGTGAAGTGCCGCAACGGGGGATGGGCAAAGCCTGGTGGGAAAAATCGGTCATCTTCATGGGCCGGGTTCGCGAACAGGCCCGCAAGGCGGTCAAAGACACCTGGCGGAAACTGTTTGAGGCGCGGCGACAGAAAGGCGGGAAAGAGGGACCGGAGATGGCGATGTGAAACAACACTTATGAGAATACCAGATGATAGGAAGCGTCATGCAATGGACGCGATTACCAACGCGCAGACGGTGGCGCACATTGGGTTGGTCAAAGCGACGGGCGGCGTGGCTCTGTATGCCGCGCGGATTCGTCAAATGGACCGGCAGAATGGTTTCGACCCGCAAAAGAGCAGGAAAAAGGCTTTCGGGAGGGCAATATGAGTGACCTATTAGCGAAGTATCGCCGACAGCCGGCCAGCGCGCCGGAGGCAACGACCCCGCCCAAAGAGGCGGAGGAGTATGCCGCATTTGCCGCCCAAGACCGGGTGGAGCGTTTGAAAATCAAGCGCGCCAATGAGCCGACAAGGGCGCCCGGCTACGATTACCTTCTGGACATCGTGTATGATGGCGATTACGGAACGAACTTTGTTCTGACCTACACCTTCCTCATGGTCCTGGTTCGGGGGAAGAATTTGCAACCGGTCATCCTGGCCTTGCTCTCAGGCACGGCGGATTACATCCAGGAATTTGACCATGAAAGGTGGCCCAAACCCCTGGATGCAAAAACGCCCGTTATTGAATCCATCGAAGTAGTGGTCCAGGAAGGCAATCTGCCGGCCTCTCAGAGTCAGCCGCAAAGCCAGTAAAGGGCGCAAGTTACCCACCCCGCCGCCTCGCCTGCGCGTTTTGGGCGCGTCGCCGGCAGCGTGGATAACTTGCCCGCACGCCTTTTTAGTATAAGAAAGGAGAACAGGTTAACCCTTTGATTTAACAGAATCGCTGCGGACACTTTTGGGGCGACAACGGCCAGTTTCGGGTTTTCGCCGGCCAAAAAGCGGTTGTTTTTCTGGTCAAATTGTGACAGGATGCGTGGAGTTCTCGACCAAAAGAAGGAGGCAAGAATGGCCGAAATTACCCAAGGAAACCTAGTCACCACGAAACGGGGTCTCCCGGTCTATCGCGTTAATCCGAGCATCCCGCCTTCAAACGGGTTGGCGACCCGGCAGAAGCGTTTTGAAGTGCCCGGCGGCAAGGCCGCCGTGATTGTGGACAATACCAGCGGCGAAATCAAAGGCATCGGCGGCGTGGGCTTCTGGTGGCAAGAGGAAGTGGATGCCAGCCGGTTTGTAAAACTTTTTCTGGATGGCATCAAGCAAGCCTGCTGCCTGTCGAAATCGGGAATGCAGATTTTCGAACTGGTCTATCACCAGATGCGGGAAAACCCCGGCCATGACAAAATCGAATTGAGCCAATACCTCGCAAAAGACTGGGGTCTGAATGAGCGCACTTTCCGGCGCGGCTTGCGCGAATTGCTGGAAAAGGAGTTCCTGTTTCGGAGCACGAGCGACGGCGTGTTTTTCGTCAACATCCGGTTCATGTTCAATGGGGACCGCCTCGCGTTCGTGCGGACCTACCATTTGAGAGCGGACGGGCAGGGCGAATTGTTGTGACGCCTAAACCCCCGGCTCGATGCCCGGCCCTTTGCTTTTGCTTTTCGGCGGCGTGGGCGGCGAGGCGGCTTTCGTGCGCTTCGTGCGCTGCTCCATTTCCCACTGCTGGCGGACCGCGCCGCGCACGGCCTCAAGGTGCTGTGCCGGGTGCTGCTTCGCGAAACCGGCCCGCAACCGCGCTCCCAGCTTTTGCAGCTTCGCTGCGGCGTCTGTGTTTTGGTCGGCCATATCAGGACACCAGGGCTTTTGCTACGTCCAGGCAACGCCCGATTTTCATTCGGACGTTATCATACTGGAGGTTTTGTTCCTCGGCAATTTCCGCGTAGTCCAAGCCGAAAACGTAATGCTTCCACAAGTAATCGTAGCACTCCGGCTTGCTCGCGGTGAGCAAATTCATCGCGTATTCGAGGTCGAGTTTGTCTTCGGGCGACAGCGGCGAGTCCTGCGCCGATGCGTCCACCAACCGCCAGAGTTCTTCCGGTGGCAGGGGGAGAATGCGGTCGGCGGCCTGGCGGCGGTAGTGGTCGTTCAATTTGTTCCGCGCGATGCGGTAGCACCAAGCCCAAAACGCTTTCACCGTGCCGCCTTCGAACTTGCCCAGGCTGGTGGCCACGGCTTTCAAGACTTCCTGCAAGGCGTCCTCGGCGGCGGGGCGGGCGATTGACCCAAAGACGAAAAAGCGCAAATCCGGCTCGGCGAGCCGGAAGATTTGCTCCGCCAGCCGCATACGGTCGGCGGGTCCCGCTGTCAGGCGGTAGGTGCGGACCAATTTGATGAGGTCGTCCATCGTTCGAGCGAAGCCTAGCGGCTTCGATTGCCGTCAGGCAAACGATTTCGGGAGGGTTTGCTTGTTCGGGGGTTAATTGAGCGGTCGCTTTTGAAACCGGGCCGGACGCCAGCCGTGGCGGTCGCCGATTTTTTGAATGGCGCCCTTGCGTTGCAGCCGCTTCACCGCCGGCTGGATCGCCGCGCGGTCTAAATGCGGGTTGAGTTTCTGCGCCTGCTCGAAAATGTCCGCGCAAGTAAACTGCGGGCCAAGCTCGGCTAATACGCGCTCCATCAACTGGGGTAAAGCGTCGGTTGACACCGGGAGCCCAGGATTTCTTTCCTTGCCGGTGTCGGTCGGTTGCGGCGGTTGAACGGCTTGAATCGCTTTACGCACGGCGGCGAGCGCGGCGAACAATACTGCTTCCTGCTTTTGTAATACCGCCAAAATGTCCGCTTGCGTTTCCGTCATCCTGGTTTTCGTTCTACCGCGTTTGCGCGGTTGCTTCAACCGGAAGTTGGGGAATGCCGGTTCGATAAACGCTCAGGCCGGCGACTGGTTGTGTATGAAAGAAGACCAACATCGGTTTCTGTCGCTGGTGGGGCAACTGCCTGCCCGGCTCACGGCGGAGCAAACGGGCTGGGTGCTGAACTGCCAGCCGCATGACATTCCGGCGTTGATTGCGGCCCGGCTGCTCAAGCCGTTGGGCAATCCGGCCCAGAACGGAACGAAATTTTTCGCGACGGTTGATATTCTCGAACTGCTCAAGGACCGCTCCTGGCTCGTCAAGGCAACCAACACCATCAACCAGCACTGGCAGCGGCAGAACGCGCGAAAGAAAAACCATTCTGCGGATGGTTCGCCGAACGGGTTTTCTCTGGCACGCGTCAACATGGGAGAGTAGAATTTGAGGATGACCGCAAGACGTATCGGAGATTGTTGGAGCAGCGTTCGGGGGCTGCTGGAAGCGTACTCAACCAAGTCCATCAAGGAAATCCTTGGAAAAGCTGGTTTGCCTGTTTTCAAGGTTGAATATTCAGGCACTCATAAGGGGCCAGTTTTGGACGGGGCCGATTCGTTAGTACGAACTCTGGACGACGATTCCAGGCATAGACTGGTGATCGCCTGCATTGAAGAAATCGTCTCGTTTGAAAACACTAAAAACGAAAACCTTTCAAGATTCGGGAAAGAGGCAGATACAAGAATTTTGCAGGAGCTTGAACAGGTTTTGTCACGGGTCGGCTATGGAATCAGCGGAAAGAATGTATTTCCACTAACGCTTCAATTAGACCTTGAAACCGCGTCCTTACCCTTGGAGGTCAGCGAGGCAATCGCCGAGGCATTGCGGCGTTATCGGGATGGAAAATATGCTGGCGCGATAACATCCGTATGCGGTGCCGTTGACAAAATAACGGAGAAACTGTTTTCGGAAAGGAATTTAGGAGATCACAAAGACACTGCGTTTCAAGAGCGAGTGTCGAAAGCATTTGCTGCAATTGAAACGAAGTATTGTGAGCCGCTTCGGAGCAAGGGCCTTGCTCAAAATGAGGTCAAGCTGATTTGGGAGAATCACAAAAAGGCCATAAGCCAGTCCGCGTATGTTCTCGGTGCATTTCGCCGCGAGTATTCAGACGCACACGGGGAACAATACGCCCCCGCAGAGTTTGTTCAGAAGGCACTTGACTGTGCCGTTTTCATCCTTCGTTCATTCAATAGTGTTCAAAGTTAAGAGGGCTGGCGTTCAGGACCGGTTCTCCCTAATGTCCATTCAGGCGAGCACCGCTGTCGGCATCGGCACGATGACGTTTTGGCCGGCGGTTAACTTCCTCTCGTAATCCTCCAAGGTCGGAATTACCACTTGGGCTTTCCGCGCGTAGGCGCGGTGAACGGCCTTGCTGTTGTGTCCAAGGGCCTCCTGCGCGAACCGTTCCGGGTAGCCGCATGTCCTGGCACGTTCCGCCCAGGCGTAGCGGTAGGAATGGAGGGTGACGCCCTTAATCTTTAAGCGGCGGCAAGCGCGGGCGAACTCGGTCGCCCGGTGCGCCTCGCGCATAGGTTTCAAACTGGGAAAGAGCGGACCCGTCTGGGGGAGCGTTTTCAAGATGGCCTCAAGCTCGTTGCCAAAGCGGATGATTGACACCGTGCCGGTCTTGTGGCGGCAGAAGCTCACGGCCTTGGTCTGCCAGTCCACGTCCTCGGCGCTGAGGCTCGCCACGTCGGACTGAGCGCCGCCCAGGTGCCAGCAGAACTCGTAGAACGCCCGGCGTTCGGGGTTGCCTTCGCCGGCAACGATGGCCTGGTGCTCCTCGGCGGTGACGGCCCGTTTCTCCTTGAACCGGACTTTCGGCCATTGCTTCTTGGCCAGGACCGGCCAGGGAAGCCAACTCATATCAATGGCGAAATTGTGCATCCGCCGCAGAAAGACGTTGGTCGCCACGGAACCAACCTCCAGCACTTTCAGGAACTGGCTGGAATGGGTTTCCAGAATCGGCAGGTCGCGAATGATGTCAAACGCCTTGTCCATCATGGCGCGGCGGTAGCGGATGAGCGTCGGCCCGGTCTTGGTGCGGGTCATCTCGTCCATCGGCGCCTGCCAGGTGCGCTTGGCAATTTCCGGGTCGGTGGCGGCGAGATAGGTCCGGGCGATTTGGAGATTGAGCACCGGCTGCCGGTGGGCTTCGTTCTTGGAATGGAGGAGCGTCAGCGCCTCCGCCTCGTCCTTGGTGCGCAAGCTGTGCTGCTTGCGCGTAACGGTGTCCTCGCTGTAGTAAATGCCCGCGCGGCGGAACAGGATGAATCTCGATTTCATAACTGATTTCTCTGAATCGAGAAACCAGTCCGGTTTCATCCGCGTTTATGAACGCGAGTTTCGGCGAGTTTCAGCGGAGTCCTGTCGAGTAGTGGCGAGTTGTGGTTTCACTCGCCGGTTTACTGACAGTTTCACTGACAGTGGCCATTCCGCCCTGCCTAACTCCTTGATGCTCAATCCATTGAGCTTGGAGGCGAGGGTCGGAATCGGTCCTCTAAGACCTCGTAGCCGCTCAAAAAATACCATCTTTTCCGAGCTACGCAAGCACTACGCCGGCACTACCCAGTCCAGCACCCGGACCACACGTCTGCTGACGTTTTTGCTGACACTTCCGGCTGGCAGTTCCGGCTGGGCCACCACCTTCCGGGTGGCAAAAGAGAACCAAGTTCCGCGTTTAAGGTACCAGCGATCAGGAGGTCACCGTGGAACGTCTGAAAACGAGGTGCGCAATATCCGGGGCTCGAGTAACTGGCAGGACGGGGGCCGGTAGCCACTGGGAAGCCACATGCGTCGGTGGCGAGATCCCGAAAACGGCTGGTCCGTGATGCCGGTTGGCTGGAGTTCAGAGGCGAGTCGCTGCGCATGACCAGGGCCAAGATCAATTCGCCCGATTCGGCTCCTGCAGATCAAACCCCTACGCGAACCGGCACCCTGGGCAAACCAGCACCATGAAAGCCTGCGCCAGTGCGGCGGTCGGTGGTCAATGCGAATGCGACAGGTCTCTTTCTTTGCTTTGGATTGGCTGCCCTTGTTCCTTGGGCCGAGCGAGTGTGCTACTTACTCGGTTCAACGCATGCCGAAAGGCATCTTTGGGGTTCTGCATGGCGAAGACGCACTTTGCCTTCACCTCCGACCAAAACTGTTCTCGCCGGAGCTTTCCTAGAAAGGCCGCCGCGTCGTTTGGCCCCCAGCCGAGGCTCGCAGCTTGAGCCCGCCAGTACGCGTAAAGAGGTTCATTCTCAAACCAGGTGCCGTTTTGCGTGCTTTTGTCCGCGGGTGGAATACAGGTCTCCTGGAACTTGCGAACGACTTCTTGCGGGATTCCGACAATACGCAACTGGTCTTCACCCAGAGATCGTCGAAAAGGACCGATGACATCTGTGGCGAGGCGCTGCAACTGTTCTGTATATTCGAGGGTAATCGCCGCTCTGCACCGTTCGATGTCCTCCGGGTTCACCAACGCTTGGGGGTTATGGTCCGCTCCGAAGGCGGAATTGCGCAGGAACGCTGTTGTATGCAGTCGCGGACCTTGCTGGCGTGACGCTGCAGCAGTGAATACGAAAAAATCGTACCTTCTCGGCTCAGCAATTTCGCTCGCATGAGGCGGTGCTGAGGAAAGGCCTTGCGACGTCTCCCAAAGGCCTGTCACCTGTCGTCTCTCCTCATCAAGAAGCGCTAGGGAGCCGGCGGTCTTTAAGAGTACCGTCACCGCTGCATCGAGGTGCGCTTCTCGAATGCTGAGCGCCGTCTTTTCTGGAGTCAGCGCGTGCAGGATACTAAGGTCTCCGCACCCACCAAACGAGAAACACCACGCCGAAATCCCGTTTGCGGGGGAGGGGACGCGGGCCTTGGCACGGGAATCATCCCCGCAGAGAAGTGCCTCGCATTCACGGGATGATAGATCGAAGCCTGTCGGTGATTGGCCTTCACTGCAAGCGATTAACATGCGTCGCCCAAGCCGCGACTTACTGAAGTCATCCGACAAGAACTCACTCAAAGACGACTTCAAATCCCTTTCGAGAACAGGCGTAATCTTAATCATAATAAATAACCGCAAGCGCGGGCAAATTCACATTGCGCGCGCGGCAAGCACGGAGGAGGCGGTCGCCACAATCACACAAGCGAGGGCAAGATATGGGAAGCCCAGAAGAGCACCAACGAAACCCAGCCAGCCGAGTAGTTGGGTACGCGGGGCAGGTTGATCCTGTCGGTGAGGGGCAGGACCATCCCCGGACAAACGCTACGAGCCGGGTCGATTCATTGAGCGGCATCGGCATCTCAGTGCGACTGCGATTGGGTGTGGTGATTGTCCTTCTCCTGTGGCCTTTCTTGCGAGCGCCGCAATGGCATCACTTCCTCCTTTATAAACGATCTAAGTGATGTGCGTAACCTGCGAAACTCTTTCCAGAGATCAGTCACCTCGTAAATGGCCCTGGATTTGACTTCTTCCCAGAATTGCCTCCGGGCAGCTTCGCGCAAGAGCACTGCGGCCTCGCTCGGCCCCCAACCGAGTCGCTCCGCGCGTGCCCGCCACTCCTTAAAGAGCTCTTGCTTCGTCAAAGCAATACCTCCTGTTTCGCTCCGGCTTCGTGAGTCAATGTCCGTCTCAGAGAAAAACTGTCGAGCCACTTCCTGCGGAATGCCTGAAATCCTCAACTCTCTCGCGTTAGTATCCAACTGAAATGACCCGATTGCTTTTGTCGTATAGTAGTACACGTGAGTTTCATGCGTTTCGTAGAGCTGTAGCCTAATATGATCAATCTCTTCACTGTTAGCATGGATACGCACAGAGCCGTTCGCAAGTGGAGAGCGGTTGATCATGAATGCAACGCACTTCAGAGCAGGGCATTGATCATGCGATACCTCTGACTGGAACATGACGTAACGGCAGCGCATAGCTTTGTCCGGGCCGCAGGAGAGGTGGCGGTCAAATGGGTCAGCTGCGTTCCGGGAGAAACACGGAGCTTGAGTCTTTCGGAGTTCGAGCAGATACCCCAGCAGACCACGGGCAGCATCTCCGCCCAGCACGCAACCCGCCAGGCTACGCATAGTTTCCAACGACGCAAGTTCGTGAGCGGCTTTAACTCTAGTCGAAATTCGCTCCGAGCCGAGCGCGTATAGTAAGTTAAGATGACTTGAGGCAGTAAAGGAGATCTGCCAAGCCGCGATCTCGTCTGGCCGGTTGGAAAGTCTGGCGACGCCTTCAGGGTCATAACCACGCAGCACATCGTACGCCCGCTGGCGTGAGATATCGATCAACGGTTGGTCCGTGCGATCCCTGTTGAATACCGCGTAGCTAATCGTGGCAGACCGGCGGTCCCGAAGATCGCCTTGCAATAATTCGCGCGTTGCTGCATCCATGTCCTTTTCCAAGACTGGCACAATTGAAAGCATAATCATTGAGCGTGCTGTAACGCGGAAGGCACGGCAGCACACCGCAACGGGTGTGGGTGGGGTCCGGTTGCATCATCCGACCCAATAGGAGGCGCGAACTGCGCGCGATGCAGATGCAGGTCCCGTCCATAATTATTCGAACCGCCGGGGAGCTTTTCCACTTTGAAGGGAAAAACCAGTTCCATAAGGGCGGGGCCTGTGAGAATCGCGGCGAGGCTCGCCCTGAATAGGGCCATTCCCTCAGCCGAGAATGGGGCCGAAGTCGAGGATTCCAAGCAGGCGTAAACAACCTCAAGTCGTCGCCAATACTGCGTGAGTCTCCCTTCCAAGTAAACGGGCAGGCTGGCGGGCTGCGTGTTGTCCGGGAAAAGGATTTCACGGACGAGAATCAAGCACCACGGATGCTCTCCATTTCCCAGGGCTGGGCAAAAAGAGCTTGCGGTCCCGCCCACTTGCTGGCCGACAGGTCTCCGGAGCACCCGGTCGATTTGCCGGTTCGGCCGGCGCGTCGCTTCGGACCTCGTGCTCACGCTGGAGGCTCTTCCTGCCTGCTCCCGCGCCAGCACTGGCAATTCGGAGTTGGATAAGCTCACTGCGAATGGGACTGTGTGTGCTGATTGTCTTGGTTCTTGGAGTTCTTTTCCGGCGGCTGCAGTTGGGTCTCTTCTCGCGTGATGAGTCGGCTCAACGATGCCGTGGCATTGAGGAGGGACCTCGCGGGGTGATTTACCGCGTGTATGCACCTCACTTTCACCTCGTTCCAAAACTGTTCACGTCTGAACCCCCTCAAAAGGGCCGCCGCCTCTTTTGGTCCCCAACCAAACGCTTCGCCTTGGGCGCGCCATGCAGTAAGCATCTCCCTCTTGTCCAGAGCAATGTGAGCCGCCTTTTTGTTTGCTCCGCAGTCGAGGAGATCCCCGAAAAACACTTTTTCAACCACATGGTGAGGGATGCCGACGATCCTCAATTCATTGACATTCGGCACGCGCTGAAATGGACCGATGGCTTTTTCGGTGAAATAATCCAGAGCACCCGCATACGACTCCCGCAAAGGGAATCTGATCCTCAGAACATCCTCGGGCTTCGCCAGGGCCTGAATAGATCCGTCAGAATTCACAGTTGTGTTGTTCAAGAATGCAGTCGTATGAAGGTTTGGGGTTCCGTCAGCCGATGTAACGGATGTAAGAACGAGAAATTGGAAGCTATTGAACTCCTTTCGATCCGCCAGTCCAAGAGACCGGTGCGACACATCCACGTCCTTGTCTAACAAGACGCCAATGCAGCCACGTTCTTCGGGCATGTTCGTGAGGCATCCAGCGGCTTCTCGCAAAACCGTGAGGGTTGCCTGAACGTGGGCTTCGCGAATCTTGCAGGCATCATTCTCTGGAGCCATGGCGTGAAGAACGCTCAAGTGTTGCGAGCCTCTGAAGCTGAATTGCCAGGCAGCAAGTTCGTTTGGACCACGCCTCACTTCGCGTGTGCCATTGACATCACGACCACACAGCAGGGTCTCAGCCTCTTGCACGGTCACTTGGGTCAACGTTAGTGGTCCTTTTCGCCCGCAAACGAACAACCCCCGCATTCCGAGCAACGGCTGCTCGAAATCCTTTCGCCGAACCTCGCGAGATATTATCTCAAGATCGTTTTCGGAGACTGGCCAAATGGTAACCATATTCGACTGAAGATGAGTGATCTGGATCCGATACGCCCTTGGCAATCATTCTGGTCGGTGGACGGATGGTTATCGACGCACGGCGGTTAATGTCTTTCCGGATCATGATTCAATTCAATTAGCTAAATTCTAAGCCGGAGGCCGCTTGGAAGCACGGGTGCTGTGGGAGGGTACTTCGCGAGTAGAAGGGGAGTAGAGCGGTTTTCTTCGTTTCCGTGTGCCAAGTCAGCTAACCATCGGGCTGCGAGTTTAGCGAGGTCCCACGGCTCTCGCCACGCGTGTGATTTGGGGCGTTTTTGGCGAAACGGGTGCGGAGGCTGGCCAAGAGATCGTAAAGTGGGGTGTCGCTTTTGGTGGGGCCGGCCCACCACGCCACAACTTCAAGAGCGGCATTTTTTAAGCGGTGGTCCATTCGGCGCAGTTCGAGGCCGCCGTCGCCAACGAAGCCGGTCGGGTCGGGTTGTCCGGCGAGCCAGAAAAGAAAGTCTCGGGCCGCCTGGCTCCCTCCGGTGTCTCCGCAAGCTGCTTGGTAGAGCAGGGCCAGCTCTCTTTCCGGCACGGGCGTTGGCGGCATTCTCACCGTGCGGTTAAGCTCCGCGAGGATGGCGTCGGTTGTCGGCTTGGCCTGGCCGCTGGGAAAATCTACGGATACTTTTGTCATCGTGGTCATGGTTTGTCCGGGGGAAGCCCAGTCCAGTTCACCGGCAGGGTGCCGGGAGAACCGCGGAGTGGGGCCTGAAAAAAAGGTGAGGATTGATTTTGCGGCTCAATTCCTCGAAGGCCGTGAACCGTAGCAAGAACCGCGAAGGGAACTTCCCGATGGCATCGGTCAGTTTTGCGGATCATCCTGTTTCTCGTGGGCCTGCTCGAAGATCCACGTGTGCGCGGTGTCGGCGACTTTGGCGACGAGGAGCAAATCGTCGCGGCCAAAGGAGGATGTGGAAGCCCACTGGTCCTGGTCTTTGTCCTTGTAGAGTCGCGAGAACGTGACGTTGAAACGGACACCGTTGCCGGTGTCATTTCTCCAGATGGCCGCCTTGATGGCACCAATCCGGACTTCATGCGCTGGTCTTTCTTTTGGTCTGTCCATATACGTGTCTGTTGGTGTTGATGTTCCCATGTTCCCTCCTCGAAGAACCGTGAACCCCATTCATACCACGTTTTGCAGGGCAAACCAATAGACGCATTAAGCCGCAGCCAGGAGGTTCCA
>Ga0316229_1001595_pt1 | contig 22391 bp, 21 predicted proteins | sample TBH18023metaG_FD_206011 | JGI IMG/M metagenome (GOLD analysis project Ga0316229, IMG submission 206011) | Freshwater microbial communities from Trout Bog Lake, Wisconsin, USA - TBH18023 | ecosystem: Environmental > Aquatic > Freshwater > Lake > Hypolimnion/Profundal zone | place: USA: Wisconsin... | reverse complement strand
ACAAGGTAATACTCTTGGCGATGATCATAAGCACTGGTTAAGGGCTAAATTCTTTCAGCAATATCGATTATTTTTTCGTTACCACGAAGCAAGCAAAATTATTGTATATGCCTGGGTCAACGATGAGGATACTAAGCGTGCTTACGAAAGTAAGAATGATGCTTACCAAGTATTTTCAAAAATGCTAAAGCAAGGTCACCCACCAGATGATTGGGAATCGCTTGTGAAAGAAGCAAAAGAAAAATCGCAACAACCTACTCGCATCAAATAAACAATTGCCTTGATTGAGTGGGCATTGCCTTTGTATGATGGTGCGACATTACAGCTTAAGCGCACACAAACCTACCGTAAAAAATGGCTGCTGAGAAAAGAAGGTAAATTTTCCAGATAATTGCGTATATATAAGCGAAAGAGAAACTAGAGTAGGCGTGAGGCCCACAAGACGCGGGGCTTTATGAAAAATATCTATATATATCAATAACTTACAGACTGGCTGGCGGTGGACGCAGTCACCACCTATATTGTCTCAGCATCCCACCCTGCTAACAGTGAAATTTACAGGGTATTTGAGTAAAAGAAGTAAAGCATTGCAAAAAAACTATCACCTTAACCACACAGGGCAAACATCACTCTAATCTCATGAATATTTGGAGCAGGGAAAAACAGGGAATTTACATAAATGGCAATGATGCACAGAGCATCGGTCAATAAAGCCCGTGCTCTGGCTGTCTACTACCGATCCAAATTATGTACCTGGCAACAAAAGAATTAAAAAAATTAGGCTAACCGAAATTTTTCAACTCGCCATTCCAGATTTCCCTAATTTGCTGCTCGGAGAAGGCTACCCACTCTTGCTCAGACATTCCACATTTTATAGCTTCGCCCTTGGTGAGGATTTGATTGCCGCCCAAGCCACATTTTGATAAAGCCTTCTGAGGTGTGTTAGTACCGCCTTCATTTATACCGGCAGCTAAAGCTCCAAAGGATATAAACGCCAATACTAAGGCAACAGTGAATTTTTTCATATTTTTACCCCTTTAATGTTTAATCAATAAAAGCAAGAAGCTACAAAAACTATCTACTTCGCTTCAGGTTTTACTCAAAAGCGTCACTCTCATGCAATGAAGTGCTCTTGAATACTCGCCAACTATAAAGAGTCCAATCTAAACTGAAAATAGCTTTTCAGAGATAAACTATTCCATTTTTGGAACAATAAATCAAAATTTTCTTAAAATATGAACCATTATTGGAATAATTTAGGGATTATTTGAGTGCTTACAAATGCCAAAATATTACCAAAACAGCCGATCTTCTAAATATTTCAAAATCAACCGTCAGCAGATATGTTGCTAAGTTTGAGCGATGCCCAAGGCATGCAGTTACTAATAAGTAGTCTTCAGTAGCCGAAGTAAATCCACCTCGTAAGGAGCCCTTTAGTCGACACTTACCATACTCAAGCGACTCGACATAGCGCCGATTCCAGAGTGATTCTCGCCGCTTAGCAATAAAGGATCAATAAGATTTGAAGAGTTTTTTCAGTTGTGATGCAGACCCTCAAGTCACTATAAAAGCCGCCATAAATGCCAATAGAAATAGACGGGGCACCAAAGTCCAACAGGCGAATAAATCATAGAAAAAAGTCAATGGTAGCTATCCCACTAGGAATATCTCCACCTAAGTGACTATGGCAATATTTGATCGTGGCAGCTAAGTTTTCTGGAGCTTAGCTGCCGACTGAAGTTAAATGGCCAATCCTGGGATTTTCATTTGATTGCCTCTAATTGATTTAAAAGCTAGAGAACTTATTTCCCAAAAACTTTCAAGAAAATTTAAATCCAGGAAATATCTTAGATTTTTCTGTCTGCTCACCATGCTGAATAAAATCGCCAATCATTTCAGCGGTACATGCCGAAAGGGTCCAGCCAAGATGGCCATGTCCAGTGTTGTAAAAAACATTAGCCTTATTGCCTCGGCCAACTTTTGGCAGCATATTTGGCATCATTGGGCGCAGCCCAGCCCACGGAACTACAGATCTAGTACTAACCTCAGGGAAGCACTGATTGACCCAGTCAACCAGGGGTTTAATACGATCGGAGCGTATGTCGCGGTTTTCACCATTAAATTCTGCCGTTCCCGCAACCCTAAACCGATCAACGCCAAGGCGACTCGTCACCAGCTTTGTTTCATCATCCAACAGGCTAACGTTAGGGGCACCTTCTTGGCTATTTTTATCATTTAAATTGACCGTAATGGAGTAGCCTTTTACAGGATAGACATTTACTCGATCTCCAAGTTGAGACGCTAATTGACGACTCCCAACACCGGCACACACAACTACATTATCGAAATTAAGCTGACTAGTTTGGCCATCTTTGTTAAGAATTAAATTAACGCGTCCTCCGTCAGACGCCAGCGAAGTAACTTCACTATCGTAAATTGTTACCACACCCAATCTGGCCGCAGCTAATGACAGTCCATGGGTAAACTTATGAATATCCCCAGTGGAATCACTTTCCGTATAGTAACCACCATAGTACTTGCCTGCTAAAGTGGGTTCAATAGCTTTCATTTCTTGGTGACTTACTGCAACCCGGCCTAAACCACCCTCCGCTAGCATTTGTGAAACCTTACCAGCGTGATTAAAGCCTGACTTATCACGGTAAATATGCAGGATGCCCTCACGCTTTAAATCAAAATCAATTCCCTCTTGTTTTGCCCAAGAAAAAAGATGTTTTCTGGCTTCAATGGCCATATGCGTAGTTAGAATCGTATTATTTTTATAATTTGGTATAGACGCCATGAACTCTGCAAACCAAGATGCTTTATGCCAATCTGGCTTTAGATTAATTAGAAGCGGTGCGTCTTTTTTAAAAACCCACTTCATGCCCTTCACAATTGTTGACCAGTGATTCCAAACCTCAGCATTTGATGCGGAAAGCTGCCCTCCATTAGCAAATGATGTTTCCATACCCGAATAACGATGACGCTCTAATAATGTGACATCATAACCACGCTTTGCTAGGGTATAGGCAGTGGTGACGCCTGTAATTCCACCACCAATAATGACAAAAGATTTCATTTAAGACTCCCAAAACGTCGAGGTTATCCTTTAGCGAAAGCTAAAGGAGCCCCCTCTGTTCTGGACCTGAGAGATTCGCAAATATCGAATTATTTACTTGCTCCTTCGGTGTGTTGGTTGACAAAGACCAACAGCTCTTCAGAGTTTTAAAAAATGTTATCGGTTCATTTGCCTGAGAGTTTCCGGGGCGGTTGCTCCTTCGGCGCTCCATATTTCTATATGGAGTCTCTCCCGATAGCATAAATAATTGGCAGTAACTATCCTTCCAACTTTGCATCCTTCCCCTCTGGTAATGCATACATAGCAATCACAGTTATTAAGCTGGTAATAGTTACATACCAAGACGGGGAAGTTGGGTCTCCTGTTGCGCTAATTAACCAAGTGACAATAAACTGCGTAGAACCACCAAAAATCGCTACACCTACTGAATATGCTATTGACAAGCCCAGGGCTCTGATATGTCTTGGCAATAACTCTGGGATGGCAGAAATTGAAGCGGAAGCACTAGTTGCAGCTAAAGCCCCTAAAAAAGCCGAAATGCATAAAAGTGAAGTGGTGCTAGGGTTTGCATTTAAATATAAAAAGGCGGGGAATGTTAGAAGAGCAATTAATATTCTTGGAATAATCATTACAGGTCTTCTACCGTAGATATCACTCAGCCAACCGCCAATAATTGCGAATACTAGCGTAGATAAACCCCCGGCGACAGTCGCGGCAAGTGCAATTGTGGGGGGAAAATGTAATGTTGAAATCGCATAAGTAGTCATGTAGTTACTCACATATGTCGACACAGTGCCACCCATGATGACCAAAATTGCTAAAGTTATTAAACCCTTGTGCTTTCTTAAGCTAGCTTGCTTTGCAAACTCATCATTTGCCTTTTCTCCATGAAGAGTTTCAGGCATGAACTTACGAAGAAAGATTGCTATGGGAATTAACAAAAGTCCAAAAGCAAATGGTATTCTCCAGCCCCAATTTTGAAGATCTTGAGGCAGTAATGTGCTGGATAACCACATGCCAAAAGATCCCGCAATAAGCGCTGCGAGGCCTTGGCTAGCCAACTGCCAACCACCGTAAAGACCGCGCCTATTAGGTGGTGCGATTTCAATTAAAAATGCTGTTGAAGGACCTACTTCACCACCTAAAGCAAGACCCTGTACCAATCTACATATAATTACTGTGATAGGGGCCGCAATGCCAATTGCCTCATATGAAGGAGTGATTGCTAGACCCAAGGTGCCAACGGTTATTAAAATAATCGTTAACAGCATAGCTGGCTTACGTCCTGCGCGATCCGCATATGCGCCAATAAAAAATCCACCCAAAGGGCGTGCTAAAAAACCTACACCAAATACGCCTACTGAAAACAATAGAGAGGAATATGAGGAGCTAGATGGAAAGAATGTTTTACCTATATAGACGGCAAAAAAAGCATAAGTTAGAAAGTCATAGAATTCCAATGCATTTCCAGAAACTGTAGCAGCCACCAACCGAATTGAAATTAACCTAGATCTAATGTTTAAAGTGCCAGGTTCATTACTTGTAAATTTGCTTTGCATCATATTTGTCTCCATGAATCTATTTTCAGTTTATTAGAACTATTAATATTTTTAGTTAGATGAGATAGGATTCAACTAGAGACTCCCACATCCTTGCTCCAACTTTTATATTTAAATCATTAAAGTCATAGCTAGGGTTGTGAACCATACATGCCCCCTGAGAACTTCCATCTCCATTTCCAATAAAGAAATATGAACCCGGTATTTTCTCCAACATAAAAGCAAAATCTTCACTTGCAGTTAGTGCAGGGCCCTGCCGAGTGACATTACTATCGCCGAATGTCTTTATGGCAACGTCTCTAGCAAAATCAGTCTCTACATTAGAGTTAACCAATACCGCATAACCAGAACGCCAATCGATTTCAGCCCTCACCAAATAACTCTTCGCTTGAAAATCAATTAAATCTTTAATTCGAATTTCTAAAATGCTTCTTATGGCTGGATTTAATGCGCGCACACTAATCTCCATGACTGCATAAGCAGGAATAACATTATTTGCTCCTCCCGAACTAATTGCACCCACTGTAATCACCGCCATTTCTTGTGGATCAACATTTCGAGATACTATTGTTTGGAGGCCCATAACGATTGAAGATAAAGCCACAATTGGATCATTTGCTTTATGTGGCATAGCCCCATGCCCACCCAGTCCGTATAGACGAATCGTTGCATAATCACTGGAGGCCATTGCAGGACCATCCCTAAAAACAAAATGGCCCTGAGGTACACCTGGTAGGTTGTGCATAGCAAAAATCACATCACAGGGGTGGGCATCAAACAGCCCATCCGTCATCATTTTTAAAGCACCGCCGCCACCCTCTTCTGCAGGTTGAAAAATGAGGTTTATGGTGCCAGAGAAATTCTTTTTGCTTGCAATACCCTTTGCAGCCGCTAATAGGGTGGCAGTATGTCCATCATGGCCGCATGCATGCATTACCCCTGGCACTTTACTAACCCAACCTACGTTATTAAGCTCTTCAATTGGTAAGGCATCCATATCCGCCCTTATACCAATAGCTTTTTTACCATCCCCTTGGGTCATTGATCCAACAACACCAGTTCCCCCAAGACCACGGCTTACTTTGTAACCCCATTTTGCTAAATTTTTAGCAACCAAATCTGCGGTACGAAATTCATTAAAAGCCAACTCCGGATTCTGATGGATATCACGACGAATACCGATAAAATCCTCAACTCCACTCAAATCCTCTATCTGCATTTCGCTCATTCGCAAGGTCGCCTAATTCAATAGTTAAAGACTAAAAAAGTATTCATGTGAGTCATACTAGTTTCTACCATTGATAATGTCTAATGCATTCTTATACAGTAAACTATGATTAATATTCATAGTTAGCAGAGAAAAAACATGACGCTTACACAACTTAAACACATGAGTGAATTAGCAAGGACAGGCTCCTTTATTAAATCAGCAGAGAACCTCTTTCTTACCCAGCCAGCATTAAGTCGCAGCATTAAATCCCTGGAAGATGATCTCGGGGCAAAATTATTTGATAGGCAAGGGAGACAAAGCACTCTTACAGTATTTGGGGAGGAGATATTAAGGCGTTCGCAAGTCCTGCTGGATTTAGCTAAAGAGCTTAAAGAGACAAATAGAAATTTTCAAAATGGGCTTAGCGGACAAATAAAAATTGGAATGGGGTCTGGCCCAGGGGCAATGTTAATGACTCCATTGCTACAACATACCGCCATCCATTATCCACATCTACATATTGAAATTGCTCGCGGTACCACTGAAATGCTAGTTGAATCCCTGAGATCAAGAAGGTTAGATGCACTTGTTGTAGATGCCAGATCACTGAAAAATTCTCAAGACTTAAAAACAGAAATAATTTATGAAACACCTGGTCAATTTATGGTTCGTAAAAATCATCCATTGACTAAATTAAGAAAAATTACAATCCAGGATTTAGACAAATATCCAATTGCCTCAACCCCTTTAAGCGACGAGATAGAGAAAATTATTATTGATCGGTATGGGAAGAATGCAAATTTGCAAAACTTAATCAACATTAAATGTAGTGAAATTTCTAGCTTAGTAGACGTAGCAAATAATAGCGACACAATTCTTTTAGCCATCCGTAATGCAGCACCAGATTTGAAAGAGCTTAAAATTACTCCGGCATTAAATGCTACCGCTCGCTTCGGTTTTGTCACTATTCAGGGTAGGACTGAATCCCCCCTTCTTTCTCATTTTCGAAAGTTTATCCAGTCTAGTTTAAGAAAATAATCTCGCCGTTAACTTAAATAAACAGAATAATCCCACTGAAATATTATCAGTGGGATTTTTTATAAACTATAGTTAAATCTTGATCAATTGCTTAAGAAATAAATTAGAAGGTATGGCGAACGCCTATAGCATAGCCATTCTGATTAGCACTGTTAGTGCCGGTAGCTACCCCAGAAGTATTAACAGTGGAATAATTGCTAGTATTTTCAACACCAACAATTGCATACAAGTTTGTCCGCTTACTCAACCAATAATTTACACCTAACTGCCAAGCGTTAAAGTTTGCCGTTGGCTGGCCTTGACCATAAGCTTTATAACTACCCAGGCCAGCAACAGCCCAACTCTCTATAGTTGGAGTAATAAAACCACGGACTCCGATCTGCTCAGCTTGACGATTAACGTAGTAGCTTGAATTTAAGGAATCAGTTGCCTTACGAGTTACCCAGTTAGCGTAAGCCTTCAGAATACCGAAATCGTAAGTAGCGCCAACATAACCCTGATTATCATGGACGTTAGTACCAAGAGTATTGGCACCAGCGACACCAAATATAGTTGGAGCACCCGTTGTAAAGGTTGTGACTCCACCAGCTTGAGTATAGGCATAGGGATTTGTTGCGGAAAAGGATTGATACACACCCGTTAAAAATAACTTGTTGTAAGTGTAGTCCGCACCGAGCCCCCAGCCATTTTGGTTATTTACGCCACCGGTGACAGCCGCGCCATTTGAACTTATAGTAGTCGCTTGAGTACTATTTTGATTATTGAGAACCAAAATAGCATGACCCTGGAAACCGCCAATTTTTTCAGTATTTAGAGTTAATGCATTCGCTATACGCGCCGTAAATGAAAGATTATTATCATTTGCAGTAAATGACCCCGTAGCACCTGGTCCTGCAGATCCAGGTGTATAGTTTCGCGAGTAGATAACATCCCCAATCATATTGTTAGTTTGCGCGGCAGATGAAACTGCTACCGCACCAAACATAGGAGTAAATTGCGTGCCTATCGCAAAATTTCCAACGCCCTCCTTTTTAAGTCCTACGAATGTTTGGCGATTTTGAGTGCTTGCAGTTGATATTGCAGCTGTTGAGTCAGGGGTAATGCCGACTTCAATCGTAAATAATGCAGACAGACCGCCACCTAGATCTTCAACACCTCTAAACCCCAAGCGTGAAGTATTTTCAGCACCAGCCCCAGTAAACAGAATTGCTGTCGACTTTGTTTGTAAGTTATTGGCAACATACTTTTGGTTGCCGCCTACAACACTAGCATCCATAATTCCGTAAGCGGTTACTGTTGACTGGGCTTGCGCAGTAGATGCAAGAGCACCAGTTGCAAAAGCCATTAAAAGCGTTTTTTTCATCCTTTAAGTCTCCTTGTATATTAAAAATATTTATTTCATTTAATCTGGTGAGGTTGAAGCAAAACTCGAACCAATTGGACGAATCTAACTAAAATTTATACCATTGTCTAATGCATTTCATTGTGCCTTTCTATAAAAAAAACTCATAATCATAAGATAGAGATAATGAGATTTAAAGACGCCATATGTGTACTTAAGTACGTTCACTTTAAGGGTGCGCAAATTCACTCGCCATATACAACTCATGAGAATGGATTAAATATTTATTTAATCCACCAAAGGAATGCATGAGTCGTTAAACACTAAAATTCAAGACTTTACATATGAGCATTAACAGAGAACTACCTAGAACTATCGCCGCCTCTTCCGGATGCAAAAATTGCAAAACAAGCAATCACACCAGGCACCGAAAATACATAGAAATTAAATTCAAGAGGCAATCCAAAGCTCAGTAAAGTACCGCCAAGAAGAGGGCCCAAGATGGCGCCGACCCTACCAATACCAGATGCCCAACCGATACCAGTTGACCGAATTTTTAAGGGGTAATATTGCGCCACATACGCATAGAGTAAAATTTGAGAGCCAATAGTCGTAGCTCCCGCAATTGCTACCAATAGATTGAGCACTAAAAACGGGCTCTTAACACCCAGCAGGCTAATTGAAACTGCAGCGCAAATGAAGAAATAAGTCAGCACTCTTCTTGGGTGAAACTTATCTGCTAACCAACCACCACCAACCGCTCCAAAAATCGCTCCAATATTTAATATCATCAAAAACATGAGGCTCGAACCCAATTCATAGCCAGCTTTATTCATTAATTTCGGTAACCAAGAACCTAATGCATAGACCATTAATAAACACATAAAGAATGATGCCCAGAACATCAGCGTGCTTAAAGCTCGACCATCTTTAAAGAGCGAAACTAACGGGACAGAACTTGAGGAATTGCCTAATGGGTATATGTATTGACTACTCTTCTCAGAACTTAGTTCTGGAGCAATTTTTTTCAAAATGATTGCTGCGTCGGTGTTTCGATTCGATTTGATTAGAAACCCAGGGGACTCAGGTAGAAAGTACAGAATTATTGGCAACAACAACAAAGGGGTAATTGCCACGAAAAATACTGATTGCCATCCATAGGTGGGAATTAAGTAGATGCCTACTCCAGCCGATAACATACCTCCCACCGAGTAGCCACTAAACATAATGGTGACTAGACGGCTACGAATTCTCTTGGGAGAATACTCAGTCATTAAAGCAACTACGTTTGGCATAACGCCGCCAATGCCAAGGCCTGCAATAAATCTACAGATGCCAAATTGAGTTAGGGTTTCTGCAAACCCATTGATGAAGGTAAAGAAACTAAACAATGTGACGCACATTGCGATGGTTTTCTTTCGACCAATCTTATCTGACAATGGTCCAAAAAACATCGCGCCAAACATCATGCCAAATAGTGCGTAGCTACCCAGAGTGCCGGCCTGCATTGGTGACAACTGCCATTCAGCCATCAACTTAGGCAAGACAACGCCATAGATCACCAAATCATAGCCATCAAAAATAATAATGAGGCCACACAAAAATAATAAGCCCCAGTGAAATCTACTAACTCGCGCCTCATCTATTAGTTTATGAACGTCGATTTGATTCATGATTTTGTCTCCAACTCGTGCTTTACTTGATTTCTAAAAAATGTCTTGATTGCGTGATTAAATTCAACTTCAGCCTCAATGTTTGAGATGTGTGATGCGGGAATTTCAAGCATTTGAGAGCGCTGAATTTGGGCCTTCATTGATTGAGCATCGTCAATGGTGGTTACAGGATCCTTTGTTCCAGCAATAATTAGCGTAGAAATCATGATTTTTGAAATACCATCTCTCAAGTCTTCACTAGCTAACGCCTCGCAACAACTTGCATAGCCCTCAGGATTCATATTTTTTAAGTTAACGAGTAATTCATTAACAGCCTGAGGATTTTCACCATAAAACTCCTCGGTAAACCATCTTGATGGAGCAGACTCAGCAATAACATTCAGCCCCTCTTTTCTGACAAGCGCTGCACGCTCATTCCATGCAAGCTCTGTACCAATTTTTGAAGCAGTATTTGCTATGACTAAGGCGTCAATTCTTCCGGGAGCATTGACTGCTAACCATTGCCCGATAAGGCCACCCATGGAAATTCCGCAGAAAAATGCTTTATCAATACCGAGATAATCGAGCAATCCTAACGCATCTTTAGCAAGTAGCTCTATGGTGTATGGTCCCTTAGGGGCAGAACTTAATCCGTGCCCTCTAGCATCATATCTAATGACATAAAAATCTCTTCTTAATGTTTCTAGCTGCCCGTCCCACATGGAGTGGTCGGTACCCAAAGAATTAGAAAAAATAATGGCTGGCTTATGCGGATCCCCATCTGCCAAATAAAAAATGTCAATTCCGTTGATGTGTGCAATGCTCATTTGAACTCTTAAACTCTCTCAATAATTAATGCAATACCCTGACCAACTCCAATGCACATAGTGCAAAGTGCGTACTTACCTTTAGTACGTATCAGTTGATACATTGCTGTTGTTACTAATCTCGCACCTGATGCACCCAGTGGATGCCCAAGGGAAATTGCGCCCCCATTGGGATTGACATGTGCCGCGTTATCGGGAAGACCGAGGTCCCTAGTAACTGCTAAAGCTTGAGAAGCAAATGCCTCGTTTAGCTCAATTACATCCATTTGGCTGAGCTTCAATCCAGATTTTTCCAAAACTTTCTTGACTGCTGGAGATGGCCCAAATCCCATAATTCGGGGAGCTATACCAGCCGCTGCTACGGCAACAACACGGGCTCTAGGAGTTAATGCGTGCTGTTTAATGCCATGGTCTGAGGCAAGAAGCAATGCACAGGCCCCATCATTAACACCTGACGCATTACCGGCCGTGACAGTGCCACCCTGCTTCACAATACTTTTTAGTGATGCTAATGTGTCTAATGTCGTTAAACGAGGATGCTCATCTTTTGAAAATATGATCGGGTCACCTTTACGCTGAGGAATAGTTACTGGAATAATTTCATCATCAAAAATTCCCGCTGCCTGAGCCTTCGCAGTACGTTGCTGACTAGTAAACGCAAATAAATCTTGATCGGCACGAGAAATCCTAAAGTCTTCAGCGACATTTTCTGCAGTCTCTGGCATGGAATCAACGCCATACTGAGCCTTCATTAGAGGGTTGATAAAGCGCCAGCCAATTGTCGTATCCTCAATCTTTGCAGACCGCGAAAATGCAGAATCTGCTTTTCCTATTACAAAGGGTGCGCGAGACATGCTCTCTACACCACCCGCAATCATCAAATGATTGCCTCCACCCTTAATGGCATTTGCAGCAATCCCAATAGCATCCAGACTTGATCCGCAGAGCCTGTTAACAGTAGATCCAGGAATCTCAACAGGCAGACGAGCAAGCAAAGAAGCCATTCTTGCAACATTTCGGTTGTCCTCACCAGCCTGATTCGCACAACCAAAAATGACATCATCCAATGCCGTCCAATCAACAATATTACGCATCATTAAAGCTTGAATTGGGAGGGCCGCTAAATCGTCGGCCCTTAAAGTGGAAAGTGATCCACCATATCTTCCGAAAGGCGTTCTAATAGCATCACAGATATATGCATTTATATTATTTTTCATGATTAGACTATCGATAGAGGTGCATCAGTAAGGTCTTGCAACTCTTGCAAAGTAAGGCCAGGAACCATTTCTCTCACTACTAATCCCTTTTGAGTGACATCAATAACCGCAAGATCCGTATAAATTCGATTCACACAACCCATACCAGTTAATGGGTATGAGCATTGCTGAACAATTTTTGGCTCACCATTTTTAGTTACATGCTCCATCGTCACAAATACATTTCTTGCGCCGATTGCTAAGTCCATCGCTCCACCAACAGCAGGAATTGCCTCTGGTGAACCAGTATGCCAATTGGCTAAATCCCCATTTTGAGCAACTTGGAATGCGCCCAGCACGCAGATATCAATGTGACCGCCACGCATCATCGTGAATGAATCGCCATGATGAAAATAGGAGCCGCCCTTGAGCAAGGTAATAAATTCTTTTCCGGCATTAATTAAATCCGAATCTTCTTCTCCTTTTGCTGGAGCAGGACCCATGCCAAGTACACCATTTTCACTTTGCAAAAATATTTCTTTATCAGAATCGAGGTAATTCGAAATTTTTGTCGGTAAACCAATCCCCAAGTTCACGTAAGAGCCTTCAGGAATATCTTTAGCTACTCTTTGAACGATTTGATCTCTTGTTAAACGTTGATATGCCATTTTTATTTCCCTTTCACAGCTACAACGTGCTGAACAAAAATTCCTGGAGTAATGACATGCTCAGGATCGATATCACCCAATGGCACCACCTCATTCACCTGCGCAATAGTGCATTTGGCGGCAGTCGCCATAATCGGACCAAAATTTCTCGCGCTCATTCTGTAAGTAAGATTGCCCCAGCGATCCCCTATGAATGCCTTAATTAGAGCGAAATCAGCGTGAATCGGATACTCAAGCACATACCCTTTGCCATTAATTACCTTACTTTCTTTGCCCTCGGCCAAAAGAGTGCCAAATCCTGTTGGCGTATAGACAGCGCCGAGACCAGCTCCAGCAGCCTGAATACGGGCCGCCAAGTTACCTTGCGGAACCAATTCGAGTTCGATTTTTTTGGCGTAATACAACTTATCAAACTCATAGGAGTCAGATTGCCTTGGGAATGAACATATAATTTTCCTTACCTGACCTGCTTTTAGTAAGGCAGCCAAACCAAGGTCGCCATTTCCGGCGTTATTGTTAACGACCGTTAATTCTTTTGCGCCATGCTCAATCAGCGCATCAATTAATTCTGCGGGCTGACCAGCAGTTCCAAAGCCACCAATCATGACCGTTGCACCATCGGTAATTTGTTTTATAGCTTCCTGCATAGAAGCCGATGTCTTATCAATCATTTTTCTCTTTATTATTGAACTTCAATAAATCTTTATCAAAAATTAGGTAGGCAATTGAGCCAATCACAATCCCCCAAAAAGCAGATCCCAAGCCCATAAAGCTCATACCCGATGCAGTAGCTAAGAAAGTAATTGCGGATGCTTCGCGGTGACCTGGCTCCTCCAATGTCGCCATTAAATTGGCAACAATTGCCCCTAAGAGCGCTAAACCTGCAAGAAGAGCAATTAGCTCTTTAGGCAGACTGGTAAAAATCAAAACAATCGATCCCGCAAACGTCCCGCCAATTAAAAAGAAAATGCCACTAGCCATACCGGCAACGTAGCGTTTATTCGGATCTTCGTTAGCTTCTTTGCCAGTGCATAAGGCAGCAGTAATGGCGGCAGGAGTCGTAGTAATGCCCCCGAAGATTCCAGTAATGACCGACATGAAACTAGTGAAAGTAATAATTGTCTTTGCTGGAACGTGATAATTTGCAAGTTTTAGGATTGCCATCCCCGGCAAGAACTGACCAGTAAGACTCACAAGCACAAGCGGGATAGCAAAACTGAATGTAGACTCCCAACTCCAGCGTGGTTCAATAAATACGGGCTGTGCAAATGAGAATTTGAAATTATCAGGATTCACATCCCCAATGAAATAGGCCAGTAGTACGCCAAAAATCAAAACAAACAAAATAGCAAACTTTGGCAATAATCGCTTGAATACTAAATAAGTGGCAATCATTGCCAAAGCAAGAACTGGCATCGTAGAAATGGATTTAAATATATTGACGCCAAACTGAAAGAGGATGCCGGCCATCATTCCAGCGGCAATACCTTTAGGGATATGCTTGATTAACCTGTCAAAAGTTCCGGAAATACCAATTAGAAAAATAATGGCAGCTGCGGTGATATAGCAAGAAACTGCCTCATTTACTGACATGTGGGGAAATAAGGTAACCAATAAAGCCGCACCAGGAGCAGACCATGCGGTGATGATTGGCATTTTGTACTTCCAACTAAGATAAAGCCCTGAAACACCACCGCCTATTGATATTGCCCAAACCCAAGAAGTCAAAATTTCATTCGAGACATGCGCCATTGCAGCGGCCTGAAAAAAAATCAACATCGGCCCTGCATAGGAAATCAACACCACTAAAAATCCAGCGGTAATAGCATGCAGTGAAATATCTTGAAGAAAGCGAGACTTCATTAACCCAGGTCTCCGCCACCAACAGGCAATACTGTGCCAGTGATATAAGATGACTCATCGGAGGCTAAGAACAAGATGGCCCTGACCTGCTCTTCAATCGTCCCATAACGATGCATCAAACTTGAATCAATTGTTTGATCAATAATTCCTTGATACCAAACCTCTTCTTGCTTGGACAATTTATTCTTGTTACGAGGGATTTTTCTAGGAGGCGCCTCAGTTCCACCGGTAGCAACCGCATTAAACCGAATACCATCTTTGGCATGCTCAAAGGCTAAGCTGGCAGTCATTGCATTTACTCCACCCTTTGCCGCGGCATAAGGAACGCGATGAATACTGCGAGTAGCAATCGAAGAGACATTTACCACTACCCCATGCTGCTGCTTAATCATGGTCGGCAAGACTGCCCGGCAACACCACAAGGTTGGAAAGAGTGAGCGACGAATCTCAGCCTCAATTTGCTCTTCTTCATATTCCTGATAAGGTTTGGCCCAAATAGTGCCGCCAACATTATTCACAATAATGTCGATTTTTTTATAGGCTTTGAGTGCTGCAGCAACTAAATCTTTAGCTCCACTATAGGTCTCTAAATCGACTTTAACGACTTGGCATTTAGCCTTTAACCTGCCGATCTTCTTTGCAACATCGTCAACTAAATCTGATCGGTCTGCTAAAACGACTTTAGCGCCCTCTTTAGCCAATGCTATTGCGACTCCCTCGCCAATACCTTGGGCTGAACCTGTGACAATAGCGACTTTATTTTTGAATCGAAGTGTCTGAGCCATCATGCACCTACAGCACTTGGGGAAAATTTCTCAAATAAGAAATTCGCTGGCGTAACCCCTGCACTTCCTAACCAATTTCTGACGGCATCTACCATCGCCACTGGCCCACAAAGATACACGTCAACATCGCCTTGATTTAGCCAATCACTTTCTATGTGCTCAGTGACATACCCCTTGCGAGCATGGCCACTATCAGGAGAAGCCACTACTGTCCGATACTCAAAATTAGATAACTTAGACTTCATTTCTTCGAGCTGCTCTAGGGCAACTAAATCAATATCATTTGTGACACCAAAAACCATCTTTACTGGATGATCTGCGCCTGAAGATGCTAAAGATTCCAGCATGGATAAGAATGGAGCAATACCAGTACCACCAGCTAAAAATAAAACAGGTCGCTTGAGTTCACGAAGGTAAAAACTACCGTTTGGACCTGCAAAAGAAATCGCTTCGCCGAGCCTTGCATCCTCTGACAAGTATTGGCTCATGCGTCCATTGGGCACATTGCGCACCACAAAAGAAGCAATTTGTGATCCCGGGCCCGAACTAAATGAATATGCTCTTGTTAGATCCGTGCCTGGAATCTGAACATTGACATATTGACCTGGTAAAAAAGCAAGGGATGTTGGATCATCCAATACAATGGAAAAGCCAATGGTTGAATCAGATAACTTTTCGACTAGTGCAATTTTTCCTTGAAAGGACGAAGATCCTGTTTTGCAAGCTGCAGATGAGGCTGGAATCTTCACTACACAATCAGACTTTGGCTTCATTTGGCAGGCCAAAATTTGACGCTCAGCCGCCTCTTCAGGCGTTAAGGCATCTTCAATATAACTAGACTCTGGTAAATCATAATCACCAGACTCACATAAACCGCGGCAGGTACCACAAGCGCCATCCCTACAATCGAGAGGAATATTCACCTTTTGACGATATGCAGCGTCAGAAAGCTTTTCGCCTTCGTTGCAAGATATAAAGCGAGTTACCCCGTCTTCAAACTGTAGTGCAATGTTGTAGCTCATAGCATTCTGCCAATGTATTAAATGTGATAGATGTCGATTACTTGACTGATGTAATCATTCTTAAGAACAACGTACTTATTCAAAATCTTCGGCTTATCACCAGAGAAATCGATGACGTAGCGTGACATACCAAAGTAGCTGTAATTGGTTTTATAGCGATGACTTAGGGTGTGCCAGTTAAAGCGAACCGTACAGACATCGCCTTCACGCTTTTCTAGCTCAACATTGGTAACGTTATGAGCTGTTCTGGTGTCTGGCATCGTTGCGCTAGAGCGCTCGGTTTTAATTCGGAACACACGATCTTCGAGACCTTGACGATCAGGGTAATAAATCAAAGAGATTTCTTCCTGAGGATTTGTTACTAATTGATCGTTGTCATCCCAAGATGGCATCCAGAATTCAGCATTATTGCTGTAGCACTCAAGCCATTCATCCCACTGCTCATCATCCAATAAGCGGCTTTCGTAGTACAAGAAAGCATTGACATCTAATATGGAAATCGTTTTCATGCACTCACCTGCTCTTGCTTAACTGCTTTTTTCATTGTTTCTAGCCAATAACGGTGCTGAACCGTATAGAGACCTTCATCCTCAGTCTTAAGACCACTCATTACTGGCTTAAGACCAATCTCTTTGGCTGCATCATCAGCACCCTCGATCCAGTGCTCTGCTCCCCGACACATGTCATTCCATTCAAATGTTTTAGCAGCAAAACCCTCTTGGCACGCTCTGAATTCCTCTAAATCATCTGGGGTTGCCATGCCGCTCACGTTGAAGAAATCTTCATATTGACGAATCCTTCTAGAGCGAGCTTCAGCTGACTCACCTTTAGGGGCGATACAGTAGATAGTGACCTCTGTTTTATCTACGGAGAGGGGGCGCAAAATTCGAATCTGTGAACCGAACTGATCCATCAAATACACGTTTGGATAGAGGCATAGATTTCTAGAGCGCTCGATCATCCAATCGGCAATTGGCTTACCAAACTTATCTATGAACTCTTGATGCCTTGGGAAATTAGGGCGATCTTGAGGATTTGCCCATTTAGTCCAAAGCAACATATGGCCATGATCAAAAGAGTAAAAGCCACCGCCTTGTTTACCCCATTTACCAGCGTCCATCGCTTTAATCTTGTCTTCGCGTATCGCCTCTTGCTCTTTGCGATGATTGGTTGTCGCAGCATAGTTCCAATGGACAGCAGAGACGTGATATCCGTCAGCACCATTCTCAGCCTGGAGTTTCCAGTTACCGTTAAAGGTATAAGTAGAAGCACCCTTGAGCACTTCAAGACCATCTGCAGATTGATCAACAATCATGTCAATAATTTTTGCTGCTTCACCTAAGAACTCAGTCAAAGGAGCAACATCTTCATTGAGGCTGCCAAATAGAAAGCCGCGGTAATTTTCAAATTTGATTAGTTTTTTGAGATCGTGCGACCCCTCTTTATTAAAGCAATCTGGATAACCAGCGTCTTCTGGGTCTTTTACTTTCAATAACTTGCCGCTATTGTTAAATGTCCAACCATGAAATGGGCAAGTAAATGTAGCCTTATTTCCACGCTTATGGCGACATAGCTGCGCGCCACGGTGACTACAGGCATTCATAAAGGCATTGAGTTCACCCTGGCGATTACGAGAAATAAAGATTGGCTGACTACCAATATGAGTGGAGTAGTAGTCGTTGATGTTGGGAACCTGACTTTCATGCGCAAGATAAATCCAATTTCCCTCAAAAATGTACTTCATCTCCAAATCAAACAAGTCTTTATCGGTAAATGCACTACGATGAAGACGATAGTCGCCCTTTTCCTTATCCTCAATTAGAAATTCATCAAGACTTTTGAGTTTAGGAGTGTTATCCACATGAATTGGAATCATTTTTTTATCCTTTATGAACGGGGTGCAAGCACCCCTAATTCAAATTACGCAGCGAAGTGAGCTCTATCAACAATTCCTGAAGCAGTTCCAGGCTTCTCAACCACCAAATGAAGATCAAAATCAATGGATACATAAGGCTTGCTTACACCTTTTGCCTTCATTTCGGCTGGATCACTTACACGAACAAGCGGCGGCACCAAACCTTCGCGACTAGCAAAAGCGAAGTCATCCCAGAGATACTTGTCGCCATCAATATTAATTTGAGTAGTTAACTTTCTGTGGCCAAGCGCTGTCACAAAGTAGTGAACGTGCGCTGGACGCTGACCATGGCGACCCAATAGATTCAATAATGCTTGGGTGGAACCATCCGGAGGGCATCCGTAACCATTTGGCACGATACTTTGCATGGCATAACGTCCATTTTCATCACTGATGATGGTGCGACGTAAGTTATAAGCAGGCTGAGTCTTGTCAAAGAATGAATAGCCGCCCAAAGTATTGGCATGCCACATTTCTACCTTTGCATTAGCTAATGGCTTACCATCAGAGCCATAAACTGTGCCCTGCATAAACAGTGGATCAGCTTTATCCACTTCAGAGCCATCATCCATACGAGCAAAGCCTTTAGACTCTGGCGCTCCGGCAACATACAAAGGGCCTTCAATTGTGCGAGGAGTGCCACCTGCCAGACCAGCCTTCTCATCGGCTTCATCAGCACGTATATCCAAGAAGCGTTCGAGACCAATACCGGGAGCTAAAAGACCTAATTCATTACGAGCACCGGCTTCTGAGAAATACTCTAAACCTTTCCAAAACTCTGTTGGAGTGATATCTAGGTCTTCAATTGCCTTGCATAAATCAGTTACCAAACGAAGAGTAATCGCCTGAACGCGTGGATTTGCAGGTGAATCGGCTGCATCTACGATCCATTCTTTTGCTAATTTTTCAATATCTGTATGTTTCATTTTTTAGTCCTATCAATTTGTTTTTTATTAATTAAGCCCACTGCTATTTGGACATGCATTAAGTTTTTTAATAAATTAACTGTCGTCCTCCCGCACGGAAGATGGATGCCTACATAAAGGCAAAATCTCAATTTGCATATATGGGAATAGCGGTAAGGTGGAAATGAGGGTGTGGAGCTCTTCTACGCTTGCTACATCAAAAATGCTGATATTTGCGTACTGGCCAGCAATACGCCAAAGGTGGCGCCACTTACCGGAGTCTTGCAATCCTTGTGCAATCTCTTTTTCCTTTTTTTTCAATGCTGTTGCCTCTGCTTCTGGCATTGAGATGGGTAAGTTCACATTCATTCTGACGTGGAATAACATGTTGCCTCCTTGTTATGCGGAAATTAAATCAACTTGATCTGAATGACCTTGCTGACGCTTTAGATAATTAATTTTTTCAATGTCTAGTTGAATGCCTAGACCCGGACCTTTTGGAACTTGCAAAGAGAAATCCTTGTAAACCAAGGGCTCAGAAAGGATTTCTTCAGTAAGCAATAGCGGTCCAAATAACTCAGTGCCAAATGCCAACTCATGAAATGTTGAGAAGACATGCGCTGAGGCGGCGGTACCCACCGCACCCTCAAGCATGGTGCCGCCATACAAGCTAATACCGCATAGCTCAGCAATCGTTGCTACTTGAATAGCTGGGAAGAGACCGCCAGACTGATTAATTTTTACTGCAAAGACATCAGCCGCAAATTTATTGGCCAACTCCAATGCATCACTTGGACCATGAAGGGCTTCATCAGCCATGATGGCAACAGCAAACTGACTTGTTAAACGAGCCATGCTTGATTTATGCAAAGCTTTAACGGGTTGCTCAATCAAATCAATGCCACCAGCCTCCAATGCTGCAATACCCCTAACAGCATTCAATTCACTCCAAGCCTGGTTAACGTCAACTCGCACGCTAATGTCAGAACCTAGAGCACGCTTAATTGCTAGCACATGCTCAATATCGTCCTCGACTGAACGCAAGCCAATCTTTAGCTTAAAAATATTATGGCGACGCAAAGAGATCATCTTCTCTGCCTCAGCAATATCCTTCTTAGTATCTCCGCTGGCTAACGTCCAAGCGACCGGCAACTCATCTCGAACTCGACCGCCTAGTAATTCACTTACAGGGATACCTAGACGCTTGCCTTGCGCGTCTAGCAAAGCAGTCTCAATTGCGCACTTGGCAAATCGATTGCCCTGAATAGTGCTTCGAAGTTTGCACATCACCTTAGCAACCTGGTCCGCCTTCATGCCAATGATGAGAGGGGCTACATAAGTATCAATATTAGTTTTGATACTCTCCGGACTTTCCTCACCATAATTCAGCCCGCCAATGGTGGTTGCCTCACCCCAACCCTCAACTCCGTCAGCGCAGCGAATACGCACCAATACCAATGCCTGGGCGTTCATGGTGGCAACGGATAATTTGTGCGGGCGAATGGTTGGGACATCAACTATTAGGGTTTCTACTGATTTAATCATATCTATTTCGTATAGTTAGGCGATGAATGAACTCTAAACAGGTACTTTTGACACGTCCAAGACTGATTTGGTATCCTTTTGATACTTAAAAGGTATATATATGGAATTAAGACATCTACGCTACTTTGTTGCTGTTGCGGAGGAAAAAAACTTCACCAGAGCGGCTGAAAAACTTTTTATTGCTCAGCCGCCCTTAAGTAGACAGATTCAGCAACTCGAAGAAGAGTTGGGTGTAACCCTCTTTGTTAGAAACTCTCGCCCGCTCAAGCTGACTGATGCCGGTAACTTTTTCCATGAGCACGCCAAACAAGTGCTAGCTAGGACCGGCGAACTAAAAGCAATGACTCAACGTGTCGGCAATATCAATCGAATATTAAATATTGGTTTTGTTGCGTCAACGCTGTATGGCAAGCTTCCAAAAATTATTCGTAAATATCGCGCTAAATTTAATTCCATTGAATTGCGCATGTATGAGATGACCACCATGGAGCAGCTTAAGGCTCTAAAAGATGGGGAGATCGATATTGGCTTTGGACGTGTGCGTCATGAAGATGCCAACATTAGAAGAATCGTGTTGCGAGAAGAAAAATTAATTGCAGCCGTGCCCTATGAACACCCACTTTCAAAATCAAATAAGCCAATCAACTTAAAAGATTTAGCCAATGAAAATCTAATTGTGTTCCCAAAGAATCCTCGTCCAAGTTATGCAGATCAAGTTCTCAATGGCTTTAAAGAAAGGGATGTTCACCCTAAAAAGATTATAGAAGTTCGAGAGCTGCAAATTGCCATTGGACTGGTTGCGGCAGGCGAAGGAGTATCCATCGTACCCTTCAGTTTGCAAGGCATGAAGCGAGATGATGTTGTCTATCTAGAGCTTAACGAGAAACATGCGTATTCCCCAATAATCATGAGCACGCGATCCATGGATAAATCAGAGGAAATTAAGGCAATGCTAGATCTCATCTACCGCATCTATGATGAGGAAGCAATTCCTTATACAAGGGAGGATTTGTAACTCTAAAGCGGTGCAATTCACTGATAAATTGAGTCTATCGACGTTAAAACAGCGCCTGTAATCTGCCGGCACGACCTCCTAACCCCCGCTCCATTAGGACCCATTCTTCGCATCCTGAAGACCTGGCTTATGAGTCCTCCGCTCTAACCAACTGAGTTATAGGCCCGTTAATCTTTACAACTTGATTTTGCACTTTTTAACTACTTCAAAACCACATAAAACCGCCATTTACTACACACCATGAAAAATGCCTGGTGTGTAGTAATTTTTAACCACCTAATTCACTACCAATCTCTTGAATACATTAAGACCTTAAGTAGATGAGATTGCCAAGCAAGAAGGTATAACCACTAACGCAGTGACACGATTGATCTATCGCGCATTCTTAGCGCCGGACATTGTTCGAGCAATCATGAATGGAACACAACCGGCAACATTGACCTCAGATTTACTTAAAAAGATTGTTCCATTGCCGTTAGATTGGGAAGATCAACGTAAGTTACTTGGATTTAAGTAGGCTATCGGTGCCGGCAAATTTTCACTTTGAGAGAAAGCCAGAATTAAGGCTAAATATTGCGAGCATTGGTGCCGCAAAGAACGTGAAAACAAAAAAGCCCCGCGTACTGTGGGGCTCATTCGTTATTCTCTCTTTATGTATGACATATAGAGACTAGCTGGCGGAGAGGGAGGGATTCGAACCCTCGGTACCTTTGACAGTACGCCTGATTTCGAGTCAGGTACATTCGACCACTCTGCCACCTCTCCGAACC
>Ga0316229_1001592_pt1 | contig 22411 bp, 17 predicted proteins | sample TBH18023metaG_FD_206011 | JGI IMG/M metagenome (GOLD analysis project Ga0316229, IMG submission 206011) | Freshwater microbial communities from Trout Bog Lake, Wisconsin, USA - TBH18023 | ecosystem: Environmental > Aquatic > Freshwater > Lake > Hypolimnion/Profundal zone | place: USA: Wisconsin... | reverse complement strand
CACGCCGCCTTCCAGGGCAGTGAGGAGGTTCTGTTTCATGGTTTTCATTCCGGCGGCATCATTCTGCGCAGTATCCGAATGAGCCCAGTCCAACTGTTTTTCTCGTCGCCAAGAGCGGCCAGTTCCTCTCCAGCATGAACCGGGGAAGGAGCAGGGCGTCCGTCGTGCGACAGTTTTGGATGGCGGTCTCCACCTTTTCCAAGCCAGGCTGATCGCCATATTCCACGACATGATCGACGGCCGAGATGACGAGATTTTTTTTGCCTCTAAAAAGCTGGGCGAGCCTGAGTGCGATGCCGGGGTGTCTTGTGTTCATATTGTTTTTTTGTATCGGATGTTCCTTTTTTGGAAAAGTTTTAAACTGACGCAATTCGTCTATTTTGAATCACTTGCAAATATCGGCGCGCCATTTTGGCGCATATGTAGCCACTAATATATGATTTATACGTGCTTTTATAGTTGACAATAACAAGTAGAACAGTCTATTTGATGTGCTCATCAATGTATCTCGATAAAAGCAAAGTCACCATCAAGGGCAAAACCTACTCCCGCTGCCTTCTGCGCGAGTCCTTCCGGGAGAATGGCAAGGTCAAACACCGCACGATCGCCAATCTCTCCCAATGCTCTCCGGAGGAAATTGCCGCCATCACTCTGGCCTTCGAGCACAAGCACGACCTGGCGGCTCTCAAGCGCCCCGTTCCCCTCGAAAGCCTCTATCGGCTGGTGCAAGAGTTAGCTCTGCGTTGGAGTGATTTAGATCTCACGGTTGGAGAAGGTATCGAACAGTTGGGCACACTCTGCCTGACAGAGGTGCAAAGCGCAGGAAAAGCACTCTGCTCCACTATGCCGATCCCGCGCCCGGAAGTTGCCGAACTCATCTCCCGTTCGGGCATTGCCTTGCCGGAGGTCATCAAGCGACATGGAGCAAAAGTAGCCACAAAGAAAAAACTTCAGAACAACCGCGTAACGCGTTCTTAAAAGGCGCGATACAGACTAAAACGCTTAAGGTTTATTCAGGAACATCCGTTGTATGGCTAACTCTCCCGATGAGCTTTTGCCAGACCGAAACCCTGAAGGATCCCGGCAGCGAGTGAGCTCATCACAGGGAGAGATTGCGATGATCGGGACGAAAAGGGAATGGACACCGCTCGATTAAAACTATTATTTCAACCATGCCCGTTCTCGTTCGGCATCCCAGAACAAATCCGGCCACGCCCGCAGACATCTCCATCGGGACGCTTACGGCTCGCCGTTTTCGTGGAAACGCTCAGACCTCGGCGGCGGAGGCCATGCAGAAACAGATAGCCGGTCGCCGGGTTCTTTGCTGAATAGATATCAAATAGAGGTATGCCCCACCCGAAAACAATCCTTCCTGAAAGCGGCTTAAAGTCCGCGGCGCCGCAACCCCCGGGAGGGTTGGAGGGCAAGCAGCCAGTCAAGACATGGCATTGCGGGACGCTGACCTACACGAAAATGGGCCTGCTCTCGCTCTTCGCCTTCATGATCTGCGGCGACTTTGCGAACTCCATGATGCAGACGGTTGTCCCCAGCATCATGCCTTTGAAGTTCATGGCCCTGGGGGCTTCGAACGTGCTCATCGGCCTGTTTGCCGCCTCCATCCCCGCGTTCCTATCGGCGTTCATGAACCCGTATATCAGCTTCAAAAGCGACCGGTATCGGAGTAAGTGGGGCCGCCGAATCCCATTCATCATGTGGACGCTGCCGCCGCTGTGTCTCAGCCTGGTCGGCCTGGCCTTCGGGGAGGAGATCGTCAAGTTCGTGATCCCGCACGTCCAGGCGCTCTCCGTCTATTCGCCGGCCACGCTGGCCGTGGCGATCCTCGGATGCCTGCTTGTCGTCTTCCTTTTCTTTGACCAGTTCGTCAACGCGGTATTCTGCGGGCTGTTCAACGATATGGTCCCGACCCCGCTCATGGGGCGGTTCATGGGGACGATGCGGATCGTCGGGAGCAGCGTGGGGTTTTTCTACAGCTATTTCGTCTTCCAATATGCGGAAACCCACATGCGGGAGATCTTCCTCGGCGCTGCTGCCCTGTATTTTCTCGGGGTGGGGCTGATGTGCCTTTTTCTCAAGGAAAGCGAATACCCACCCCCGAGCGAGTCAGAGCAGAAGGCGTCCCGCGGATTCAACGGCGTGAAGTCGTATTTCCGCGAGAGCTTCTGCCACAAGTTCTACTGGACAAAGTTCACCTACAACGCAACCGGGAGCATGGCTTGGGCGGGCATCGGTGCCTTCTCGGTTTTCTTCTACAAGGAGATGGGGTTGACCCTCGGCGATATCGGCAAGGTCTCGGCCATCAACTCCCTGGTCGTCATCGCGACCGCCTACTTCGGCTCGATCTTCATCGACAGATGGCATCCGATCCGGATCAGCATTTACTCGGCGATCCTCGGCACGATTTTCGGTTTCTCCAACTTCGTCTGGCTTTTCCTTACCATTTCTCCGACGGCCTTCTTCTGGCTGTACATGATGGGGGCCGGGCTCATCGGGGCATTCACCAGCTGCGTGACCTACGTAGCCGGCCTGCCGTTCGACATGCGCCTGCACCCGAAGTCGAGGTTCACCCAGTTCTGTTCCGCGCAATCACTCCTGCGAAGCGTCTGCACGATGGCGGCCGGCGTCCTGGTCGGGCTCTACTTTGACGGGTTGAAATCGGTTTTCCCGAATTCCGATTACGCCTACCGATTCGGGTTTGTCTGGAGTGTTTTCTGGAACGTGGTCTCTGCCGGCTTCGGGTATAGCCTCTACCGGCAATGGCAGGCGCTCGGTGGCGACAAGCATTTCCATGTGCCGGCTCCCTGGTCGGAAACCGGGTTCGAGGAGCAGGAGCAGTCGCCGTTTGTCGGTCCGCAGACGAAATGGCTCAGGATCGACATGTGGATCATTCATGCCGTGATGCTGCTTTCGATCCTCTATCTCGTTCCGCTTTGCTATTGGCTCTGGGAATTGGGGTGGTCGCTGGATCTCAAATGGCATCTCTTGGCGATTATCCCAGCCTCAATCATACTCTATGGACTTTGGATTCTCACGGAGAGATCCATCAACGCCGACATGGCCCGCTGCAAGGCGGGGGAGACTCCTCACAACGGCATCCTCCATCATGGAATCCTCTTCCTGAAATCCCTGGCGCTTCTCCTGCTCTTCGGCATCTGGGTCGGCATGACCATCGTGGCGGTGAACGACGGGTTGCAGGGAGGAGTGATCGTTCTCGGATTGGGCAACTTGCTCACAAACGTCCTCTTCCTCGTTGCGATCCTTGTCCTGCGGCGCATGGAACGCGGCCACGACCCCATGCTCGACTACGACGGCCACGCGGATGCCCTCCGTGATACGGCAGCGGAAAATAATCGCCCTGCCTGCTCGATCGGATAACGCAAGACTGGCACAAGTCGAATTATTTCCTGGCGCTCGAAAAATCCGGTTTTTGCGCTTCCTAACCCGTTTTCTGAAGCGTCCTTGACGGTTCACCAGTGAAGGCCCGTCCCGCCTGATTCCCGAGGGAAAGTCGTCGGCGCAGCGACCGCTTGGGAAGACCGGGATGATCACGGCGTGACCGTCGGGCGGGTGCATTGGGTATTTCTCCTGCCGGAGTATCACGGCCGGGGGCTGGCAAAACCCCTGCTGACCGAGACTCTGAACCTCATCGGTCGCCTGGGCCATCCCCGGTGTTATCTCGTCACGCAGTTGACCCGCATCCCGGCGATCAACCTCTATCTGAAGTTCGGATTCGTGCCGGAAATCCGCACAGCCGAGGACAAGGACAACTGGAAGCTGCTGAGTCCTCACATCAGCCATCCGGCCATCCGGGATTTGGGATAAGGGACAAAAAATGCAAGAATATGCACACTGACCCGAATGGCGTTAAGATCAGGCGGGTTTGGGAGCCTTTGCCTTCCATCGGTTCCTGTGTTGATCCAGGGTCATGGTATGGCGGGATTGGGTGAGGGGCCGGTAGTTTTTCGGTCGTCGTTTTTTTGCTCGCGGTTCGCTTCGGTGAGGCCGGAGCGGAACAGGATCGGAAGCGATGGCGGCCAGCATTTCGGCGATGAGCGCATCCTGTTTGCGCGGAGTCGAGCTGGCGGCGTGGACCGCAGCGGCAAAGTGCCGTGAAGTGTCGGGGGCCCCCTTGAAGCTCATGCGCGCGAGACCGACATGATGGATGTGGGCGGCCCGCTGCATAAAGGTTCGGATGAGGTTGTAGGCGATGAGGTGGACGAGGATTTCTTTTTCGATCATCTCGGGGCTCTGGCAACGCAGGACATCCATGCCCAGAGCGATCTTGATCTGGTGGAAGTGCAGTTCCACATTCCAGCGTTTGGCGTAGAGTTCACGCAGTTCATCGGCGGGATAGAGGTCCGGATCGCTCAGGGTCGTCACCAGCGTGATGGAACGCGACCGGAAGCTGGGGACTCCCGTCCCATCAACAATGCGCACGCGGCGCCCCGCAGGGCCAACCTCTTCGCTCAGGACGTGGCGCTCCAGATTATGCGCGGTGTGGGAGAGGATCAGCTCGAGGGTCTCGGTTTCCAACCGGGCACGGGCCTGGCAGTAGGCGCTCGCGCTGGGCGCTCTCTTGCCGGAACGGTCTTTTTGCATCCACCGCCACCAGGCCTCGACCTGCGAACCACCTCCCGGCACGAACTCTGCGGCTGCATCGCCTGCCACACAAAAGCCCAGAATGTCACCCGCGGTGGAAGCGAGCGCTCCCGGCTGTTGGTTCCCCGCGCAGCCCCTCCCAGCAGCTTCTCGGGAACCATGTCCCCGAAGACCTCGTAGAGTTCGTAGAGTTCTCCCAAGCTCTCCACCTGCTTGATCTCTCTTAGCTTGCTGCCCGGTTTCCGACCGAAAAGAAGTGGCCCGAAGGCTTTGAAGAACGGTGTGGATGCGCCCATGCCGTAACGCGGGCGAGAATGGCTGCCAACTCGGGCATTTTGAACGGCTTGGAGAGGTAGTCGTCCATCCCTGCGGCGAGGCATAGCTCGCGGTCGCCGGGCATCACTTTTGCAGTCAGGGCAATGATCGGAACGCGGGTGCCTGATTCACGTTCGCGGATCTTTGCCGTGGCTTCGATCCCGTTCATCACTGGCATATGGATGTCCATGAGGATCGCTGAATACTTCTCTGGAGCGAAGGCATCAAGTGCCTCGACCCCGTCCGTTGCAAACTCAACCTGGTAGCCGAGGCTCTGGAGCATTTTCCCCGTAAGCATGCTGTTGGTTTTGTCATCCTCGACGACGAGCACCGGCGTGTTAGAGCGCTTCTCTCCCGTGTCCGGCAAAACGCCTTCCTGAGCGATGCTTTGTGTGCCCCGAGTGCGCAGGCTTCTTGGCGAGGCGGATTTTTTGATCGGCAGTCGGAAAGTGAACGTGCTGCCTTTGCCCACCGTGGAAACAACTGTGATTTTCCCGCCCATGGCTTCGGCCAATCGCTGCGAGATTGCGAGCCCTAGTCCAGTTCCTCCAAACGTGCGGTTCATCTTCATGTCCGCCTGTGTGAATGGCTTAAACAGGATTTTAATTGTCTCGGGAGATATTCCGGTGCCTGTGTCCTCGACGGTGAAATCCAAAAACTGCCCGCCTCCCTCTGTAGCGGTAGCAATGCGTAGGGTTACCGATCCGCTTGAGGTAAATTTAACGGCATTTCCGAGGAGATTGATGAGGATCTGGCGGATCCGCTGATCGTCACCGAGGATCTGCTCTGGTGCGCTGGGTTCGATCGCGCTTTGGAGCGAGATCCCTTTTTCCATGGCGAATTTGAGGACGGCTTGCTCAGATGACTTGACGAGTTCGGCGACAACCAACGGCTCACTGTGGATCGCCATGGCCCCTTTTTCGATGCTGGAAAAATCCAGGATGTCGTTGACGATGGCCAAGAGGTGGCTGCCGCTGTTGCTGATCGCCTTTGCATAAGATTTTTGTTCCTCATCGAGCGGGGTGTCTGCGAGGAGTTCAGAAAATCCGAGCACGCCGTTGAGCGGTGTGCGCAGCTCATGACTCATGATGCCGAGGAATTCGCTTTTCGCGGCGGCGGCCGCCTCTGCACGGAGGAGGGCTTTGTTCCGTTCATCCTCAGCATGCCTTCGTATCAGCGCCTCCCCGATATGCGCTGTGATTCCTTCCATGATTTCAACCGTTTCAAGGGTGAAACGGTCTTTGCGCCGGTCGTTGAGCTGGATCAGCCCCACAATCAGGCCCTTGGAGCGAATCGGAACCAGAGCCACAGAGGCATAGCCGAAGTGGATGCATCGGTTGCGGGGGTGGAGACGGGGCTCCTCGTCTGGCGGGATATCCAGGAGCGCGGGGGAATTGTTCGTCCAAAAGCTTCCCCCTGATGTGAAGAGCGGATTGGCTGGCACGGTCTTGCCGGAAATGACCAGGCCGCATGTGCATTCCAGGCAGGGTTTGCCGTCTTTGTCCCGGCACACCCCGCCGTCCGCGGCCCGTTCGACCAGCGTATTTTCCGTCAGCAAAAAATCCTTGGGAAAGCCTTCCTGGACGAAATACGGGAAGTCCTCCCCGGCATGCAGACGAATGCCTACGGCGTCGAAGCCGGTCCCCTCCTTCAAGATGGCAAGGACGCGACGGACAGAGTCCTGCAAATCTCCAGGCCCGTAAAGGATCGGAAGAATTTCGCGGCCCATTTCCCGATACTTCTCCGCCTGCTTGCGATGAGTGATATCGCGAGCCACTTTCGACACGCCGATGATCCCGCCAGAGGCGTCCTTGATCGGTGAGACAGTCAAGGAAACATCCAGCAACCTTCCGTCTTTGGCCAGCCGCAGAGTTTCAAAGTGATCCACGCTGCCGCCGCTCCGGATTTCCTCCAGAATGTCATGCTCCTCCTGATGCCGGTCGGCGGGAATCAGCCGCAGGATGGATGTCCCCTCCATCTCGGTGGCGGTGTAGTCGAAAATCTTTTCGGCTCCCCGGTTCCAACTGGTGATGATGCCGTTCAAATCCTTTCCAATGATGGCGTCCTCGGAGGAATTGACGATTGCCGCCAGACGGTTTGAAGTCTCCTCCCCCCGCTTGCGCTCGGTGATGTCCTCGACGAAGCCTTCGAGAAGCTTCACCTTGCCCTTCGTGCCATGAACGGCGCGCATGTGGAGGTTTGCGGGAAATGGAGTGCCGTCCTTCCGGCGGTAAATGACTTCGCAATGGAGGGATTGGGGGGATGGGTTGGTGCGGAAAAAACGCTGGTTGTCGATGGCCGTCAGCATTTCTTCCTGGGAATCGTAGCCAAAGATCGCGACGAGAGCGGAGTTCACGCTGATCGGACGGCCCTCCAATGTCGTCTGGAAAATGCCCAGGGGCGACTGCTCGATGATGCTCCGGTATTTCTTCTCGGATTCCCGGAGTTCGGCGGTCCGTTTGAAAACCATTCGCTCCAGTTGTTGGCGGCGACGGATCAGAATGCTTATTACCACAGTGATGCAGGCGGTGCCCACGGCGCCAAAAATTCCTGCCAGCCAGCATTCCCGCAAGGGGTGCAGGCGAAGAAACTCGGGGCCTGCGTGCACGGTCACTGTAAAAACATCGCCGAAGGCAAGCACGGTCCGCGTCATGGACAGAGTGGAGGGCCCTGGCATGTCGCCAGACCAAGATAGGGCAAGCGGCTCGGCTGCAGCGCCCTTCCGAAGGAGGGAAAGCTCCATGAGCAGCGAATCGTCCGGCGCCGCATTCCTCAGCACGCTGCCCATCCGCAGCACGGCCAGGATAAAGCCTCGGAGCCGGCCGGGGTCATTTTGGTCGAAGACAGGCCGGCAGATCAGCATCCCACGCTGTTTGCTTGTTTCCTGCACCAGGGTGACAGGTTCGGTGGCCGTGGGGAGCCGGGTTCGCATCGCTGATTCCAATGCCCTGCTGCGCAGCGGCTCCGAACCGAGGTCGTAGCCCAAAGCCAATTCGTTGCCCGCGGTGGGAGCCGCATAGAAGACCGGATAATAAAACGCACGGCCGGAAGCTGGCTCACGCTGTCCCTGCGCATTCTTTTGCCAGATTTCAAACCCCGCCAGACCCGCGGCGCGGGCGGCCTCTTCAAAACGGGACTTGTCCGAGGCCGGCACAACGGGAATCCATTCCCATGCTTGGATTATTGTATTCTTGGTTAAATAGTTCGTGAATCGTTTGAATTCCTCGGAGGTTACCGTGTTGTCGTTCTCGAAAAAATGCGGCAGACTTTCCAACCCGATATCGCGCAGATTGTATAAGGTTTCGGCGAACACGCCCGACCAGCTTTCCGCGAGCTGCAAAAAAGCCCCGTGGCGCTCGTGGGTTTCCCGCAGGCGGGTCGTCCACACGGCATATAGTGTCAATACCAATCCGGCTGCGGCAGCGATCAACGGCTCGAGATGCCACATCCAGCGCGAGTGCGCGCGCGACAATCGCGAACGCCTCGCCAGCAGAATCGATCCCAAGAGCACAATCGCAACCAGCGCGAGCGTGGACAGGAGCGTTGGAAGCGCGGCGCGGACAAGCATCTTGTTCCAGTCGCGAACATCCACATCGATGTCCAGAACGGCGAGAATCTCACCGTTGCCCTTGTAGGCTCCTGAGCAAATGATCAGATCATCAACCCCCTGAACGAAAGTGGTCTTATGATCATGTTGTCCGTTAATCGGGTTCTTGTATTCGAACTCCACCCACCCGCTTCCTTTGGATCGGGTCACTTCCTGAATTTCCCTGCGGAAATATTTGCCCTTGGACCAATCTTTTTTATCAATCCAGTTCTTGCCGACCAGTTTCGGCTCCACCGGATGAGCCAGCCAGGTCATGTTGCGATCATAAACGAAGGCGTAGAGGTCGCCCTTGTGAAATTCGCCTTTGGGATTGTTGACTTCCTCCAACAGACGTTCCCGGCCGTTCTTCCGGTAATAGTCCACGGCTTGGAGCACCATTGCATGGGCATCCTCTGGGGTTGCCAGGCCAACCATGACAGTGTTCGGGTCAAAGATGGGAATCAGCACCGACATCGATTTGTCCTGCCCAGTGTTGAAAGGTCCCTGGGTTGTGGCGCTCCGGGTTCCGAAGACCTGGATGCAGGCTTCCGGGGGATCCGCGTAAATTTGTCCCGGCGGGGAATCGTTCTTTGAACCGGCCGCCTCGCAGTCCATGTTGAAAAAAATGGTCTCATCGGCTTTCTGCCGCAGGAGATAAATGCGGTGATATTGCGGGTTGGCGGAACAAATCGTCGCGAGTTGCTCTTTGAGTCTCAGATAGACGGGCGAGGAGAGGTCGGCCTCGCTGCCCGTAAGGGCTTTCAGACGCTCTATACTGATCGACTGCGCCAGCAACTGCGTATTCTGAAGGATGCCAGCCCGCATCTCATGGTCAGTTTGCTCGACCACCCACCAGGTCACCAGCGCCCCTGCCGAGAGAATACCCAACAGTAACGTGGCCTTTAGACGCAACTGATTCATGTCCAATCGGGATTCTCCGTTGGGTTTCTTGTCCACAGCCTGCGCGGACAGCCGATCGGTATTTTCTTTTTCGTTCCAAAGATTATCAAACTCTATTATGGACGGAGCAAGATGCTTTTTCGGCAGCCCTTGCTTCTACCCATGGCAGCGCGTCTGGGTAGGTTTTTTTGATCCGGTTGCGCGTCTCTTGCCGTATCACTGGTATCCCACAAAATCGACAGTGATAGCCGTCCCGTTGGCGCAATTGATCCTTTTCTGTTTTGGTCGGCATCTGCTGAGGCTTCTTGAAAATTGAGTGGAAGGCACCTGCCACCTAAAAAAAGCCTGCCCCGAGTGCAGGCAGACTTTTTCGACCACGCGCGGTTCAGTGCATAGTCTCGCGCATCTGTTCGATGTGCTCGATGGCCCTGACGGCCTCCCGCTTGGCATCCCCGGTGCCGCTTGAGAACCAGCACCGGTCTCCAGATTCTAAAAAGAAGCCCACCAAGAGGTAGAGGGGCTTCTTTGGGGTTCACCCCCTTCGCCGATCTGCCCGGCAAGCGGCTTTTTCATGTTCGACCCTGATTGTGCCACGCCAGGATGGCATCCGCATGGTATCGGACAGAACGTCTTCCCCGAGAAATGCCCGAAGATCCTCGGCCAGCTTTTCTTTCAGATCGTGTGCCCACGAATTGCTGAACCCGAATCTGGCTGCCGTATCCTTCGCACGTTTCCCCTGTGCGAAATCAGTCACCATTGCCTCGTATCGTGGTGTGGGTTCCCAGGAACTCCTCCCAGTCCACAGCCCTTGCTGCGGCCCCTGCGGGATCGTCTTCGCTACCAGCCAGCATGTCGCCCAGCGGAATTTCCTCATCCGTGTCGGGGTCGTATCCTGCCGGTTCCTCGAAGGACAGCACACTGCTGAGGTTGTCCAACTGGGTTCCCGCGTTCATGACATCGGTGCGACCAGCCGAATACGACCGTCTTCCCGACTTCATGTGGAGTATCGTGTAATACGCCACGTTTCCTGGGGTCCGACGCCGACGCGTTTACTGTCGTTGACGATCAATTGAATCATTCTTTTTCCTTCAAGCTGAGGTTTTGACAAAAAGCCCGGCGTTGTGGGGCCGGGTGCTCTTGTGCTGATTTTTTGAGGGCTCAGGCAGCGAGCCGTCGCCTCAATCGATCATACCGAAAATACCGGGGTTTCTGGTGAGGGGGTATCCACAGCCACAGGAAATGCTGGTATAATTAACTGGAGCTGGCTTCCGCCGGTTCATGAACGGGCGAAGGGTCTTCTTTCGTCCACAATCAACCCGTTAACCGATCTGAGGGGGGTGAAGACCATGCAAGTTGAAAATATCGTCGTTCTGGCGCTCAAAGCCGCCGCCCAAGTTATCGAGGAGGTCATCGGCAAGAAGTGACCGGAGATCCCGCAAGGGGAAGTGGCTCTGATCCCTGGCACATCGGGGTCCGGGTCACTTTTCCTTAGACAAGCTGCTGGGGATGGGCTGGGTGCATTTTTCTTACGGGGCAGGGGACAGATTCCGGCTTTGAGCACTGCGCTCTGCGATTTTGGTGAGCGGAGAAGGGGCGACTGCTCAGCCTCTTCGGGAAGTTGGGAAATTCCTCAAGTGCCAATAGAATCCGCTTTTATGCGCTTTTACGAAAAAGCATGCGCTCGAATGACTGGAGGACTGAAAAGCTCGCAGAGCCTTTAACCATGCGGTTCTCCCCGTTTTTCAGGGGAGTGGGCAGGACTGGATTCGAACCAGTGAAGGCGTGAGCCAGCGGATTTACAGTCCGCCCCGTTTGGCCACTTCGGTACCTACCCGTTGGGAGATTGCGCGTGGGAGCCAGCGAATTACTGGTTTGCCGGTGGGGCGACGCGCGGTTCGATGACAATGGATTTGATCACGATTTTTGGCAATGGGAAATCGTTGCTGTTTGTGGGCTGGTTGCTGATGTAGTCCAAAACGTCCAATCCTTCGAGGACTTCGCCGAAGACCGTGTATTGGCCGTCGAGTTTCGGCATCGGGGCCAGGCAGGCGTAGAACTGGCTGCCGTTGGAATTTTTTGCCGGGTTGATGTTGTCGGGGAGCCGGGCCATGGCGACCGAGCCTTTTTCGTGGTGGAGTTTGATCTCGGCTGGGAGGGTGTATCCGGGGCCTCCGGTCCCGGTGCGGTCCGCCTGGCCGTGGCGGCTGGATGGGTCGCCGGCCTGCACAAACGATCCCGGGAACACGCGGTGGAAGCGCAGCCCGTTATAGAATTTTTTCCGGACGAGCTCTTTGAAGTTCGCGACCGTAACCGGTGCGGACTCGTCGCAGAGCCCGATGACGACACGCTGGAGTTCCTTCGCTTTTCCGATGCGGATCTGGAGGACGGCGACATCCGGTCCGAGCGGGGCCGCGTGGGATCCGGTCAACCCGGAGGCGAGGATCAGGAAAAGCGCGAGGTAGGGTTTCATTCGGGTCGGGATGGGGCGTTTCGTTTGCTCACTTTCTGACGCCGAAGAGACTCCAGCGGCGTGGCGTCTTGTTTTCCTGTGCCCCGGGTTCTGGCGCGGTAGTCTCGGCGGACACTTCCGGGAGCGCGTGGCCCTGGCCGGGGAATCCATAGAACCGGGAAATCACCGAGAAGTCGGAATCCCCCCAACCCTGCTGGATGCCCGCCATGGCGGCTCCGGCAAACGCGGAGGCGGCGGGCAGGTCGATTTCTTTTTCCGCGGCGAGCCCGAGGGCGAGCTGGATGTCCTTGAACATGTGCTTGAGAGAAAACCGGGGCTCGAAGTCGCCGGAGATCATACCGGGGATTTTCATGTCCGCGAGCGGGGAGCGGACGGCATGGGACTGGAGGGCCACGGACAATTTCCGGAGGTCGATCCCATTTTTGTCGAGAAGCGCGTGCGCCTCGGCGAGGGCTTCCACGGCGGTCGCGGCCAGAAGATTGGTGGCGATTTTGACAACCGACGCCTGCCCGATTTCCCCGATTTCCAAAATCTGTTTCGAGGAAGCCTGCAGGACCGGACGGACCTCGGCCAGGACCTCCGGATCGCCTCCGATGTAGTAAACCAGTTCTCCCCGCGCGGCGGCGTCGCGGCTTCCGGTGAACGGGGCATCGAGGAATTTCGCGTGTCGCGATGCGACGATCTCCGCAGCTTCCAGGGTTTCATGCGGGGAAATCGTCGCGTGGTTCATCACGACGTGGCCGGGAGTCAGGGCCGGCGCGAGGTTCTTGACGACGCCGAGCAGGGCGGGGCCGTCGGAAACAAAGATCTGGATGAATTTCGCCGCCTCGGCCACTTCGGCAGGCGAACTGAGGAAGTTCGGTTCGGGGCGCGGGGAGCGGTTGTGGAGCCATACCTGGTATCCGCTTTTTCTCAAAGCGGATACCACCCTGCTTCCGATGATGCCGAGTCCGATGACACCGGCCGTGGGTTTTGACTGGCGTCCCATTCGCCCCTTCAGTTTCCTGCCGGCAGCGTGGATTCGATCTGCGCCGAGTCCTTGAGTTTCTTCAAAACCGCCTGCACGGCTTCCCGCTGCTTGGCGCTCTTCAGGTAGGCGGTGATCTGGTCTTTGACTTCCTCGAAAGGAACCGTTCCGGCCGGCTTTTTCTCGGTGACTTTGATGACATGCCAGCCGAACTGGGTTTTGACAGGATCGCTGATTTCGCCCGGCTTCTGGCTGAATGCGGCGTTGGCGAACTCGGGGACCATGCGGTCCTTGGCGAAGAAGCCCAGGTCGCCGCCGGATTCCTTGGCACCCGGTTCCTCGGAGAGTTCCTTGGCGAGTTTGTTGAAGTCCTCGCCTTTCTTGGCGCGGGCTTCAGCCTTCTTTGCGGCGGCCTCTTTCTGCTTCACGACTTCTTCGGAGTCATCCTTGTTGACGATGAAAAGAATATGGCTGGCTTTGACGGTTTCGGGGTTTTTGAATTCCTCGGTGTTCGTGTCGTAGAACTTCTTGGCATCCGCCTCGGTGATTTTGTCTCCGTCTTTGACCTGGCCCTGCATCCAGTGCTGTTGCTGGAGCATGGTGGTGAGGGCGGTCTTGAGCTTCTCCGGCGATTGGCCGGCCTCCTTGAGCTGGGCTTGGAAAGCATCCTCCGAAGGGAACTGTTTTTTCAGTTTCGCGATCTCGGCATTGATGTCCTCGTCGGAAACCGTTTCTCCGGCGGCAGCTTTTGCGACGAGCTTATCCATGATCAGCTCGTCGACGATCTGGCGGTAGCCGTTCAATTTCTGGTCGGGAGCGAGGTCTGCGGCTTTCACGCCCGAAGCCTGGATGGCTGCGGCGAAGGCTTCCTCGACCTGGGCTTTCGTGATGGCTTCCCCGTTGACCTTTGCGACAGGGTCTTTCAACTCGACCGATGGAGCGGCGGTTTCGGGAGCGGTGGGCGCGTTCGTGCCGGCGGCCGCGGCAGCCGGTGTGGCGGTCGCGGCGGGAGCGGCAGTCGCTGCAGGAGCGGCGGCCGGGGTGGAAGCCGGAGCGGGTGTTGAAGGAGCCACGGTGGGAGCCGGTGCTGGCTTGCATGCCGGCAGCAGGGCGAGGGCTGTTGCGGCAACCGGGGACAGGATGGCGGCGGAGAGATGAAATTTTGTCATTGGAATAAGGGACACAGATTGCACAGGAATGTTCAGCAAATGCCAGTGGAAAAAAACAGAAATCGAGCGACGATTGCTTTTCGTGCGGAGGAAACCGTCGTTTCGTGCCTCGCGGAGAAGAAAGCGCCCGCTGGTTGACAGACGGCGATTGCGCCAGCATAGTCCGGCCCCGCATCGAAGCGGCCGACCCTATGGATAAAATTCGTAACATTGCAATTATCGCCCACGTTGACCACGGGAAGACCACGCTCGTGGACCAGCTCCTCAAGCAGGCGGGAACATTCCGCGCCAACCAGAAGACCGAAATCCGGATGATGGACTCCATGGATTTGGAGAAGGAAAAAGGGATCACCATCCGCGCCAAGAATGCGGCTTTTCGCTGGAATGGCTACCACGTCAACATCGTGGACACCCCCGGCCACGCGGACTTTGGCGGCGAAGTCGAGCGCATCATGAAAATGGTGGACGGCGTGCTGCTGGTGGTCGACGCCTACGACGGCCCGCAGGCCCAGACGAAGTTCGTGCTCCGCAAGGCGATGGAGAACGGGCTCAAGCCGATTGTCGTGATCAACAAGATCGACCGCGAGAACGCGCGCCCGCACAAAGTCCTGGACATGGTCTTCGAGCTTTTTCTCGAGCTCAACGCCAACGACGAGCAGTTGGATTTTCCGCACATCTACGCGAGCGCCAAGGACGGCTATGCCAAGCGGGAACTCGTGGACCCCAGCGACACGATGACGCCGCTTTACGAGGCGATCGCCTGGCATATCCCGGCCCCGAAAGCCTCGGATGCCGGCTTTTTCCAGATGCTCGTGTCGAATCTCGACTACAGCGATTACCTCGGGCGAATCGCCTACGGCCGCATCATCAGCGGCTCTGTCAAAGTCGGCCAGAGCATCGTCTGCATCCATGCCGGCGGGCGGAAAGAGCGCGGCAAAGTCACGGCGCTTTTCGGCCACGAAGGGCTGGAAAAAGTCCAGATCGAAGAGGCGTTTTCCGGCGACATCATCGGGCTCACCGGTTTCGAGGAGGTCTTCATCGGCGAAACCCTCACCGACACCGAGGACCGCGAGGCCCTGCACTTTGTGGACATCGACCCCCCGACGATCGCGATGAAAATCTGCGTGAACGATTCGCCGCTTGCCGGCCGCGAGGGCAAGCTTCTCACCGCCCGCCAGATCCGCGACCGCCTGATCAAGGAAACCCGGACGAATGTCTCCATCATGGTGGGCGATACCGAGATTGCCGGACATTTTGATATCAAGGCCCGCGGGGAAATGCAGATCGCGATCCTGGTCGAGCAGATGCGCCGCGAGGGTTTCGAGATTCTGGTCTCCCGCCCGGAGGTGATCTTAAAGCGGGAAGAGGACGGCACGCTGCTGGAGCCGCTGGAGACCTTGTATGTGGATGTTCCGACCGACAACCTGGGCGACATCCTGCAATCCCTCGCCTCGCGCAAGGCCGAGATCACGAGCATGGAGCACAAGTCCCACAGCGTGCTCGTGCAGGCCACGATCCCGACCCGCGGTCTCATCGGCTTCGAGACCGATCTCGTTAATGTCACCAAAGGGCACGGGATCGCCAGCCACCTTTTCAAGGAATACGGGCCGCACAAAGGCGAGATTCCCAGCCGCAACAACGGGGTTCTTGTCTCGATGGAGGGCGGAACCAGCATGGCTTACGCTCTGGACACGATCCAGATACGCGGACGCCTTTTCATCGGCCCCCAGGAGGAAATCTACGAGGGGATGATCATCGGAGAAAATGCGCGTCCGGACGACATGCCGGTCAACCCGTGCAAGGCGAAAAAGCTGACCAACATGAGAAGCCAGGGGGACGGGAAGGGGATATCTCTCGCGCCGCCGCTCGTCATGAGCCTCGAGCGTTCGCTCGAATACATCGCCCCCGACGAATACGTCGAGGTGACGCCCAAATCCCTCCGGCTCAGAAAAAAGATCCTCGATGCAAACGCCCGCAAGCGCGCCGGAAAAAACTGAAGGGGTTTCCCGGCAGCCATGGTCAAATCATGGTTGACGGGGTGGGCTGCTGCCGACCTTCAGGAGGGCGGGCAGAATCTCCTGGCGGGGAGATGATCCATTGTGTATGGTCGCATGCGATTTTCGGCATTTTAACAAAGGTTTGAGGTATTTCGGCGTGGATTCGCCGCCTTGCACGGGTCCTGCAGCGGGGCCAGAATCGGGTATTTCTGAGTAGGATCAGGAGACCGGAGCGATGTTCTCGCCGGTATCCGCATCCCATACCGGATTTCCCAGACTGTTTTTGTATGGCCAAAACGTGGTCGGGATAATTCTCATGGTGCCGGGATCAAAAGCGCCAATATCAACAGACAGTATACCCGCGATTTCAGTGAATTGATTGCTGCCCACATAGACGGGGACACGAACTTCCCAACTTGCGCCATTCAGTTCGAGCGTGATGACATAGTCGCTCACTTGTTCCCAGCCGTGTGGCCAGAGGGCGTTTCTACCTACGATAGCGGCAGCACAGTCGTAATTCCACGCGCCCGAGGAACTGGCAGACCACCCTCCACCGATGCTCCCCCATCCGCTGGTTGCCTCTGCGCTCCAATTAAGGGACGCGCCAAAACTGGCACTGAGAATTTTTACGTAGTAATTCGCGGCCACAATCTCTGTGTTTCCCGGACTCATTACTCCGATCACTTCGGAAAGGCCGAGGGAAACCGCGCCACCCATACTCCCGCTCGCGCTGCCATCAATATAGATGTCTTGGTGAAGGTCTGGTCCGTAAGTGAAGCCAATAAAGTTGCCGTCCCCGTCAAACTGCGGAATTTCGGGTCCTGGAACCGTCTGCGTGAACATGAACTCGTGAAAGCTCCCCGTTGGGTTACTGGTCAACAACCCACCAAAAGCACTTGAAAAGCTGCTAGTGCAGATTTTCAGTTCTCTTGTTGCCGCGCTTGGGGATATGGTGAGTGGAGGATCTGGCGGCGAGAAACTCACGCCACAATTCCGGGTTCCAGTGGGAGCGTTCCCTCCTCCTACCCATCCCCACACCGGACCAAAAATCACAGCCGCGCTGGCTTCGCCTGTTACGACAACGTCAAATTTCTTGATGCGCAAGATCAGCGCCGAAAGCTGTTGGAGACTGAATGGCCCCATGTAATTCGAGCCGACGCCAAAAACGGGGATGGATTCAGTGGCCGATTTTGACGGGGTGCCCAAAGGGAAAGAACCGAAAAATGTCTCACCATCCCATTCCTCGAATGGATCACCGTGGCGGTCAAAAAATGGCACCCGGAACGGCAGACCATTAAAACCACTGGAAGATGACCCGTTTTCCACAGTCGCAAAATAGACGCTGTCGCCCATGGGTTACGGTGCCTGGGAGGGAGGACTGAGAGGAACAAGGCACAGCAGGCCGTTGATCACCACGAGAAACGGCATGAGCACGTGCGTATTCCAGCACTGGGTGATCTGGCGGGATTCTGCTTCGTCTCCGGTGCCGATTGTGACGGTGAGGATCGCCGGACGTGGGTCGGTTTCGGGGTCGGTGATTTCGGCAAGGAGGAGGTTGTAAAATTCTTGGAATGGGTTTGCCGGATCATCGCGGTTGACGCTGATCGGGTCCGGATATTCCTCCCAGAGAGATCCTCCAGGCTCGCCATACTTGATCGTGGTGGTGGCTGGCCAGAGCTGCGGCCCTGCGGTCGGATGCGCGGGATCTGCGGTCCCGATCTGGAGCCATATTTTCTCGCCTCTATTCGGGCATGGGAACCATCCGGGATCGGTTGGGTCGGTCGGATCATAGAGTAGGCCAGTGATCGGGATTTTTTCGCCTTTTAGATTTTTGAAGACGGTCGAGAGCGGGTTGATGCCGAGGTTTACTCCGCTGGAAATACCCTGGAACGGAGTCGGGATTTTCTCGTCGGAAGAGTTCTGAGATCCCGGCACTGTGGTGATCGTGAAGCCATGCGTGCCCTCGATGAGTCTGAGGCCGGGTCCGACGATTGGCCGCACCCGGCGGAGGAATGCCATCACGAGCTTTGCCCAATCGAGGATTGGATAGCCTGCCGATGGTTCTGGTGGAAGAGGAATCATGGATAGAGAACGGAATCCCAGATAATGGAAGCAGTCCATTCCTCGATCTTTTGGATATCGGCTCCAACACGCGTGCGGCGGTCGACTGTTTTCATCCACTGCCAGTTCCCAGGAATCGCCACTGGTGGAGTGTCACGATACCATGCGGAGCCTTTTCCAAGCCCCGATGCATTTTTGGTCGTGCGGCGGACGACCGGTACTCCAGTGACATAGTCCTTGGTGCCAATGGAGAGGAGTGTGGCCAGATATGAGACGAGGGTTCCGGTTCCGAAACTCGGGCCTTTGTATTTGTCCGGGTTTTCTGCCCATATTTTTGCATTGGCGATTTCGTTCGCGGATAAATGCACGAAAGCGGGATTTTTCTCCACGGGAAGCCGGAGTTCTACCCAATCGACTTCGATGCTGATGTCGCCTTGTGGCGGCCCTGGGAGGGCATTCCCCGGAGAGGTGGAGATCGTTGCGGTGAGTTTTCCGTGTCCGCCTTTTGTGGGCACAAGTTGCGTCGTCGTATAGCTTTTTTGGATATCATGCTGGAGTGTCAGCAGTTCGTTCAACGGGCCTTCCCAGACATCGCTGTTCGATAAGATCTGCCCCCAATCGCTGGTCTGGTATTCCTTCGGGCAAACGATGACATTTGGACTGGTCGACGTGGTGGCCATGAGAAAAAGTGGAATGCGGAAACTTAAAACTGGGTGGTGACAGGTTTCGTCGGATCGGGTTTTTGGTTGGCTTTTTCGACCGCGTCGGCCGTGCGTTTCGTGGCATCTTCGATGGCGGCCATCGAGCTGGCGGACTGGAAGGTTGGGGTTGAGTTGTAGCCGCCGATCTGGGAGAGCCGGTCGGTGAGCGGCGCGGCGTGCTGGAAGGGGATGTCCTTTATTCCCTTCACGGAATCAGCGTTTGCCATGCGCGTCGCAAACATGATGGCGTCGTTCTCGTTCATTCCGGCATCTTTTGCTTCTCGCCGCTGCTTGTTGTAATCCTGTATCCACTGGAGTCGCGCGGCCTCTTTTTCATTCCCGGCCGCGACCGCCTCGGCGATCTTCACATCGAGATTGAGAGCAGATTTTTTCAGTTCGATTTGCTCCCTGGCCAGCCGGTTCTTTTCCACCTCCTTCTTCTGCGTTTCGATGGCTTCCGGATCGCCAGCTGGTCCGAGCATTTCCGACCCGCGCCTCAGATCGTCGATCTCGCGTTGTTTCGCGGCAGCTTCAGGAGTTCCCTTCCCCACATTTTTATTGGCGGCAATCGCATCGAGGTTAGCCAGTTGATTGTTGATCTGGACCGTCGCGTCTTCCGAATTTGAGATCGATGTGTCCAGATCCTTAATCCGCGTGCTTCCTGGCAAATAGTTCAGCGGATTCATCCGCGCCAGCCCACGCGCGTCCCTGTCTTTAATGCGCTGTTTTCTCAATCCCTCCAGCGTTGACTCAAGTTCCGACTTTAATGCAGTGAGGTCGTCGGCATCACTTTGAGCACCGGAGTTTCCCGCGACATAACTTTCGCGGTTTTTACTTTTGGATGCTCCGACGCCTCCCATTTTTTCTGCAATGGCCTGGAGCCCCTCCGCCCAGGTGCTCAAAAAATCTTCGATGCCGGAATTTTTCGCGGCGCTTCCCAGGCTTGCTAGCATTTCGCCCCATGCGACTTTTACCTTCGCGAAAGAGCCTTCGAGCGTGTTTCCAACCGCTTCGAGCTGACCTCCTCCGCGCGCCTCCAATTGGCGCATGATGTCGGCGAGTTGTTCGGTGCTGCTCTTGGCGTTGTCGATGTGAATGCCGTATCGGGTGAGCATCGCGGTGCTTCCCTGCATGGCCTTGCCGAAAAAGAACGCGGCTTGCTGCATGTCTCCGTTGAGGAATCCCGCGAGATTTTCTACGGCATGCGTGTATTGTTCGATGTTGCTGCTGTCCGCCCCGAATTTCGTGAGCGTGGTGAACGCTCCGAAATACTGTTCGTGGTCGATTCCAGTCGCTGCACTGCGTTCCTTTGCCAGTTCTTCGAGTTTGCCGCGATAGGCGTCCGTGAGGTTTCCGGTGTTGGCCAGAGCGGCATCGAGCTTTGCCATTTCCGTCTGTTTACGGGCGAACTCGTGGATCGCCTCGCCCGCGAGATCGAAACCCTTTTTGATGACCAGCAACCCGGCGCCGACCACCGGCAACGCCCCGTTGAATGCGCGCGAAAATGCACCGATCACCGGGATCTCGCCGACCGCTTCTTTTGTGGCTTCAGCAAGTTTTTGTGCCAGTGGAATCTTGGGAGGAGCAGGAGGCGGGGGCATCGCCTTAACGGCAGCCATCCGCTTCTGAACCAGTTCCAGATCACGCTCCAGGCTCTTATATTCCTTCCCCAGAGTCTGGGCGGCGATGTATTGTTTGATCAGGGCGGATTCCGTCGCCTGCAGGGCGGACAGTTCGGCCTGCGTTGAGATCTTGATATTTACGCCCTGCTGGTTCATTTTGAATCCATGATCGCACTTGCAGTCTTATCCCTACTCATCTTGGTTTCCCCCGCCGGATTGGTTATCCTGTTTCTGCTCTGGCTTGGCTGCAACTGGCCCAAGGATAACGCCCGGAGCTGACAGCAGTTTCACGACTTCCCTGTCCCGGTAGTTCTCGCCCGCGCATTCCGCCCCTTCGTTGGCGGTCATTCCGGCGGCGAGGATAAAAATCTGGTCCATCGGCATGTCGAGCTGAGCGGGGTGCCCGCCGATCCGCGCCCAGATCCGCGCGACCCAGCCGATTCCATCGGCGGGCTGCAGGGTCGGGGATGAACCCGGCGGTGTCGGGAACTTCATGGGCATGACGGTCGAGAATGCCTGCGCGACCTCCGCGTCGATTTCCGCGATGACTGACACCACATCCGCCGCAACGGGAATATCGCGTTCTGGAAAGACGATTTCAAAGGCAGTGCAGAATGCCTGCGACATCGCTTCCGCATCCGCCCAGGGCCATTGCCCGGTGAGCGCCGGGGATGCGGCCTCTTCAAGCTGGAGAAACTTGTAGAGAGTCATCGCGCACGGCCGCAGGAACGCCCGGCGCACGACGGCAGGCGTGCGTGGGTCGGCCCTGCGGGCCGCGATGGCATCGGCCTCGGCCTCCAGAGATCGGATGTCGGAAGCTGGTGACCGGAACTGACTGTCATCTTGTTTACGGTTTTCCATGCATCAGGACGGCACGACGACCCCGTCGACCATGATCGAGCGCTGTGCGCCCTTCGCCCATTTTTCCTCGGCGCTGGTGATGCGGAAGGTTCCGAAGGCTTCGAGCGATGTGCCGAGTTCCGGGATCGTGCCAGCAGTGAGCACTTCCATCTGTCCGGTGCACTTGTAGCCGAAGAGGCTGACGGCGACGATTTTCCCGATGTCCGATTCGCTTCCCTCCTCCTCCTGAACCTGCACGGATTCGGAAATGGAGCAGCTCTGCACGATGCCCTCGACGAAGGGCGTCAAGCCTTCCATCCCCCACCAGATCTTGTTGGTCGGGAGCTGGATCGCGAGATCCGTTCCGCGTGCGAGCACGATGGCTGCCGGGGTGATAGTCCCCACGGCGGCGGCGGTGATGTCCGGGTAATGCGTGGCCTGGGCATCCATCACCATCGCGGCCCCACGACTCCATTTCGCGGCGCTGGTCGTAACGATGATCTTGCCGTCCGCGAACCCTGTGATCGTTAACTCCCCCCCCGCGCGAACTACCAGGGCAGTGATAGTTCCTGGCGGTGTGGAGGAAAAGGTGATCGCCCCCTTCTTCCCGTGCTCGACCATCGCCGCGATGATCCCCGCTTCGTCCTGGATCTCGTAGATCTGGTTTGCCGGTTTATAGCTGAACGATTCGCAGATGCCCGTAATCGGCTTCGGGGCGTCCACGGTGCTGTATTTGATGCTGCCGTATGTTTTCATTGTGTGGTTTTGTTACTCTGCTAATACCTCCGCGACGGTGTTCGGTGCGGACGGAAAATTTGTCTGACCAGCAATGGCCATCGATTTGACCGTCTGGACCCAAGTTGCGGCGGCGGAGGTTTTCGGGATCGAAGCGAGCGTCCCGGCGGCGGTGTGCTGGAAAATCTTACTCTGCCCGTCGAGCAGCACTAGCACAGGATAGGCCTTGACGATCGCTGCCTGCGCGAGATCGATGGGGGACGGAGCGGCAGGCGCGAACAACGCGGCCATCTGCTCATTGGTCGGCGCGGATTCTCCCTCGTAAATTCTAGCGTTGCCTGTCACCACAGGAGTGGGGATGGCCACCGTCTGCATGACGGGCTTTCCGTCCGTACCTCTGGTTGGCTTCCCGTCTGTCAAGACATACATCT
>Ga0316229_1001587_pt1 | contig 22469 bp, 30 predicted proteins | sample TBH18023metaG_FD_206011 | JGI IMG/M metagenome (GOLD analysis project Ga0316229, IMG submission 206011) | Freshwater microbial communities from Trout Bog Lake, Wisconsin, USA - TBH18023 | ecosystem: Environmental > Aquatic > Freshwater > Lake > Hypolimnion/Profundal zone | place: USA: Wisconsin... | reverse complement strand
TTTAAAAACTTACGTGTACACGGTGATCCAGAGCACGACGAACTACGTCGCCAGGATCAAGAAAAACGTGATGCAGAACGACAAGCCGCACATCACCATGCTCAAGATGCTACCGCAAAAGATCATGCTAATCTTCCAGAATTAGAAGCTGAATATGCTAAAATGTTAGCAAAATATAAATCATTAGGCGGTAATGGTTGGCAATATGCAGATCGTGAACAAAATCTTACATCTCAAGAACGTGAAGCACGTAGTATGGAGCATGGATTACAACATTTGCATGCTCGTATTGCCAAAGCTAAAAAACATGGTGAGCAAGGTGTAGCGGAAGGCGGCGGAGCAAAACAAGCCGCTATTGCGATTGCTAAAAAAGAGTCGGGCAAATACAATAAAGATGGCAAGCGTTTAAAAGAAACAGCTACCGTAGGTGCTACTAGCTCAGCTAATATCGGTACAGTAGTAAGCCCACATATTGCAATTGGTAAGAAACGTGGTAATAAATCATACACTGGAACCCCTGGTCACAGTGGAAAACATGCACCAAAACCACCCAAAGTAGTACAACCTAAAAACAAAGATGGTACAGCTAAAAATGGTGCTGATTTAAAGGGCACTAGCTTATTCGGCGGACCAGCATTAAAACGATAAATATATAAAGACAACGGAGTATACTCATGCCAGCAGATTTAGACAACCAATCACCAGAAATGGATCAAGAAATGGGCGCAGACGCACCAGCAGATATGGGCGCAGACCCAGGTGCGGAAGGTCACGGCGATCAAGAAGGTGCAATGGCCAAACAAGAGCTAATCAAATTAGCTAACTATGCCACAAATTTACAAGAACACATCGAAGACGGTGAAGAGTTAGAAGCATGGGTACAAAGTAAGATTACCATTGCCGCTACTAACATCGCTAGTGTTTATCACTATCTTGCTTATGAAAAGAAAATCGGCGAGTACGGCGATAAACTTGATAGCGTTCCAATGAGCGAGAGCAAAAAACTTGCTATTAAGAACTGGCTAATGGAAGCTAAAGCTAAAGTTAAAGAACTTAAAAAAGCACAAGTTGAAAAAGTTAAAGAAGGCCAATCAGATTTGAAAAAATCTGGTGACAGTTTTAAAACACGTACTGGTGTAGCAACTAAAACATCTACCGGTATCAAGCATACAAACACTAGTCACTCTGATGAAGAGCACGGCGAGCCAGCAAGTAATGTAAAAGCAAGATCAGCCGCTGACAAAGCAGGCGAAAAGGCAGCTGACAAAGCAAGTGAAAAAGAATCTAAAGCATGGGGCAAAGCTAACCCAGGTAAGCAACACATTTACAAAGACGGTAAAAAAGTAAATGAAGCTAAAGGTAAAAAACCAGAATGGTTAGAAAAAGCTGAAGTTGAAGCTGAATTAAAATCTGGTGCAAAAGTTTCTCCGGCAGAAAAGAAAAAAGTTGGTGTTAAGGAAGGCGCAATGTCTGCTGGTGAAAAAGCTCACCATCATGCAATGGAATATGCAAAACACCACAAGTCAGGAAATCTTGAATTAGCTATGCATCACAGAGAAGCATGCGAAGAGTGCGGTGGTTCAATTAAGCACGGTGCAATGGGAGAATGTTTCCATAGTCACCCACATCTTAACCACGGACAAATGTATGAGTGCAATACAACTCCAGGTGCAGTAATGGCTCCAGTTGCAGAAGGCAAATCAAAATGTACTTGCGAGTCTACTGGTAAATCAAAATGCTCAGTTCATGGCAAAATGGACGAAGGTAAAAAAGCTAAACCTGATTTCTTAGATATGGACGGCGATGGCAACAAGAAAGAGCCAATAAAAAAGGCTATCAAAGATAAAGCTATGAAAGAAGCCGCACCTCGTGGTCAAAGAAGTCAAGACTCTGCTATAAAAGTAGCTCAGATTGGCAAAAGCAAAAGCCCTGGTGCAAACTTAAAACAAGGAGCAGAGGACGCTCTTGAAAAAGGCAATCATAAAAAGATTGATCAAATACATCAATATGCAACGACTACTACTCCTACAGGTAGAGCAAAGAAAGTTTCCGAAGCTAAACCAAGTGCAGGTCTAAGTGCCGCTAAGAAATCAGCAGTTGTCAAAGCCGCTAAGAAAGGTGAAGACATTGGCAAACCAGGTAAAGGTTTTAAGGCTCTTGCTAAGAAAGCCGGTGGCGGTGAGAAAGGTGAGAAGATTGCCGCAGCCGCTATGTGGAAGAACATCAAAGAAACTACTGCATACCTAGCTGAAAAGAAAAAGAAAGAAAAAATGACTGATGAGAATTTAACAGTAGTTCCAAATCCATCAGGTGCTAAGGATGCTGAAGAAGCTAAAAAGTTAGGTGCCGCGATGCCAGCACCAGCAGGTAAAAAAGATCCAATTAGCGAATCAGTAGATCGTATGCGCGAACTAACAAGTCGTTTAAATCGTGCAGAAAAACCTATGGTTGCTGAATCACGTGAAGTCGATCAAATCCGTGCATTAACAAAACGTCTATTGGGATAATTCCGATGGACATGAAGCGCATACTACAGGCGTTAGATGGAGTTTCTACTAAACCTGTAGTAGGCGTTAATGACATGGCTAAATTTTTATCTATTGTAGATAAAAACGCATCTGTAGAAGTTCTTAACGAAGGTAAAGATCCTCACAAAGTAACATTGCCAGTACAAATGGCAATGCAACACTATCAAAAACCAGAAGTTAAAAAACCAACAGTAGTTAAAGTCACAGCAGAAAATACTGTTAGCAAATACTTTCACAAAGTAGAAGAAGAGTTTGCAGAAGAAAAGCAACGCAGACGTAATTTAATTAATCAATATGCCGGAGTCATTGCAGAACGTGTAATGATGAAGGAAAGCGATTTGTCACATACTAGTTTACATAACGGCCCAGGTTTAGAAACGCCTCCCGATACAGGCGGACATTATGGGTTAGGTGAAACTCCTATCGAATTTGATAAAGAAAATCCAGTTGCTAGTACCATACATAGTCACAATAAAGCCAACCCAGGAAGTATAGAATATCGCATCATGCGAGCTCGCCGTCAATTACAGGATCTAGCTAAACAAGCTGAAAGTAATGAATTGTCTTCTTGGGAACATATTGCAAAATTATTTCCAGAATTAGCCATGAACATTGATCAAATTCAACATGGCATAGAAGAATTAGCGAAGATACGAAAAGCAGGTGGCCGTCGTACAGGCAATATACCTAAGAATATCGGCGAATCGAAAAAATAAATATAGTACCCGGGGAACAAAATGGACATAAAAGATATACTTACTAAATTAAGCACTATTTCAGAAGCGCCTGTTACAGATGGTTCGGGCAAACCTGTTACTACTACAAGCACAGGTACTAATCCTGCTGCCGGTGGTGACGATATTGCAACAATTAAAAAATACGTCGATAATACAAAAGGCGAAGCGTTTATCGATAGTAAAGACGGAATGGTCAAATATATGGATGTAATGGGTGCTAGAGATACTGGCGGAACTCCTCAACCTAAAGTTATGCCAAGCGACTGGATTCAACGTTACGCACCAGATTTAGCAAAAGCATTAGCATCAACCGGTGCTGGGCAAGCTGTTAAAGGTGGCCCATTCGGAATGAAATTAGATCAAGGTACTAAAGTTGATCTAGCAAAATTACAACAAGGTGCCGCACCTGCTGGAACAACTACTGGTCCAAAAGGCAGTAGTGCAGACGCAGTTAAAAAATTACAAGATTTAGTAGCAAAATTAGAAGCTTCACTTGCAGTGAAAAAAGAAAGTATTGCAGAAGCACGTCTTGTTAAACTTACTCAAGATAACTGGGCATTAGTTCTTGCAGATGGCACAGTTTCTGAAATTCCACAAGAAGATTACGAAACAGTTTTAGAATCTATTGTAGAATCTGACGTTAGTATTTCAAGCACACTAGTTGAAAGTTTCGGTTATGCTGTAAACGAAGATACACGTTATTTTTATGCTCCTAACGGAATGTTAGTAGAATATAGCTGGGATGAATTTAAATCAGATGCTGGAGATTTCGGACGCGGAGCATGGAATGGTGTTACACTAGGTGCTGGTGATAATATTGTTGCTGGTGCTAAGAGTTTGTTTGGTCCAGGAAAGTACAAAGACGAATTAGCAAAACAAACAGCCGCAAGTAAAGAAGCAGAAAAACGTAGTCCATGGTTGTATGGTGCAGGCAATGTAGCAGGATCACTTGCAATGCCAGTTCCTGGTGGTGCTATTGCTGGCGGATTAATCAAAGGTGCTACCAAAGGCGCTCAATTAGCACGTGGTGCTACTGCACTTGGTACAAACTTAGCCGCACAAGCCGGTGTTGATAAACTTAAACAAGTAGCAGATACAAAAACTTTAGGCTACGATCCTAACAAATATCCAACAAGTAAACCAGAAATTATGGCTTTCCAAAAAGCTAATGGTTTAACTCCTGATGGCATCATTGGACCTAAGACTAAAGGCATTTTAGATAAGATGGGAATGGAGCCAGAAGCGCCAGCAGGTGCAGTTCCATCAGTTGCTGAAAGCATTAAATCACTTTCAGAAAAACTAGCAATGATTGAAAGCGGCCAATGGCGTTTAGAAGAAGACGCAGATTATCGTGTATGGTTGTTAGAAGACGGTACTGTAGTTGATGAAGAGGGTAAAGTATTAGACAATGATGTATTCGAAACAGTAGCATGGGATTCCGCTATTGACGAAGCATGGTATGATGCACTTACTAAAGGCGCAAAAGCATTTGGTAGAGGCGTTGTAAACAAAACAAATCCTCAAGCAATGGGCGCAGGTGGCAAGTTTTTAGGTACAACAGGAGCTGAAAAAGCTCTTAACAAAGCCGGACGTCAAGTTTACAAAGGTGGTGCGGCAGTAGCAAATACTATCAAAAAGAATCCAATCAAAACTGCATTAGGTGCAGGTGCATTAGGATTAGCCATAGGTAGTAGTGGCGGCGCAACTGCTCCAGCAGGAACTACAACTCCAGCAGGTGGTCACAGTGGCGGAACTGCTCCAGCAGGAACTACAACTCCAGATGCAACAGCATTAACTCCAGAACAACAAGATTTGATTAAACAAATTCATGACACAATGAATCAAGACTTTGGAGATGATCCAGAATGGATTAAAGCTACAGGGCATGCTCAAGTTGTTTTAGATAAAGCTGAACATGCAAATCCTGCACAAACAGCAATGGATCAATCACACGATACAGCATCTACTCAGTTTTCACAACCAGCAGGTGATGCGGCTAAGGATCCAGCAAAGAATCCAAATCCAGCAACTAGTATCCCTGGTGGTCCACAAACTGCGGCAGGCAATACTCCAGCATTAACACCAAAAGCAACCAATGAAAGCGATGAGTTGACTCGTTGGTTAAGAATAGCTCGCGGAGAGTAATCAAAATGGCAGACTTAGTTCTGCCATTTTCACCTCTAAAATTTCATAGAGGTTGCATTTACGAGATAAGTAGTTTATAATAGGCATATACATTAGGAGATTTACATGGGCGGTCGTTCATACGGTGCAGAAGAAAAAGCAAAACTAGAACGTTTAATTAGCGAAGGTTCTACAGTATTGCGTGAAATTGAAGATTTACAAGAAGGCTTAAAAGAAACTGTTAAAGCAGTTGCAGAAGAATTACAAGTCAAACCAGCAGTCATTAATAAAGCAATTAAAATTGCTCATAAAGGCGACTGGGCTAGTCATAATGAAGACTGGGAAGAGATTGAAGCAATTTTGGATATTACTAAACGTATCTAATAAGTATTGCTAGGAAAGGTATGCGGGCCATAAACCGCACGAAGGTATTTGCAAGCCCTAAATTGCATGGAGAAGAAAATTTATGTCTTATGTAGACGCATGGTTTGACCGCGAGAATGATATTGTTCGCGTAGTCGAACGTAATCAAAAAGGCAACAGAGAATTCAGAGACATTCCTGTGCGCCACACATTTTATGTAAAAGATCCCCGAGGGAAATTTCAATCAATTTACGGCGATCCGCTTACACGTATTGTTTGTAAAAATACAAAAGAACTACGTAAAGAACAAGCTATTAACAGTGGTAAAGAACTTTACGAAGCAGACATTAATCCAATCTTTGTTACACTAAGTGAACATTATTTAAATCAAGATGCTCCTAAATTAAATGTAGCATTTTTCGATATTGAGGTAGACTTTGATCCAGAACGTGGCTACGCATCACCAGATGATGCATTTATGCCTATTACTGCGATTGCTGTCTACCTACAATGGTTAGAAACTATGGTATGTTTGGCTATTCCACCTAAAGGTCTTAAGATAGAAGAAGCCAAGGAAATGATTAAAGACTTTCCTAATACATATTTGTTTGATAACGAAGCAGATTTGTTAGATATGTTTTTAGATCTAATCAAAGACGCAGATATTATAAGTGGTTGGAATAGCGAAGGCTTCGATATTCCGTATACTACAAATAGAGTAATTAAAGTATTAAGCAAAGAAGATACAAGACGTTTTTGTTTGTTTGATCAATTGCCTAAAAAGCGTGAATATGAAAAATATGGACGAACTAGTACAACATATGACTATATTGGACGTGTGCATTTGGACTATTTAGAGTTGTATCGCAAATATACATATGAAGAACGTCACAGTTATAGGTTGGATGCTATTGCCGAATATGAATTAGGCAAACGTAAAACACAATACGAAGGTACTTTAGATCAATTATATAACAATGACTTTAAGACATTTGTTGAATATAACATTAATGACTGTAAACTACTTGATGATCTAGACAAGAAGTTGAAATTCATGGATCTTGCTAATACACTAGCACATGAAAACACAGTATTACTGCAAACTACAATGGGTGCTGTAGCTGTAACCGAACAAGCTATTATTAACGAAGCACATCGAAGAGGGTTTCAAGTACCTAATCGCAAGAAGATGAGCGAACGTGAAGATAACGAAGGTGCGGCTGGTGCGTATGTTGCGTATCCTAAAGAAGGTATTCAGGATTGGGTTGGTTCATTAGACATTAACTCACTGTATCCTAGTGCTATTAGAGCACTTAACATGGGCCCAGAAACAATTATCGGGCAGTTACGTCAAACTAAAACAGATGAATTCATCGAATTGCAAATTGCTAAAGGTAAATCATTTGCGGCGGCATGGGAAGGCAAGTTCGGTACAGACGAATACGAAGCAGTAATGGCACAAGAAATAGGAACAGACATCACTATCGACTGGGAAGATGGGTCTAGTGATGTATTGAGTGCTGCCGAAGTGTATCGTTTAATATTTGAAAGTAATCAACCTTGGATGATTAGTGCTAACGGCACAATCTTTACCTATGAAAAAGAAGGTATTATTCCTGGTTTGCTAAAACGTTGGTATGCTGAACGTAAAGAAATGCAGGCTAAACTTAAAGAAGCAATTAAAGCAGGAAACAAAGTCGAAGAAGAGTACTGGGATAAGCGTCAACTTGTTAAGAAGATTAACCTTAATAGTTTATATGGTGCTATTCTTAACAGTGGATGCCGTTTCTTTGATAAACGTATTGGTCAATCTACTACATTAACTGGTCGTCAAATTGTACGACACATGGCTGGTAAGGTAAATGAGATTATTGCTGGTGAATATGACTACAGAGGTAAGGCTGTTATTTACGGTGATACCGATTCTTGTTATTTTAGTGCATATAAAACCTTACAAAAAGACATTGAAGCTGGTAAAATTCCTTGGACTAAGGAAACAGTTATCGGATTATACGATCAAATCGGTGAAGAAGTTAATACTACATTCCCACAGTTTATGTTAGATACTTTCCATTGCCCTAAATCGCGTGGTGAAGTTATTAAGGCAGGACGTGAGATTGTTGGTAGTAAGAGTTTATTCATTACTAAAAAACGTTATGCAGTTCTTTATTATGATAAAGAAGGTAAGCGCACAGACGTAGATGGAAAAGCTGGCAAAATTAAAGCGATGGGGTTAGATCTTAAGAGATCCGACACTCCAGAATTTATTCAAGACTTCTTAAGTGAAGTACTTGAAATGGTTCTTATGGGCAAGCCTGAACAAGAAGTTCTTGATCACATTAGTGAATTTAGAATTAGATTTAAAGCTCGTCCAGGTTGGGAGAAAGGTAGTCCGAAACGTGCTAACAACATTACAGACTACCAAGCCAAAGAAGCAAAAGCAGGCAAAGCAAATATGCCTGGTCATGTACGTGCTAGTATCAACTGGAATACGTTGAAGCGTATGTTTAATGACAAATATTCTATGAGTATTACAGATGGTGCAAAAGTTATTGTTTGTAAACTCAAGCCCAATGCAATGGGTTTCACAAGCGTAGCCTATCCAGTAGATGAATTACGGCTCCCACAGTGGTTTAAAGACTTACCTTTTGACCATGCAGAAATGGAGGCTACCATTATCGACAAGAAGCTAGACAACTTGATTGGTGTACTAAAATGGGACATAGGTAGTACCGAAGAAAAAAATACATTTAACAGTTTATTTGAGTTTTAATATGAAAAGAAAAATTATAGTTGCAGGATATGGATTTGTTGGCAAAGCAGTTGCAAATGCCATTGATAAAAATAACACAATCTACATTGTTGATCCGAAAATAAGTGAGCAAACAGTAAAAGATTATCCGTATGCCGAAGGTGTTATTATCTGTGTAGGTACACCTAGTACCGAATTAGGTGATTGTGATGTTAATCAAATTTATCAAGTAATGGATACAGTACCTGTACATATACCTGTATTACTTAAATGCACTGTACCGCCTAATTATCTAGAAAGACTTTTGGTAAATTATCCCAACCACAGTATAGTTTATAGTCCTGAATTCCTTAGAGCAGTTAGCGCCAATGATGATTTCTTAAATCAAACTTATATGGTAATCGGTGGTGACGATCCCGAAGGGTTCTGGCAAACATTGTTTCAAGATTCATTGCCTAAACTAAAATTAGTTTTTAATACTAGTATTGTAGAAGCTAGTATGATCAAATATGCTACTAATTGTTTTTTAAGTATCAAAGTAGCGTTCTTTAATCAACTTTATGATATGTGCGAGAAGAACGGCGCAGATTATGAGTTAATTAGACAAGTACTTACACACGATTTACGTATTGGCAATAGTCATATGATGGTTCCTGGACCAGATGGATCACGTGGATTTGGTGGTGCATGTTTTCCAAAGGACACTAGTGCGTTTGTACACTATGCCGATAGTATTCAAATATCACACACGTTGGTGGAATCAGCAATAAAATATAACAAAAAGATAAGAAAAAGTCATTGACTTTTAACAAAAACCTAAATATAATCATAAAACATGGAGAATAATATGAAAGATTTTTTACAAGACCTAGTAGCACATACACACAGCTTAGGTTTCCTACCGCTAGTTAAAATTTCAGCAACTGAAAAAGAAACATCGATTGAATCTATGGCAGAGGATCGTAGTGTTATCCTCAACGCTAAAACACATACCGCTGTTGATAATTTCGAAGGCGTATTTGGTATGCCAAATCTAAATAAACTAGACACACACTTAAAATGTCCAGAATATAAGGAAGGTGCTAGTATTGCAATAGTTAAACAAGAACGCAATGGTGAAGAGATTCCAACTGGCTTGCATTTTCAAAACAGTACAGGTGACTTTGAAAACGACTATCGTTTTATGAACACAGAAGTTATTAACGACATGTTGAAAACTGTTAAGTTCAAAGGTGCTAAATGGGATATCGAGTTTGAGCCTACTGTAGCAAGCATTCAAAAATTAAAATTCCAAGCGGCCGCACACACCGAAGAGCCAACATTCCAAGTTACTACAGATGGTAGCAGTTTAGTGTTTAGTTTCGGTGATGCTAGCACACACGCAGGATCATTTGTCTTCCAAGGCGGGATTAATGGTAAATTAAAACAAACTTGGTCTTGGCCCGTAAGTTCAGTAATTAGTATTCTAAACCTAGCTGGTGACAAAACTATGCGTATTGCAGATGCTGGTGCAATGCAAATTACAGTAGACAGTGGTATTGCAATATATGACTATATTCTACCAGCACAAAGCAAATAATTATGTCTCAAGACCAGATATTATTAGCAGTTGCTTTATGGTTAGTATTAATGATTATATGCTACTCACATAGCGGTTGGCGCAATATGCGTGACTGCTATATGATGTGGTTTACTAAAGAATACTGGACCAGCTATAATACTATTGAATTTATCAGCTGGTGGGCTAAGGCAATCATTATAGTTCCTGGATTAATCTTTAATATTCAAATCTGGGAATTATATTATCTAACATTAGCAACTAGTGTTTCTCTTATCTGGGCTAGTCGTAAAAAAGCTCTACCTACTCTAGTAGGTTTTAATACCATGTGGGCTTGGTTAAGCCTTATGGTACTAGTACAACATTGGATAACATGAATAAAAATTTAACAGCCACACAAAACGATTACGCATATTTCCTTCCAGCTACATCAGGATTTTATAGCACATATATAGGTAAACAACGTTACGGTAATTATGTTGATCCTGCTCGCATACCTGCAAGTTTTAAAAACGGTGTAGAAAGCCTTAACTACCTAGAACCAGATAAAGGTGCGTTTTACTACGACCATTGTTTGTATAGTGCTGGACATGCTAATTTAGATCTTAGCAAACAAGACGATGGTGAAGATATGTTTCGCAATCGCGACCGTAGTACTAGTTGGGTGTTAGGTGATTCAGGTGGATTCCAAATTGGTAAAGGTGTATGGGCAGGTGAATGGCGAGATCCTACTGGCCCAGAAGTTGCGGCAAAATGGGCAGAAGTTCGTGCTAAAGGTATTGAACTTGTTCCACAACTAGATGCAAGCGGTAATCCTAAGCTAGATAAAAACGGCAATCCTAAAATGACTAAGATTGATCACGTTAAGAATTATCAAGCGCAATTAGATGCGGCACAAAAGAAACGTGAACAAGTTTTAGCGTGGATGGATTCGTTAATGGATTACGGCATGGTACTCGATATTCCAGCATGGGTTGAACGTAGTCCTGTTGGTAAGAAAGCTACTGGAATTGAAACATATCAACAAGCAGTTGAAGCTACAAAATATAATAACGAATATTTTATTAAACATCGTACAGGTGCTTGTAAGTTCTTAAATGTACTACAAGGCGAAAATCACGCACAAGCAGAAGATTGGTATCAGCAAATGAAAGATTTTTGCGATCCAAAGAAATATGACAAACCGTTTAATGGCTGGGGCATGGGCGGCCAGAACATGTGTGATATACACTTAACTTTAAAACGTATAGTGGCATTGAGATTTGATGGCTTACTTGAAAAAGGACATCAAGACTGGATGCACTTCTTAGGTACAAGTAAACTTGAATGGGCTTTAATTTTAACAGACATACAACGTGCTGTTCGAAAATATCATAACGATCAATTTACAATTAGTTTCGACTGTGCAAGTCCATTCTTAGCAACTGCTAATGGTCAGATTTATGTACAAACAGAAATTAAAGATCGTGATAAATGGCTATATCGTATGCTTCCTAGCTTAGACGATAAAAAATATAGTCAAGATACACGTTTATTCCAAGATGCTGTGGTTCAAGATAAACATTTTGCTAATTTCGAAACAAGTCCTATTATGGATGGAGTCGAAGTTAATAAAATTTGTATATATGGGCCTAACGATGTTAACAAAATTGGTAAAGTAGGAAAAACAAGTTGGGATAGTTTTACTTACGCTATTATGATGGGTCATAATGTTTGGATGCATATCAATGCCGTACAAGAAGCCAATAGACAATACGATGCTGGACTTTGCCCTAGTATGCTAGTCGATGAAAAATTTGACAGACTATATGCTAAAGACATTATTGATGCTATTTTTGCTACAAGCGATAGAGCAACGGCAGATTCTATTGTTGACGAATTCAGTAAGTTTTGGATGGCTATTCCTGGTACTCGAGGTTACACTGGAAAGAAAACTGTTAATGCCAGCACCAAAGCAGATGAACATTTAATTATTGAAGCAAATTTAACTGTGGAAAAAGTAATTACTCCTAAAGCAGAAATTGTGCTTAATGACAATTTGTTTGAACTATGAAAAAACGTATAGGAATCATAGGTGCCGGTTCTGCCGGCATTCTTACTGCAAGTTATTTTTTATGTAGTTTAGATAACAATTACGAAATTGTATCAATCTACGATCCTAACACTCCTATCTTAGGAATAGGTGAAAGTACTAATCCTGGATTTGTTAGAGTATTAGAATATGCAATGCGTTATTCTATTTACGAAGACACTGAATCATTAGACAGCACATTAAAATTTGGGACTAAATTTATTAACTGGCGAGAAAAGGATTGGCTTAATCCCTTGATTGCTAGTGGCGGTATTGCTGTACATTTTAATAATTTTAAACTTAAAGAATTTGCATTTTCTAGATTTCAAAAATTATGGTCTGATAAATTTAGTATAATCGAAGGCTGTGTTAATAATATGGAAGATACACTAGACGGTGTAACTTTAACAATTGATAACAAAGAAGAAAGATTCGATTATGTAGTTGATTGTAGTGGATTTCCTAAAGATTATTCCGATTACACATATAGTACTTGCAGTTTATTAAATCACGCACTGATACACAGTGAAGAATTTGACCCTATAGAATACACAGAACACATAGCAACTAAACATGGCTGGATTTTTGGCGTTCCATTAACTTCCCGAAAAACTTACGGTTACATGTTTAATGATACTATTACTACTATAGAAGATGCTAGACAAGATTTTGCAGACACATTGAAAATTCCTGTTGAAAAATTACAATCAAAAGAATATTCATTCCGACCTTATTATGCAAATAAGATTGTAAACAACAATATTTTGTTAAATGGTAATAGAGCATTATTCTTTGAACCAATTAGTGCAACTTCGATTAATCAATACAATGCTACTTGTGCAATTTTATTAGACTACATAACAGAAAAGATTTCCGAAAATCAAGCAAACGCTCGATGGTTGCGTGAAGTACAAACAACCGAAGATATTATCAATTGGATATATCATGGCGGTACTAATTTTAACAGTGAATTTTGGAACAAAGCAGTCGCTAACAGTAAAACTAATTTAAAAAATAACAAAAGATTCAATGATATTTTAGATGCTAATCAAGCGGCAACTAGTGCAGGCGCTCCGTATGCTGGACCAGCTCATTTGTTTACAACATTCAGTTTGGTTGTAATGGACGAGTCTTTTGGCTATAATTACTTCAAAGGTGCGCCAAGACAGTTTGACGTTTAATAGTTTTTACTGTATAATAAACTATGACTTTACCAGACGAACGATTTCGAAGTATACAACGCACAGAAGAATTTTTGCAGGACCTGCTAAATCCTCAAAAAACTCCACGAGTTCCAAAAGAAGTGCGTGAGTCAGCACGATGGTGTTTGAGACACTATCCTAGTTATCACAATCTAAAAGAGATAGAACGTGCGGCACCCAATGTTATACAAGAACGTATGGAAGATGTCGATCGTATGATCAAATATTGGGAAGAAGGGAAAAAATTAAAACATGAAGACTAGTCTTGTTGTTGGTATGGGTATAGGTCAACTATATGTAGATGTACTACATAAGTTAGGCTACAGGGTTGTTACTGTAGATAGCAATCCTAAAAAAGGCGCTGACTTTGAAACTGTAGATGCGGCCATTATAAAATGTCATAACTTTGATACTGTTCATATTTGTACTCCTAATTTTACACACTTTGAACTAGCGGCTAAACTAGCACCATATAGTAAAATTGTGTTTATAGAAAAACCAGGTGTTGCTACTAGCCTTACTTGGGCTAAACTAATTTCTACTTTTCCACAAACACGTTTTATGATGGTTAAGAATAATATGTGGAGAATTAACATAGATGATTTAAAAAAATTAGCACTTCAAGCAAAAATAGTGAACATACGTTGGATTAGAAAGAATTGTATTCCTAGTCCAGGCAGTTGGTTTACTACACGTAAATTAGCGTTTGGTGGTGTTAGTCGAGATTTAATGCCACATTTGTTAAGTTTGTATGTTGCACTTAATCCTGAATGGCGTAAGGAATCAGTAAATGGACAAGCGTCCTTAATGAAGTGGCAATTAGAAAATATAGATAGTACAGAATATGGTACAATAAACCCCAACGGTGTGTACGATGTAGACGACCAATGCTACATAGACTTTGGTAGCAAATGGGGGTGTTATGCTGATTGGCGCAGTATGGATGCTGAAGATAGTTCTATTGAATTTATCATGCAAGATAATAAAGTAGAGCGTTTTGAATTAGGTTGGTGTCCAGAAGACGCATATCAATCAATGATTGCAGATGCAGTAGACAACATGCATAATTATGAATTCTGGTTAAGACAATACGATATCGATCTGTGGATACACGAGAGAATAGAAAGTTTATGAAAGTAAAATGCTTACAAACTACCGGACAAGGTCAATTTGAAGAAGTTGACTACGATAAACCCGAACCCGGTCAATACGAAATTGAAGTTCGAGCATTAATGACTGGTGTTTGCCGTAGCGACATCGATATGATGATGGGAGATTTCGGACCATTACCATTACACATGCAAGGTCACGAAGGCTTGGGCATTGTAACTAAAGTAGGCATAGGTATTGCTAAAACAAACGTAGGCGACATTGTAGCAACACGAGGCGAGCCTGCTTATGCCGATTTTTATAATGCACGAATTGAAGAATTTGTAGTAGTTCCAGAAGCCGATCCAAAATATATTCTAGAACCTGTAGCATGTGGAATTAATCTTATTAATCAAGCTAAAGATCAAATTGAACATAGGCAAGGACGCAGTGAAAACACACGCATGTTAATTATCGGCAGTGGCTTTTTAGCGTGGGTTGCGTATCATACTATGCGTTTAAATGGTTATATCTTTCATGTAGATGTACTTGGACACAGTAATAAAGAACTGTGGGGTGATAAACTGTTACCTAGCACTATTGAAAATTATGATGTTGTAGTAGACCTTAGCGGAAATTATGAGTTAGGTACACAGATTAACCTAAATAATAATGCATTAATTATAGACGGTGTTGGCAAAGCAGTTAGTAAACAAGAAGCACAATCTCAACTTTGGAAATCTGTTACTACTATTAAACCAAGTCCTCGTAATCCAGCATTTATTGATTGCATGTATATGGCAAAATACTGGATTGAAAAAGGCTATTTAGAGGTTGATTCTTTTTGGACAAAGTGTTACAATCGTACTACAGATTGGAAACAAGCGTTTGCGGATGGCGTTAATCGTCCGAGTGGTTACAGCAGAGGTTATATCAAATGGGGTTAAACACAGAAGAACGACAAGACGTTGTTTATTTCACAGGCTATGAAGTCGAGCATACTATTTGTCATGGTATGTTTACTTTGTTTGTTGTAGGCACACCTCCTGTAGAAGATATACTACGTATTGCTGATGAAAGTCAAGCAATGTTAGACGAGTCTAAGCGTATCAAGCACATTTACTTTGGTACTAGTCAAAGTTTTAATCCTAAATCAATTAGCCAGGCAGAATACAAACCATGGGATGATGTTATTATTCCATGTTTAAAGAAAGACTATTGGGTGACTCTAGACTTCGGTGTAGAACATTCTGAAGGAGTACTTGAATCTTGCTATTGCGAATATCCAAGATTTGTACCAATGATTAGTGTTAAATTACCTTACATTAATCAATTTAACTATAACGCCACACTAAAACTGGATGACCGCACTTGGGGTGCTACTAATCCAGGTGTGTGGACTCATCAACTGCATGATCTTATGAGTAAAGACAAATATACTTACTGGGATCAATATACACAAGATACTCCAACATGATTATTAAACAAGACATCCGCCCTAACAAAATGATTTGGGTTACTTTTCAGAAGGAAGGTATTCATTGCTATCCAGCGGCCGCAACAGATCCTAACCTAGCAACAGGAGATTACTATGACGTATCGTTTCTTGGCACTCCTCATCGCCATATTTTTCACTTTCGTGTATGGCTCGGAGTTACTCATAACGACAGAGATGTGGAATTCATTCAGTTCAAGCGGTGGCTTGAAAGGTTGTATTCTAGCGAACAAGGTGTATTGTCGCTAGATTATAAAAGTTGCGAAATGATGAGCGATGATTTATACGCTCAAATTTCAGCAAAGTACCCAGACCGCGAGGTTTGGATTGAAGTCTCCGAAGATGGAGAAAATGGTTCATTTATTAAATATTAAGGAAAGCTATAATGGCTAAGAACTACAAGGACTTTAGTTATTTCGAAACTCGTCCAGAGATTGTTAAATTGTTTGACGACCTTGAGGCATTTCACGAGTGGTGCCGTTTTGAGATGTGTGAGTTTAACGAAGCTCACCTCTACAACAGAGAAAGTTGGCAATGGCGTAATTTCGACAAAACACGGCGTCCTAAAAAGCCGTATACAGGCGAACGTAAACCTTACTTAGGTAAAAACCCACGTTATAATAACAATGAACGTATTTCTAATTGATCTAGAATCCGTTGAGACAAGGTACACGGGTCAATGGAAGACTCATGTACCTAATCTCTTACGAAAGGCAGGACACAATGTTCAAATTATATCTGGCCCTACGGATATTCCTAATGCCACTACTCCTGGTGCCTTCCTTAATTTTGGCGGTACCAATATCTATAAGTCTAGCCAAGTGGAACAAATGGGGCGTCTATTTTGCTCCGGATCAGTACGCCCTGGCGATCACTTTATCTTTACTGATGCTTGGCATCCTGGCATCATAAACTTAAAGTACATGAGCGAACTGTTGAACATTCCGATAGTTACACATGGCTTATGGCATGCCGGTAGTTATGACCCTCAAGACTTCTTAGGTCGACTAGTAGGCAATAAGCCTTGGGTACGTCACGCTGAGAAATCGTTCTTTGCGGCATTCGATCACAATTACTTTGCTACTCAATTCCATATTGATATGTTCCATCATAATTTATTAAATGATGGCATGGTCGAAAATCCTTGGGAGGAAGAAGACAAAGCAGACATGCTTGAAGATAAAAAGTATGTTCGCACAGGTTGGCCTATGGAGTATATGGAAGATACATTAACAATGTATAAGAATATGCCCAAGCGTGATTTAATTCTTTTTCCGCATCGCATCGCACCTGAGAAGCAAGTTGAGATTTTCAGAGACTTAGCTACACACTTACCGCAGTATGAATTCGTAGTGTGTCAGGATCAACAACTAACAAAAAATGAATATCATAACTTGTTAGGCGAAGCGAAGATGGTGTTTAGTGCTAACTTACAAGAAACTTTAGGCATTAGTTGCTATGAAGGTGCGGTAGTTGATGGTATTCCCATGGTTCCGGATAGGCTTAGTTATACCGAGATGTATTACGAAGGATTTAAATATCCTAGTAAGTGGACTGAAAGTTTTGATGCTTATACAGTTTACAGACCAGACTTATGTGGTAAGATAATGGAACATATGGATAATTACACTACACGAATTCCTATGATCCGAAAACAATCAAAGGACTTACATGAACATTTCTTCAGCGCAAGTGGATTACTCAACAATATCAAATGATACGATAACAACATCACAATTTGGTAATGTAACTATACCGGCTTATGATTCCACAACTGGTAGCAGTTTTTACTATACTGGTGCAGGTATTGGTGCAGGAAGCGGAAGTACTATAACTATTAGCAATGGTGGTAGCAGTGTCGGCATATCTACAGCAACATTAAATGTTGGTTCATTAGGCACATCGACATACACATTTCAAATGACTGAAGATTGGAAGGATCAATTTCCTAGTTGGAATGAAGTGCAAAGTATGTGTGAAGAATATCCAGGTTTAAAAATAGCATTTGAAAAATTTAAAACAACTTACTTACTAGTAAAAAATCATTATGACACTCCAGAAGATCAGAGACCACGTCCTTAATTGGCTCGAACGCCATGACCGTAAACGTATCATTATGGATCGTACAGAAAACGAACCATATCTCGAACGTTACTATGTTCTATTCAAAGAACGTGTAACATTCCCTTACAACGTATTTTTACACAAGTTCTTAAAATCAGATCCAGATGATGTTCACGATCATCCATGGAACTACTTTACTATCATTCTTGCCGGTGGATACTACGAGTGGATTGCACAATTCAATGAAGATGGTACAAAGAACTGTGAAGTAAGAATTTGGCGAGGGCCTGGTAGTTTCCGTTTCGGAAATACACATACCTTCCACCGTATCGAATTAAAAGAAGGCGTAACACCGTGGACATTGTTCTTTGTCGGTAAGCGTCAACGCGAGTGGGGATTTATTGTTGAAAATAAATGGATCCACTTTGAAAAATATTTAAGTGATAGAAAGAATGTCTTACTTCCCAACCACAACTAATACAACTACTATACCAAATGGTGGTTACATAACATCGACAGGAACCAACACTGTTTGGACTACTGGTACTAGTGTTGCCAATCCTTATGACTCGGTAATGGTTATCAACCAAGGTGACCCTCCTCAATTAGACGTTAAAGGTCGAATGGTTATCAATGGCCGAGATTTAGAAGAACGGTTAGAAACAATCGAAAAGGTGTTGCAAATACCCGAACGAGATGTTATACTAGAAAAGAAGCATCCAAAGTTAAAGAAGTTATACGATGATTACATCAATGCTTTGGGTAAGTACAGAACATTTGAAGCAATTAAAGGAGATGACAATGGAACTACATGAATCAGTTAAAGATACTTATACCGAACAAGTAATTAAAGAACACTCAGGCTTTCGTTTGACATTGAAGAAACACGAAGTATTAAACCCTAAAGGTTTGTTTAGTATTGACATGGTTCAAGAAAGTTTAAAAGACGGCGAAGTTACAGATTCACAAACATATAATTTTTTTATGACTAAAGATGAAATGGCAACATTAGCATCTGCACTAACAGCATGAAGAAAGTTTATTACAGTTGGCAACAAATTGAAGGTGCAGTATTAGAAATCGCTAGGCAAATTACAGTCAGCGAGTGGAAACCAGATTACATTGTTGGAATAGGTCGTGGCGGCCTTATTCCCGCCAATTTACTAAGTCAATATACAGGAATTAAAATGTCAAGCCTAGATATTAGTCTACGTGACGGAGGCGATACTGTTAGTAATCTGGGGATGGCAAATGATGCATTTGATGGTAAAAATATTTTGATTGTAGATGATATTAATGATCAAGGTAGCACCATCGAATGGATTAAACGTGATTGGCAAAACAGTGCATTGCCCGATCATGAGGCGTGGAGTAACAGTATCTGGCACAAAAATGTACGTTTTGCTACGCTTACTAACAATCTAGCGAGCAAAGAAGAAGTTGATTACTCAGTATGGGAAGTTAACAAAGCAGAGGAAGATTGTTGGTTAGTTTATCCGTGGGAGGAATTTTGGTTATGTCGTTAACTAGTTCAGTAATTAAATTGTTGTTTGGAATTGCACTTATTATAATTGCACTTGCTATTGGTCCTATCATAGGTATTTGGGCACTGAATACATTATTTCCAGAATATCTAAACATACCGTTAAATTGGCAAACTTGGTTGGCTTTTACTGTGTTGTTTGGTGGTAGCGTTGCAGGGAAATTTAGAAAATGACATTAACTTCAAAAGAATTATCAGAAAAAATTACTGTAGTTAATAAAGATATTGATACATTGCGGGCTGAAGCAGGAAACGACCGTAAAATTTCAATGCTAATTGACTATGTCGATTATTTAAAAGATGAATTGAAAGAGGCAGAACGTGCAGAACGAACTAACAAAGGCGCTTGATGAAAAAACAGTACCCTGGAAAGAAATTGAATACAGAACAAAAGACTTTTGGGTCTTCCGAGATGCATATCCAGTTACCGAAGGGCATTTGTTATTTGTGCCTACCAGCCTCGAAGGTCATAGTCTCTGGGAGTGCTACAAAGCCGCTTACAAATTCGGATTCGACGGCGTTGCATCGGAAAAATGGGACGCATTTAACGTCGGCCAAAATGTTGGGGAGGCTGCTGGCCAAACAATAATGTATCCTCATGTACACATGATCCCAAGACGCAAGGGAGACATGCAAGATCCACGCGGTGGAGTTCGGCACGTTATTCCAGAAAAAGGCAATTATGCAAGAAACTGACGTGCTTTGGGAACTTAAAATTCCATGGCATAATCAAGATAACAAATGGTGGAACGAAGCATGTGCTGATGTAATAGAAGTTTTTGGCTTGCCGGGTGAACGATTTACAAGTCATCCTTACGAAGATTGTATGTTGTTTCGTTTTAAATCAAAAAAGGATTATCAATTATGCAAAGTATTATTAAGCGACAAAATTTAGATTTTTATATAGCATTAGTAGTAGGAATTTTAGGTGTAGCATTTGCGTTCTATTGTAATTATACACACCCGCATATAGTTGTCAAATATGATTGCTCAATTGCAGAAATTAGTCCTGATTATCCTGTACAAGTTAAAGAAACTTGTCGTAACCTTCGAGCAGAAAAAATATTGCAATCGCCTAAATAAACCTATATAATAGCACTATAAGGAATAATAATGACTGAATCAATGACATATAATACCAAAGAAGACGAAGGCAGACCTTTGCATCTAGCTATTCGAGATCAAATGAAAAAGCACAATGTACGCTTCTGGGCTGGCGACAATATTAGCGAGTATGTTGACGAAGAACAAAAAGAAGTCTTAATCGAAGAAGCTACTAAGGCTTTTGAAACTGTATTAGATACACTACTAATTGATAGAGAAACAGATCCAAACTCGCATGGTACTGCGAAGCGTCTAGCTAAAATGTACTTTAATGAAATAATGAGTGGAAGATATGAACCAGCACCAGACGCAACAGCATTTCCAAATGATTCGGAGGACCGTTACGAAGGTATGTTGGTTGTCCGTAGTGAGCTTCGTAGTATGTGTAGCCATCATCACCAACCCGTTACTGGTGTTGCTTATATTGGCATTATTGCCGCTCAAAAACTTATCGGATTATCTAAGTACACAAGAATCGCACAGTGGTGTGCCCGACGTGGAACTCTCCAGGAGGAACTTTGTAATGATATTGCTAGGGAAATACAAAAAGCCACAGGAGCCACAGACTTAGGAGTTTATATTCAAATGACTCACGGATGCTGTGAGAATCGCGGCATTATGGCTAAGAGTAGTCTAACGCAGACTACAGTATTAAAAGGTGCGTTTAAAGACGACCACGGTACAAAGAAAGAATTCTTTGATAATATCAAGATGCAACAGGAGTATGCTTCAAAATGATGTACCAAACGCCGGCTGAAGGCATTATGCAAACTAACGACTGGGGTAATAGTAAAGTCTATAGAGTTGCATGTACATGTGGTGACGAAAGTCACAATCACAATATGTGGGTAGAAGCAGATGACCACGAAGTTAGTGTTACTATCTACACAACTGTAAAAAGTAATTGGTGGAGCAAGACTCGCTGGCATGCTATTTGGACATTGTTAACTAAAGGCTATATTGATACAGAATCTGCTGTAATTATGCGTCGACAACAAGCATTTAACTATGCTCATACATTATTGAGTGCTGTTGAAGATGTAGCACAATTTAGAAAGGAACAAGATGCAAAACGCCAAACAAATAACTGACGAATTAATTTATCGCATGAAAACTACAGACCTAAATAAGTTTGAGATTAAACGCGAAGTCGGACTTAATTGGTTGCCTAGCGGTACAGTTCCATTTGATATTAGTGCTAGTAAAGGAATTGCTACATTTACAGTATGGGCAGACAGTATTCAAGATGCCGAAGATCAAGTTTCACAATTTTTAGAGAAAGACGAAGATGAGTAAATTAAAAGTAGCTGAATTGTTTTATTCAATTCAAGGAGAAGGACGTTACATGGGTGTACCGTTCTAATTCTGCTTAACATCGATGATAAATTGGCCCGTAAAATTTGTAGAAAGCAAATATAGCAAGTGGTATAATAACCTTATACACAAAGCACAACTACGAGGTCCGATACAGGGATATAAAGAAACACATCATATTATTCCTCGTAGTTTTGGAGGCGATAATATCAAATCAAACGTCGTTCAACTAACTGCCCGAGAACATTACATTGCTCACGCATTGTTATGGAAAATGAAGTTTGAAGGCATATACGGTAGCAAAATGGCATTTGCGTTTAATACATTCATTAACAAAATGACTACTAAGGAACGCGGCGTAAATCATACCTATACAATTTCCAGTAGGATTTATGAAACATTTAGAACACACTATTCTCAAATGTTAAAAGAGAAGTATGCCAGAGAAGGCGGAACTTGGGTCGGACGAAAACACTCAGAAGAATCTAAAAAGAAGATTGGCGAGAAAAGTAAGTTAAAAGAGTT
>Ga0316229_1001586_pt1 | contig 22476 bp, 15 predicted proteins | sample TBH18023metaG_FD_206011 | JGI IMG/M metagenome (GOLD analysis project Ga0316229, IMG submission 206011) | Freshwater microbial communities from Trout Bog Lake, Wisconsin, USA - TBH18023 | ecosystem: Environmental > Aquatic > Freshwater > Lake > Hypolimnion/Profundal zone | place: USA: Wisconsin... | reverse complement strand
CGCACGCAGGCATTGACGGAAATCGCCACGGCATTTTTTCCGAAGCCGCTGGCGGGCATCCAGTCGGCGTTCCGCTTGAGCGAGCCGGCTTGGTCGGCGACGCTGCGGGTCGAGCGATTGCCGCAGACGGTGCAGGCGGATGCGTTCCATCTTTTTTCCATCGGCGAAGGCATCGCCTACGGCAGCAGCGTGATGAATTATGTCATCAGCGGCGCGCCGGTGTCGGCGTTCCGCGTCGAGCTGTCGGACGAATATTTCAACGTCGAGTTCACCGGCAAGGACATCCGCAACTGGGAAAAAACCACGAATGGTTTCATCGTGCAACTGCACACGCCGGTGTCGGGCGCCTACACGCTGCTGGCGACCTACGAGCGGCCGTTCAAGCCGCAGGGCGAGACGCTGGCGTTCACCGGCGTGCGCCCGCTCGACGCGCAATCCGAGTCCGGCCACACCATCGTCATCAGCGCGTATCAATTTCAGGTGAAGGCCGCCGACGTTTCGCCCGGTCTGATTGAGTTGGAGCCGGGCGAAGTGCCGCCGGAATACCGTCTGTTCTTCGACAAGCCGGTTCTCAAGGCGTATCGGTATTCCTCGCGGCCGTTCGATTTGAAACTCGCGTTGAGCCCGCTCGTGCAGGGCGATTCGCTGGGGCAGGTCGTGGATCGCGCGTCGCTCACCACGCACATTTCCAAGGAAGGCCAGGCGCTCACCGATGTGCGCTATTTTGTGAAAAGCCGGGGCAATCCGAATTTCCGCGTGACGCTGCCAGACGGAACGGAGCTTTGGTCGGCCAATGTCAACGGCGCGGCGGTGGTGCCGGTGATGGACGGAAAATCCAATCTCATTCCGCTGCCGCAGCACGCGAACCCGGACACCGTGCTGACAATTGATCTGAAACTTGCCGCGCGTTCTTCGGACGCCAAACGCTTGAACATCGCCGCGCCCGTCGTGGCCGCGCCGGTGATGCTCGCGGAATGGCAGCTTCTGCCCGACGAAGGCCAGCGGCTGCTCTATCGCAGCGGCACGCTCGCGCCCGCCGGTGGCACGGTGGGCGTGACCGGCTTCGCGCAAATCGCGCAACTGTCGCAAGGCCGTCAGTCGTTGGCGGCAATTTCTTCGTTGCTCGTGGCGCTGGGGTTTGTGGTGCTCGCGATTTTCGTGTGGCGTTGGGCGGTGGGCGAAGGCGTCTATAAATTCAGCGTGCGCCATATTTTTGGCGCAGCGGTCGGGCTGGCGGCTATTTTGTTTGCGGCCATTTCACTCATTCATGCCGCCAGCGCGTTTGAAGCCATCACCGCCTTGGCGTCAGACAACCTGACGTTCCTCGCGCCGGTGCAGCAGGCGAACAGCGCGCTGACCGTGGAAGTTTCCAATCTGCCGGTGGCCGAGGCCGGCACCAGTTCCATCAGCAAAGCCTGGCCGGTGCTGCTCGCAATCGTCGCATGGATTTATGCGTGGTCGCGGGACAATAAATTTTCCAAGGCGGCATTCGGAATTCTCGGCTGGACGCTCCTCGCGTGGGCGGCTCTCCGGCTGCCGAATGGTGCGAACGCATTTTTTGCCGTCATTGGATTGTTCCTGCTTTTGCGGGTCGTGCTTCCGTCGTTGAAACAGCTCTGGCGTCTGCCGGCGAAACCGAAATCCGATTTCCCGCCGCCGCCGGAAGGCGATGCGACGCCAGCGGTGACGGCGTTGCTGGTCGGACTGTGTTTGCTCGGCGGCGCGATGACGGGTCGCGGCGCGGAGATTTCTGTGGCGTTGCCGGATTCCGTCACGCAGCAAATCCGCATCGAAGATTTCTTTGCGCTGGCGACGGCGAAAATTCACTGGCAGGCCGAGAAAGGCCAAGTGTTGCCGCTCTTGTTTGAGCCGGCGGTGTTGACGCGCATCAATTATCCCAAGTCGCTGAAGCTCGAGGCCGCGCCCGCCGGTTCGCGCAACGCCCAGCAGCTCGTCGCGCAAGCCGGCGGCGCGTTCGACATCGAGGTGCAGTATCAGCTTCAAATCACGAAGCGCGACACGGACAGCGGTTTTGCGCTGCCGGTGACGAGCGGACTCGTCAACCGCGCCACGCTCTCGCTCGTCAATCTCGACGTGGATGTGTTCTCGCCGCAGGCTGTGTCTGTCCAGCGCAGCACGACGGGCAGCAACACCGTGGCGATGCTCACGCTTGCGCCCGGCAGCGCGTGGATCGGTTGGAAGCCCCGCAGCCGCGACGTGAAAAATGAGAAGCCGGTTTTCTACGCGGAAATTTCGCAGCTTTATGTCCCGTCGGCGGGCGTGGTCGAAGGCGTGCATCAGGTTTCCATCCGCCCGGCGCAGGGCGAACTCGGCGAGTTGGTTTTCAACGTGCCGGCGGGCGCGACGATCACCGACGTGGCCGATGCCTCCTCTGCAAATCCGCAATCGGCAATCGGCAATCGGCAATCCATTGTCTCGCTCTGGCGCTTCGATCCCGACACGCGCAAGCTGCGCGTGACGTTGAATCCGGCGCAGTCGCGGCCGTTCGCGCTGGTCATCCGCTCGCAGGTTGCGACGGGAACTTTGCCGTTCGAGCAGCGCGTCGGTTTGATTTTCGTCGAAGGCGCGGCGGGACAAATCGGTTCGCTTGGTGTCGCCACCGGCAATGAAGTCCAACTCGACGATGTGGTCGCGGAAAAAATTTCACCGATCAACGTCGAAGATTTTCCGGGCAGCGTCACGTCGCCGCTCGCGGCGCAATTTCCCGGCCTGACCGTGCGCCGCGCGTTTCGTTATTCTGACACGGCGGCGACGGCGTTGGTGAAAGCGTCGCCGGTCGAGCCGGACGTGCGAGTGGAAACGCAGGACACGCTTTCGCTCGGCGAAGACCGCACGGTGCTGGCGACGACGGCGAGCGTGGCCATCACGCGCGCCGGCATTTTTAAGTTGAGTTTTGTCATGCCCGCCGGCTTCGATGTGGAATCCATCAGCGGCGCGGCGATGAGCCATTGGACGGAGCTGAAAACGGACGCCGGCCGCGTCATCACGCTGAATCTCACCGGCAAGACGGATGGCCAGCAGCAGTTCATCATCAATCTTTCCGGATCGGGCGTGAAAACGGCAAGCGCGTGGAACGTGCCGCAGATTTTGTTGCGCGAGGCGAACAAGCAGCGCGGGACGCTACTCGTCGTGCCGGAACAGGGAATGCGTTTGCAGGTCGCCACGCGCGACGGCGTGACGCAGCTTGACCCGCAGAAATCCGGTGTCCGGCAGAAAGGCGTGCTGGCGTTCCGCATTTTGGAGACGCCGTGGCGGCTCGCGCTGGACATCGAGCAGGTGGATCCGTGGATTCAGGTGACGAGCCTGCAACACGCGACGGTCAACGAGGCGCAGGTGAAAATTGCCGCGAATTTGCAGTATCAAATCGAGAACACCGGGCTGAAGGCGTTTCATGTTTTGATTCCGACCAATGCGGAAGGCGTGGTGTTTCGCGGCGACCAGGTTGCGGATTTTCTCGCGGTGGACGGCGCGGTGACAAACGGGTTGCAGTCGTGGGAAATAAAATTGCAGCGCCGCGTCATCGGCCAGTATCTGTTGCAGGTGAGTTACCAGACGCACATGGTCGACCAGTCGGGCGAGGCGGTTTTGCGCGGCGCGCTGGCGGCGGACGTGAACTCGCAGCGCGGCTTCGTGACCGTGCAGTCCGCCGGGCGTTTGCAGGTGCGCGTGGACAATTTGCCCGCGTCGCTCCAGCCGACCGAGTGGCAGGGCATCCCGCGCGCGCTGCAAAAAGATTTGCCAACGGAGTCCGCGAGCTTCACCTATCGTCTCGTCGAACCGGATTTTCAACTGCCGTTAAAACTCGAACGCCACGAGGCCGCGAAATTGCTGCCGGCGCGGGTCAACAACATCACGTTCACCTCGGTGATTTCCGACGCGGGCGTCATGCTCACGAAAGTGCGGCTGGAAATTCTGCCGGGCGACAAACGCCTGCTGCACCTCACGCTCCCGGCGGGCGCGAATTTCTGGTTTGCGTTCGTGAACCAGAACGGCGTGTGGCCGTGGCGCGAGGCGGATCAGATTTTGATTCCGCTGGAGCAGCAGTCGCGCGGCGACCAGCCGGTGCCGGTGGAAATCTTTTACAGCAGCACCGTCGGCAAGGCCGGCGCGAACGCGCTGGATTTGAATTTGCTCGCGCCGAAATTTGACCTGCCGCTGGAGAACCTGACGTGGCGCGTGTTTCTGAACGACAAGTGGACGGTGAAAAAGTGGAACGGCGCGCTGCAATTGCAGCAGTCGGAAGTCGTGGCGAACGGCGGTGCGCTGGATTTGCAAGGTTACTTGCAGAACGAATCCAGTTTGCAGCAGCAGAAAACGAAGGAGGCCGAGCAGATGCTGTCGCTCGGAAATTCCGCGCTGCAAAACGGCGACCCGCAGTCGGCGCGGCGCGCGTTCGAGTCGGCCTATGGCTTGTCGCAGTCCGACGAGGCGTTCAACGAGGACGCGCGCGTGCAGTTGAACAATTTGAAATTGCAGCAGGCGCTGGTGGGCTTGAACGTGCGGCAGGCCGCCGTGGCCGGCGCGAACGGCGGCATTGGCGGCAAGCTGAACCAGTTGCGGAACGACAAGAACGCGAACTACACGCAGCAGGACGCGCAGCAGATTTTTGGCAACAACAGCGCCGACGACAACGGCGCGCTGACGAAGCTCGCCGAACAGCTCATCAAGCAGCAGGACGCGGCGGTGGCGAATCCCGCCGTGATCCGCGCGAGCATTCCCGAGCAGGGTCGCCTGCTCACCTTCAAGCGCGCCGTGGTGGTGGACACCTGGGCGGACTTGAACATCGGCCTGAAGGCGCGCACCGTCAGCGCGGCGTCGTGGAATGTGCGGGTGCTGGTGCTGCTGATCACCGCCCTGGTTTTGGGCGGATTAAGCCTGCTCGCCCGCCGGGTGGGCAAAATTTCAGCGGGTGAATAATTTGCTGCCAGACGGTTCGCCACCCGCGCCGTTGACTTGGCCGCGCACTTTGTTAGCGTGTCCGCAACATGGCCAGCAAACGGTTTTCCCGCCTCATCAAAATCCTTTCCGGCGCCGCCGCCGATGCCGAGGACGAAATTTTCCTGCTCGAAGGCCGGCTCGAACGCTTCGTGCATTTCTGGGTGCTCGTCGTCCGGCAGTTCGTCCGCCACCGCTGTTTCGTGCGCGCGTCGGCGCTGTCCTATTCCACGCTCATCGCGCTCATCCCGCTGCTCGCCGTCGCGTTGAGCGTCACCAGCAGCCTGCTGAAAAACCAGGGCGAAGCGCAGTTCCAGCACGCCATTGAAAAAATGGCCGTCGCGCTCATTCCGCCCGCGACCATCGGCACAAATGTCACCGCCTCCGACAAGCACGCCGTCACCATCGTCACGAATAATTTGGCAGCCGCGCAGGAAAATTCTGCAACGAATGAAGTTTCGACGAATCTGGTTGCCGCCGGAAGTTCCACCAACAATGCCAGCGTCGTTCCCGTCAGCGCGCAAAAGGAAATCGCCCGCCAGATCTGGGATTTCGTGCAGAAGACGCAGAGCGCCAAGCTCGGCGCGCTGGGCGGCGTGCTGCTGGTGTTCGTCGCCGTCTCGCTGCTCGGCCGCATCGAGGAAACCTTCAACGACATCTGGGGCGTCACGCGCGGGCGCAACCTGCTCACGCAGATCCAGCTCTACTCGACGGCCATCATGCTCGGCCCGCTGCTGCTCATCACCGCGCTCGGGCTTGCGGGCGGTTCGCAGTTCCAGTCTGCGAAAGATTTCATCACGCAGACGCCGGTCGTCGGGAAAATCATTTTTGAACTGCTGCCGCTGCTCGTGCTGTGGCTCGCGTTTGCGTTCGTCTATCTGCTGTTGCCGAACACGAAAGTGAAATTTTCCGCCGCCTTTGTCGGCGGCGTGGTGGCCGGCACGCTCTGGCATTTGAACAATGTCTTCGGCTACCTGTTCGTCTCCCGCGTCTTCACCAACAGCACCATCTACGGCGGCCTCGGCCTGCTGCCGGTGTTCATGGTCGGCATTTATCTGTCCTGGGTCATCCTGCTGTTCGGCGCGCAGATTGCCTACGCCTACCAGAACCGCGCCGCCTATCTGCAGGACCGCCTCGCCGACAACGTCAACCAGCGCGGCCGCGAATTCGTCGCCCTGCGCCTGATGACCTGCCTCGGCCAGCGCTTCCAATCCGGCGAGCGCCCCGCGACCGTTTTCCAGCTTTCGACCGAGCTTGGCATTCCCAGCCGGCTCACGCAGTCCGTTTTGCGAACACTGGCGCACACGCAGCTCGTCACGGAGGTCGCCGGTGCCGAGGCCGCCTTTGTGCCCGCGCGCCCGCTCGAAACCATCAACGCCTACGACATTTTGCTCGCCCTGCGCACCGGCACCGGCCAGGAACTGCCGCTGCGCGAGGAACCCGCGCTCGCGGAAATCTACGGCGAGTTCACGCGCATCGAAAAGGCCGAGCGCGAGGCCGCGTCCTCCATTTCCCTGCTCGCGCTTGCCAGCCGCGTGTCGCCGCGCGCCGCGCTGGCCGAGCCGGAAATTGTCGAAGCGGAAAAGCCGCTTGCCGTCGAAGCGAAAACAATTGTTGAAGCGGAAAAACCGGAGCCGCAATTTCCCGAAAAAGAAAAATCCTTGAAACCGGAAGCCGAAAAGGCCGAACCCCCAACGCCTGTTTTCGAACCTGCCGAAAAAACCGCCGTCCGCCGCGAAGTCGTGATGCCGGACGAGAACCGCGAATTTCCGCTGTAAGGCCGGTCAAGCCGCCAATTCCGCCGCGCTGCGGCCGACGCGGAACACCGCGAGACAAACTTTCGCCGTGGCCGGATCGTTCAGGCACAGCGCGCCGGAACGGATGCGCGGCAGCGGTTCGCCTTCGAGTTGCAGTGGAAATTTTTCCGCCAGCGAGCGAGCGTAGTCCGTAAAAGTTTCAAAACCCTCCGCGCGCAACTGCGTGGCGTTCACCAGTCGGAACGCGCCGAAGCTGTTCTGGCAGGTCTGGCGCATCAGCTCCACCAACACGCGTCCCATCGTGTAGCGTGGGTTTATTTCCACGACGGACTTTGCTTTCATCGCACCGTTTTCAGCCCTATAAACAAAGGCGTCAATGCCAACCGGCCCGGTAAAATTAACGTTTCGCAATTCGACTTCGAGCCGCGCGAAAATCTCGCCGTAAAATTCCAGCAGCCGGCCGGAGATGTCCGCCGGCGCGCGCAACAGTGAAACGATATTGGCGGGAATCCGCTTGTGATGGTGCGGCTCCGCGAAGTTGGCGACGAACTGGCCGCGCGCGTCGGTGAGCAGGCCGGTGTAGCCGCAGAGTTTCAGTCCCTGCGCCGACATTTCGAGTTGCACGGAGAAATCCGCTTCCCGTTCCAGCCACGGCTCGACGACCAGTTCGCGTTTGCGGGCGAACGCATTTTCCAGCCAGCGCCGTTGCGCCGGCAAAATGTCCGGCTCGAACAAGCGCAGCGCGTTGCTGCCCGCCACGCCGAACGCTTCCTTCACGACAATATTGTGATGGCCGCGCGCGCGGATTTTGGCGATCGCCGCCAGCGCTTCCTTGACCGAGCTGACGGCGATACCAATTTCATTTTCGGTGCAAAGGTAGGGCGCGTTACTCCGTGCGATCCGTTCGGCGGGCAGAGGACTGCCCGCCCTACCAATCAAAATCTTTCGCAAAAACGCCGCGCTCCAGGCCTTGGAATAAAGCTGCGCGATTTCCGGGTTAAATCTTTTTTCGTCATCGCGCTGCTCGCCGGTGACGCTGGCAAACAACGGCTTGAGCAATTCAAAACTGTCCGGCCCCCACGCCCACGGGCGCAGGCGGCCGAGCTTGCGGCTTTTCAAATCGCCGGTTTTTTTTATCTCCACAAATTCCGGCAGCGGAAAGCCGGCCGACTTGATGCGGCTCAAAAATTCCACGGATGGTTTGTTTTTCACCAAAACAATGTCGTCCTGCCGGCAGAGAAACTGCGGCAGGTTTTCCAGGTCGCACGCGAGCTGCGCCTGATGTTTGGTGGGGTTGAATGTCTTGCCTTCGGCGATGCGGCCTTCGGCGAACGGGTTAAAAACAAACACGCTCGGCGTGCGGCCTTTCGACTGCGAATAGACATTGATCTCGGCGATGAACTGCGCGTCAAACCCGGCAGCGCGGCGGCCTTCGACGTTCAGCGAAAATCCTTTGGCGCGCTGCGGCGAGAGCGGAAATTTCAGCGTGCGGCAGAACGCTTCCCAGTCGCTTTTATCTGGATTTTTCCAGCGGCGAAACCATTTCAGACCGTAGGCGACGTGGCCGATTTCGTCGCGGTAGATTTTTTCAAGCAGTTTGGAGGTGTCATTATCGCCAATGGTGGCAAAGCTTTTGGCGAAGTGGCCGGCGAAGTCGAGGTTGGCCTGCTCGAAGGTCAGGCAAAGGCTGGAGACGTAGTCAATCGGATGCTCCATCGCCGAGACGCAGCGCCAGAAATAGCCGCTTACGGGAAAATCGCCGAGCGCGCCGCCGCAGCTTTTCATGCGCTCCATGTAGAGCCGTGTGTGTTCCTGCTCGTCCTGGAGCGTCCGCAAGACGCCCTGGCGGAAGGCGGCGGGCGCGTCGGGAAATTTCAGCAGCACAAGCGCCATCAGCTCGGTGGCGAGCAGCTCGTGGTTGCCGAAAAAATGGAGCAGCTTGCCGCGCTCGGATTTTTGTTCGAGCCGGTGGAGGCCGGGAAATTCGCTTTTGCCGGCGGCGTGCGGCTTGAAGATCAGATTTTCCGGACGGCCGGGCGCGGTTGGCGTGACGAGCGTGGTGCCGGGTCGTTCGTCAGTGATGGAATCCGGCGCGCGAAGTTTTTCTTCAAGCGACGTGGCGAACAGAACCTGTTCGGCAAATTCACGCAGTTCCATGGCGGGAGAGCTACCAATTCCGGCGGGGTCTGGAAATTAAAAACGGCGGTGGGCGCCGGTGATGCCGGTTGCCGCTGCGCCGCGCAGCCGCTAGGATGTCTTCATGTCCGACGGCTACCGGCAACTGCTCGACGCGACGATCCAGCACCTCGAAGGTCTGAAATCGCGCGGCGTGCGCCATGTCGCCGTCGCGCCGGAAACCTTGCGCGCGCTGGCGCTGCCGCCCTCGGCTGCGCCGAAATCTCAAATCTCAAATCTCAAATCTCAAATTCCAACCGCCGCCGTTCCGCCTAAAACTGAACCAACCATTTTCATGCCGCCAAAAAAATCTGCCGCGCCGATTGCCGCTCCCAAAGTTGCAATTTCAATTCCCAAAATTGAAATCACCAGTTCCTCGCCGGAAAAAGCCGCCGCGTTTACCGCGTTGCGCGACCGCGCGCTGGCGTGCGTGAAATGCCCGCATCTCGCGGCGTCACGCACGACGGTCGTGTTCGGTGTGGGCAGCATTGACGCGCAGTTGATGTTCGTCGGCGAGGCGCCGGGTGCGGATGAAGACGAATCGGGCGAGCCGTTCGTGGGGCGCGCGGGGCAATTGTTGACGAAAATTATTTTGGCCACCGGCCTTTCGCGCGCGGATGTTTATATCGCGAACATTTTGAAATGCCGGCCGGACACGCCCGGCCAGTCCGCCGGCAACCGGCCGCCCACGCCGGAGGAGCGCGCGACGTGCATTCCGTATTTGCAGGAGCAGATTGATTTGATCCAGCCCAAGGCCATCGTGGCGCTGGGCGCGACGGCGGTGGACGGGCTGCTCGGCAAGACGCTCGGCATCACCAAACTGCGCGGCAACTGGCAGACGTATCGCGGCATCCCGCTGATGCCGACGTATCATCCGGCGTATCTGCTGCGCAACCAGGCGATGAGCGAGAAGCGCAAGGTCTGGGAGGACATCTTGAAGGTGATGGAAAAACTCGAAATGCCCGTCAGCACGAAGCAGCGGAATTTCTTTTTGCCGGCATGAAAGGGAATGGATTCACACATAACAGCGAAAATTGCAGCGGATGACGGGTTGTGGCTGGATTGAACTTGAAAACGCCTGCGTCCGCCAAACAAGAATTGTCTTGGCCGCGCGGAATTGGAACAATCCGCCCGATGGCATCCAGCTTGGAAACCAAAATCGCCCATGCGCGTTCGCTTTGTGAAAAAGGCCGGTGGCCGGAGGTGCTGGTGTTTGCGCAGAAATGGTCCGCCGAAGATCCGGCGGACGCCAAGGCGCTGTTTTATCAAGGCGTGGCGCTGGCGGCGCTGGGAAGATTGGTTGATGCGGAAACGAGCTATCGCCGCGCGCTGGCGCTGGACGCGACGGATTTCAAGGTTTGGAACAATCTGGCGGGCCTGCTGTTCGGCGCGATGAACCGGCCGGCCGAGGCCGCGCAGTGCCTGATGCAGGCGCTGCAGATTGATCCGGGCAACCCGCTTGGCTGGGCGAACCTCGCGAGCATGAACGGCCAGCTCAGCCGCCACGCGCAGGCGCTCGACTGCGCGGAACGCGCGCTCGCGCTCGACCCGCACATGGTGGAGGCGCACCTGCATCGCGCCCGCGCGGCGCAGTCATTGGGCAAACCGGAGGTTGTCCGCGCCGCGAGCGAGGCGCTGGCGAAACTGCCGCCGGAAAAATTCCGGCGGATGCGGTGAAGGTTTTTAACCACAGATGGACACGGATAAACACTGATAAGAAAATCCATCCGTGCCCATCCGTGTTAATCTGTGATTTGATTCAAGGCCCTTAACTTGTTAATTTGTCATCGTGATTTACGACGCATCACTCGACGAACTGCTGCAGAAAGTTTGGAGCGGCGCGCGCATCAACGCCGCCGAAGCGTTGCGGCTTTTTCATCTGCCGCTGGAGGAACTCGGCACGCTCGCCGACCGCCGCCGCCAGCTCGCCAAGGCCAAGGCCTACGGCGGACGCGGCAACGAGATCGTCACGTTCAACGTGGATCGCAACGTGAATTACACCAATGTCTGCAATGTCTATTGCAAGTTCTGCGCGTTTTACCGCGTGGAAAAGGACGACGATTCCTACGTCATTTCGCTGGCCGAGATGGATCAGAAAATTGCGGAGACGCTCGCGCTCGGCGGCACGCAGATTCTCATGCAGGGCGGTCATCATCCCAAGCTGACGAAGCAGTGGTATCTGGATTTGCTCTCGCACATCAAAAACAAGTGGCCGCAGATCAACATCCACGGTTTCAGCCCCAGCGAGTTTGTGCATTTCCGCGACGTGTTCAATGAGCCGCTGGAAAAAATCATCGGTGATTTCAAAACCGCCGGCCTTGGCTCGATTCCCGGCGGCGGCGGGGAAATTCTCGTGGACAGTGTGCGCCAGCGCGTCGCGCCGCTCAAGGCGATGAGCAACGACTGGCTCGAAGTCATGGATATCGCGCACCGGCTCGGACTTTATTCCAGTGCGACGATGATGTTCGGCCACGTCGAGACGATTGAAGACCGCATCGAGCATCTGGAACGGCTGCGCGCGCAGCAGGACATTTCGCTGAAGCGCGTGGCGGAATTTAACGGCCACGGCGTGAAGCCGGCGCATTTCACGGCGTTCATCGGCTGGACGTTTCAGGCGGAGCACACCAAGCTGAAAGCCCCGACGGTCGGCGCGCACGAGTATTTGCGGACGCAGGCTTTGAGCCGGATTTACCTCGATAATTATGAGAACATCCAAAGCTCGTGGGTCACGCAGGGTCTGGAGATCGGCCAGGTCGCGCTCAAGTTCGGCGCGAATGATCTGGGCAGCATCATGATCGAGGAAAATGTCGTGTCGCAGGCGGGCACGACGTTCCGCATGACGGTGCCGGACATGCACCGGCTCATCAAAGACCTCGGCTACGAGCCGCATCAGCGCGACAACTGGTATCGGCTGGTGAACTGACGGCGCGACAATTTTTCCAATGGCCACGACGCCGACATCGCGGGCGATAAAAAATCCGAAGACCCGCTTCAACTGGCGCGTCAGCGGCCTGCTGCGGCGGATGCTGGTGTTCTGGCATGAGGCGCGCGCCAAAATCACCGGGCGGAAGTATTATTGCGCCGCGCTCGCCGGCGAATCCGAATACGGCATCACCTTCAATTCCGACCTGACGGTTTCGTGCAACTGCCAGGACTACGACGGCAGCGGGCATCTCGGCGACCTGAAGAAAAATTCGTTCGAGGAAATTTTCCGAGGTCCGGTCGCGCAAAAATTTCAGGCCGACTTATTGAAGGGAAAAGTCCCCATCCCGACTTGCACACGCTGCGGTGATTTCCGCCGGCTGCCGTCAAAAAACGCCGCGCCACCGCCAACCCGCCTGCCGTATCGCGGCATGCTGCTGGAGAACACAGTCGTCTGCAACGTGGACTGCATCGGCTGCGCCCGCGAGGGCGCGGCGAACATTCGGCGGAGCAAGACGATGACGCTCGACGAGGTGGGCCAGCTGGCCGACCTGGCCGCGCGGCTCGGCATGGAGCAGATTTTTTACCTGAACCTCGGCGAGCCGTTTTTGTCGCCGCGCATCACGCAGGAGCTGCCGATTTTGCGCGCGAAAAACCCGAACGCCCGCATCGTGGTTTCGACGAACGGCGTTTTGCTGAACACCGATGCCAAGCGCGAGGCGGCGCTGCAATTGAGCCACATTCTTTTTTCCGTCCACGGCATCAGCGATCCGATGCTGGAAAAATACATGCTCCGCAGCAGTTTTGAAAAAGCCTACGCCGCGATGCGCGACATGGCGGCGTATCGCGATGCGCGCGGCAGCAAGGTGCCGTTGCTGGAATGGAAATATCTGCTCTTCAACTGGAACGACCATCCGCAGCACATCGCGCGTGCGGTCGAGATGGCGAAGGAAATCGGCGTGGACATTATTTCCTTCTGGCCGACGCAGAATCCGTTTTACGGTGTGTCGTGGCGCTACAAACTCGGCCTGATGAAAAACATTGGCGACAAATGCTGGAAAGGCCACGAGATTATTTTGCGCCCGGAAAACATTCCGGCGAAGCACATTCATTGAGGCCGCGCCAATGCCGCCGAAAGCAAAATTCTCCGCCCGCAGCCGTGTCCTGTCGCAATGGCGCGGCGTGGATTACGCGCCGCTGGAAGTCGCCCGCGCGACGCCCGCCCGCCTGCCCGGCGACGTGCTGCCGGCTTTAATGAAAGAGCTGCGGCTCGACGCGCGCCAAGCCGAGGCCGAGGTCGTCAAGGTTTGGAACGCACTGATTGACCCGGTCGTCACCGCGCACGCGCAGCCGGCCAATCTGCATAAAGGCACGCTGTTCGTGAACGTGGATAGCAGCGTGTGGCTCACGGAAATCGTCCGCTACCGGCGCAAAGAAATCATCGAGCGCTTGCAGCACAGCTTCGGCAAGTCGGTTGTCCAGAAAATTTCCTTCCGCATCGGGTGACTTGGTGGGGCGAGCGTCCGCGCGAGCCGTGGTGGCATGTCTGCAAAGACGCGGGGACGCTCGCCCCACCAGATCACCGCATCAGTTTCATCTGCGCCGGCGTGAGCAGCCACGCGAGGATCGCGCACTTGTGGGCGCGGAGCTTTTCAATTTCCAGTTTCGCCAACCCGCCCTTTTTCAGCGCGAAACCGCCGCCGCGGCTGCCGGTGACCAGCAGCGAAATCAGCTCGCTGAAATCCGGCTCGTGACCGACGAGCAGCACATTTCCCGGAACTTTTTTCAGCCCCGCAATTTTTTGAAACAGCTTTTTCGCATCGCCGCCGGGCTTCAATTCGTCCGCAAACACAAGGCGTTTCTGCAATTTCAATTCCGCCGCGATGATCTCCGCCGTCTGGCGGGCGCGCACGAGCGGGCTGGACAAAATCACGTCAAAACAAACTCCCATCGCCCGCAGCGCGGCGGCAACCCCGCGCAGTTGTTTCCTTCCTTTTGACGTGAGCGGGCGGGCGGCGTCGCCGGCATAATCAAACTCGTCGCGTTCCACCGCGACGCCGTGGCGCAGGAGAAACAGGTTCATGCCGGAACATACACCGCGCCGCGCCGTTGGCAAATGTCTGCGAAATGTCACAATTTAATTTTTGGTTTGGCCGGCAAAGTTTTTTACCCTGTCCCGATGCAAACCGCGCGCCGCGCCGTCATTGACGTTGGCACCAACTCGGTCAAGCTGCTTATCGCCGATGTGGCGGGCGGTGACGTGCGCCCGGTGCATGAGGAGAGCCGCCAGACGCGGCTCGGCAAGGGCTTCTACGAAACCCACCGACTGCAGCCTGAACCCATCGCCCGCACCGCCGAGGCTGTCTGGGAATTTGCCGGCACCGCCCACGAACGCAGCGCGGACTCCATCCGCGTCATCGCCACCAGCGCCGCGCGCGACGCGATGAACCCGCGCGATTTGACGGACGCCATCGAGAAGGCCTCCGGTTTGAAAACGGAAATCATCACCGGCGCCCGCGAAGCCGAGTGGGCGTTTCGCGGCGTGACCACCGATCCGCAGCTCGCGAAAACGCCTTTGCTCCTGCTCGATGTCGGCGGCGGCAGCACGGAATTTATTTTGGGCAATGGGAAGAAAAAATCTTTCGCCCACAGCTTTCCGCTTGGCACGGTGCGGCTCATGGAACAATTTCCGCACGGCGACCCGCCGACCGCCGCGCAGTTCAAGGCCGCCCGCGACTGGGTGGAAAATTTATTTCAGGCGGAAGTCTGGCCGTTGCTCGAACCGGCGCTGTTGCGCGAAAAAAAAGCCGGCGCGGTCCGGCTCGTCGGCACCGGCGGCACGCCGGGCATCCTTGCGCGCATGGAGAAAAAGCTCGACCGCTTTGACCGCGACAAGATTGAAGGCACGGTTTTAAGTTTTGAAAAAGTGATGGCGCACCGGAAACATCTCTGGCGGCTGCCGCTGGCCGAGCGCAAGGAAATTCCCGGCCTGCCAAAATTGCGCGCGGACGTGATCCTCACCGGCGTGCTGATTTACGAGGCGGTGATGGAGGAGTTCGGGTTCCAAGAATTGCGCGCCAGCACGCGCGGCTTACGGTTTGCGGCGGTGATGGAATAAAAAGTTGGACGGGATAATTCCAACCTTTAACATCGGCCAAACTTTAGCCGAATGATTTCAGCCTCATTATTATTCAGCCTGCAAGCCACCCCCTGTGGTGAACTTGATTTATGGCAGGAATTTGTTGCCGGGTCAGGATACATACCGCGGACATCTGGCCGCAATGTTCGCAGGACAATTCCTCCCTCTTCGCCGCAAGAGAGATGGGCCAATCATGCGTTTGTTTCAAAGCCGCTTAATGAATTTTGCAAAAAATTGTTCCAGGAGTTTGGCATCAAACATGACGGCTCTGCTCATGGAACGGTCAATCTTGAATCTCCGAATCTAGCCGCCTTTTACCAACGTCTGATTGAGTTGCGTGAAACGGTATCTTTCGCGTCAGGGATTATCCGGTTCGAACTATTTGATGATGAAATAACTCCGTGCGAGTGGTTTATCCTGTCTCCCAGAAATAAGGAATCCGACTCAATCAGCGGGCGATTCACAGATAACGAATGTTGCAGGACAGACCAGATGCCGAATAACACACACGCTGTTGACGTTAATTTTGTATCGGAAGATTTCAAACGGGCAGTTGAAAAGCATGGATTTACTGGCGTTGAGTTTATCTGGTTGCCCGATACCAGCAAAAGGCCGAGGCGTCAGTGGTTTCGGATCATTGCCCAAAAACCCATTGGCCGGGGAATTGACCATGATTGGTTTGACTCCAAAACCCTGACTGGCGAACGTGAACAATCTGCAAAACCGCTTTATCGCCGAGGAATTAATGATTTCCAGTGGAAACAGGCGAAGAAAGAAGCTGGATTTGGTGATTCAACCAAAGACGGTTTGATCTCACTTTTCCCGCCAAACACCAATTCAATTGACGGATTGAACATACAATCGTTTAACCGGCTTTTGCGGTCTGCTTTGCCCAAAACAGATTTTGCTTTTATTTGGCAAGAAGATTTTCGGGAAGCCTGTTTTTCGCGCCGGGTCAAAGAAGCGTTGATCAATGAAGGCGTTTTGACCGCAGAGCAATGCGATCCGATTTTGATTGTTGATGCCCCGCCTCCCGAAGTTCTGGTGCTGGACGGAACACATCCTTGCCCGCCCGCCTATGAGCCGGTTGAAAGGTTGGAAACTGTTCGTGCAAAAACGATGGCGGCTTGGCTGGATTTTTCTGCCAGGCGTCCACCGCAATTGCCGCCCCCGTCGCTCAATCAAGCCCTTGACCTGCTCCATAATTCCATTCGCGAAGGCCGGAATAAATTCGAATCACCCACAACAATCAAATCCATACAGCAGGCCACGAAGAAACTTCCGATAAAGGTTCCAGAAATGTGGTGCAAGGTTTTGTCGGAGGCAAACGGTGTGGTCATTTACGGCGTGTTTGGCGATTTGGGCTTTTCAGCGGCTGAATATCTGGAAGGCCACTACGAAGAATTCACTCGGCGAGGCATAGAACTTGACCCGGAATTCCCCCGCCATCTGCTTCATTTTGCCTTCACTGGAAGCGGAGATTTTCTTTCTTTGGACACTTCCAAAGTGACAGCCGATGGCGATTGTCCCGTTGTGTTGATGAGCCACGAGACGTATGAACCCGACCGCACATGGCCGAGCATCCCCGAGTTTCTGGCGGAAGTGTTCGAGCCGGAACAAGGCGAGGATTGATCATGCGCGTCTTGATTGTCGGCTGCGGATACGTCGGCCTGCCGCTCGGCGTTGAGCTGGTTCGGCAAGGCCACACCGTTTTTGGCCTGCGCCGCAGCGCGCTCGCAGAGGCGGAATTGCAGGCTGCCGGCCTCACGCCGCTGCACGCGGACATCACGCGGCCGGAGACGCTCGCCAAGCTGCCGCGCGATTTTCACTGGGTGGTGAACTGCACCGCGTCCGGCGGCGGCGGCGCGGACGACTACCGGAAAATTTATCTCGAAGGCAACCGTAACCTCGTCGCGTGGCTCGCGGGTTCGCCGCTGAAAAAGTTCATCTACACCAGCAGCACCAGTGTTTATGGGCAGGATGATGGTTCGCTTGTGACGGAAAGAAGTCCGGTGGAACCGGATGCTTTAACTTCCAAAATTCTAGTAGAAACTGAACAACTTCTGCTGGAGGCGTCCGGCGGCTCGCGGGGACGCTCGCCCCACCAACAATTTCCGGCGGTGATCTTGCGCGTGGCAGGAATTTACGGGCCGGGGCGCGGACATTCTTTTAAGCAGTTTCTGCGCGTCGACGCGCGTGTCGAGGGCGACGGCGCGCGGTGGCTGAACATGATTCACCGCGATGATTTGATTGGCATCATCATTGCCGCATTGCGCGACGCCAAGCCCGGAGAAATTATTAACGCGGTGGACAACGAGCCGGTGAGTCAGCTGGATTTTTTTGCTTGGCTGGCGGCTGAACTGAAACGTCCCATGCCGCCAACCGTTCCTGCCGACGCCGAAGTCTGGCGCAAGCGCGGCGTCACGAACAAGCGGGTGAGTAACGCGAAGCTGCGCGCAGAACTGGAATACACATTTCAGTTTCCCGATTTCCGTGCGGGTTACACGGCGGAAATCGCCCGGTTGAAATCGGACGGCGGGTTGGATTTTTAGACCGCGTTGTCGCCCTTTTCGTCGGTGCGGATGCGGATGGCCTCCTCGACGGTGGAGACAAAAATTTTTCCGTCGCCGATTTTCCCGGTCTTGGCGGCCTTGACGATGGCCGCCACGGCGGCGTCTTTCACATTATCGGCCACGACGGTCTCGATTTTGATCTTCGGCAGGAAATCCACGGTGTATTCGCTGCCGCGATAGATTTCCGTGTGGCCTTTTTGCCGGCCAAAGCCCTTGACCTCGCTGACGGTCATGCCTTGGATGCCGAGTTCGTTGAGCGCGTCTTTGACTTCGGTGAGCTTGAACGGTTTGATGATGGCTTCAATTTTTTTCATAGATTTCACTCATTGTAGGCACGTTCGCCGTGTTGTGACAAGTCGAGGCCGATACTTTCGTCCTCCTGATCCACGCGCAGGCCGATGGTGGCGTCCACGGCCTTCACAATCAAAAATGTCCCGACCGCCGCGAGCGCCACGGTGAACGCCACACCGATGAGCTGGTTGAAAAACTGGTGTGAACCGCCGGCGAGCGAAACCGCGACGCCGTTCGCCTTGAACGTCGTCGCGATGGCGGGATTCACTTCGGCGTTCGCGAGGAAGCCGAGCATCAACATGCCAATGACGCTGCCGACGCCGTGGACACCAAACACGTCCAGCGAATCGTCGTAGTTAAAAATGGATTTGATTTTCGTGACCGCCGTGTAGCAGACAATGCCCGCCATCAGGCCGATGCAGAACGCCGCCGGAATGCTCACGAAGCCGGACGCCGGCGTAATCGTGGCCAGTCCCGCGACCATGCCCGCCGCCGCGCCGAGCACGCTGGGTTTGCCTTTTAATTTCCATTCCATCGCCGCCCAACTCAACGCCGCCGCCGCCGCTGAAAAATGCGTGGCCGCAAATGCGCTTGTCGCCAGCGCGCCGGCGTTCAGCGCGCTGCCGGCGTTAAAACCAAACCAGCCAACCCACAAAAGCCCCGTGCCGACCAGCGAAAGCACGACATTGTGCGGCACCATCTGTTCGCGCGGAAAACCGGCGCGTTTGCCAATCATGATTGCAAACACCAGCGCCGACACGCCGGAGCTGATGTGGACGACTGTGCCGCCGGCGAAATCCAGCACGGGAATTTTTCCGCCGAGCGCCCAGTTGAAAAACCCGCCTTGACCCCAGACCATGTGGCACAGCGGAAAATAAATCAGCACCGCCCAGGCCAGCATGAACGCGACGTAGGCCTTGAACTTCACGCGTTCCGCCACCGCGCCGCTGATGAGCGCCGGCGTGATGATGGCGAACATCATCTGGAACAGCATGAACGTCTCCGCCGGGATTGTCGGCGCGTAATCCGCGTTGGGCGCGGCGCCGACTCCCTTCAAAAACAGGTGCGTGAGCGGGTTGCCGCAAAAGGCGTTCCCCGGCGCGAAGCACATGCTGTAGCCGAATACCATCCACAGCGCGGAAATCAGCGCCATCAAAATCAGGCTGTGCATCATTGTGGACAACACGTTTTTTGTCCGCACGAGGCCGCCGTAAAACAGGATCAGGCCGGGCGCGGTCATCATCAGCACCAGCGCGGAGCTGGCGAGCAGCCACGCGTTGTCACCGGTGTTGATCGTGACCAGCGGGGCGACAGATAGCTGAAGCTGGCTGCCGGTGGCAATGGCGTCCGCCGCACCGGCTGAAGCGGAGAAAAACTGGAACAGAAAAACTAAACATGAAAAATACAACAGCTTCTTCACTTCTGAATGAATGGGTTTCATGGAGGCGAAGTTCACCAAAACCGCGCCGTCGTGTCAAACCACGCTTTGCTTAAAACTTGTTCGATTTTGTCCGCGTTCGCGGATAACTTTCCCGCCGTGTCCGCCGAAGCCCAACTCACGCCCATGATGGCGCAGTATCGCCGCATCAAAGGCGAACTGCCGAAGGATGCCCTGCTGCTCTTCCGGCTCGGCGATTTTTACGAGATGTTTTTCGAGGACGCGCAGGCCGGCGCGCAGTTGCTCAACCTCTCGCTCACCGCCCGCAACGGCGTGCCGATGTGCGGCCTGCCGCATCACGCCGCCAACGGCTACATCGCCCGCATCTTGAAAAGCGGACGCAAAGTCGCCATCTGCGACCAGACCGAAGAAGCGCGCCCGGGAAAATTGGTGAACCGCGAGGTCACGCAAATCCTTTCGCCCGGCACGCACTTTGACGAACGGATGCTGGTCGCGGAGCGGAATAATTTTCTCGCCGCCGTTTATCCCAGCGGAAAAATCTTCGGTCTCGCGCTGGTGGATTTGACGACCGGCGATTTTCTGACAACCGAACTGGAAAACGAGGCCGCCCTGCTCGCCGAACTGGAACGGTTGCGTCCAGCGGAAATCATTTTTCCAACGGAAGCAACATCGCTGCGAGATTTGTTGCGCGGGGCGTTCCAGATTTTGAGCGGCTACGACGACTGGACGTTCGCGCCGGAAACCGCGTTCTTCACCGTCAAGGAACAGTTCAAGGTCGCGTCGCTCGACGGTTTTGGTTTGAAGGACAAGACCGCCGCCATCGGCGCGGCGGGCGGCGCGCTGCATTATCTCACGCAAAATCTGCGGCGCGACGTGAAGCATCTCACGCGCATTTCGTTTTATCAGCGCAGCGATTTTCTCACGCTCGACTACACGACGCTGCGGCATCTGGAAATCCTCGAACCGCAGCATCACGACGCCCCGCGCAACGCCTCGCTTTACGGCGCGCTCAATAAAACCGTCACGCCGATGGGCGCGCGTTTGCTGCGACAATGGCTCTCGCAGCCGCTCGCCAAAGTTGAACCGATTCACCAAAGACAGGACGCGGTGCAAACGTTCATGGAAAATACTTTTGGCCTCGACGCGTTTCGTCAGCAGCTTGGAAAAGTGCGCGATCTCGAACGCACGCTCAGCCGCTTGAGTTCTGGCAGCGGCAACGCGCGCGACTTGGTGGCACTACGAATGGCGCTCGAACAAATTCCCGCGTTGAAGCAGATTCTTGATTCGGTGGGGCGAGCGTCCCCGCGAGCCGACTCGTTGGTTCAAGATGTGCCGACGGCTCGCGAGGACGCTCGCCCCACCAGCTTGGTCGCCACGCTGAACGAGCAAGTTTCCGAGTCGCCAGATTTGGTCGAAATCATTTCCCGCGCCATCGTGGACGAGCCGCCGCTGCCAATCAAGGAAGGCGGCATGATCCGCGATGGCTTCGATGCAGCACTCGACGAATTGCGCACCGCGCAGCGCGGCGGCAAGGATTGGATTGCCAAACTTCAAGCGGATGAAATCACGGCAACAGGAATTTCCTCGCTCAAAGTGCGGTTTAATTCCGTCTTCGGTTATTACATCGAAGTCACCAAGTCGAATCTCGACAAGGTGCCGCCGCATTATCATCGCAAGCAGACCGTGGCGAACGGCGAGCGTTTCATCACGCCGGAGTTGAAAGCGATGGAGGGCAAAATTCTCGGCGCAGAGGAGCGCAGCGTGAAACTGGAATATGAAATTTTCCAGCGCGTGCGCGAGGAAGTTTTGGGTCAGTTGCCGAAAATCCAGCAGACGGCCTCCGCGCTGGCGCAACTGGATGTGCTCGCGGCGTTCGCGGACACGGCGCGCTTGCATAATTATTGCCGCCCGCACGTTGCCAATGAAGGCGTGCTGCAAATCCGCGATGGCCGCCATCCAGTTTTAGAGCAGCAGCTTGTCGAGGAACGCTTCGTGCCGAACGACACGGGGCTTGCCGCCGTTAAATCGTTAAATGGTTACATTGTTGAATCGGCAAAAAACGATTTAACGATTCAACGATTTAACGATTCAACTCTTCCCCAGATCGCGCTCATCACCGGGCCGAACATGGCGGGCAAATCCACTTACATCCGGCAGGTCGCGCTGCTCGCGCTGCTCGCGCACACGGGCAGCTTCGTTCCCGCCGCCGAGGCGCGGATTGATCTCGTTGACCGCATTTTCACGCGCATCGGTGCCAGCGACGATTTGTCGCGCGGACAATCCACCTTCATGGTGGAGATGACCGAGACGGCAAACATTTTGAACAACGCCACGCCGCGCAGCCTCATCGTGCTGGACGAAATCGGCCGCGGCACCAGCACGTTCGACGGTCTTTCGCTTGCGTGGAGCATCGTGGAATTTCTGCACAACCAGGTCGGCGCGAAAACTTTGTTCGCCACGCATTATCACGAATTGACCGAGCTGTCGGCGCGTTTGCCGCGCATCAAGAATTTCAACGTCGCCGTGCGCGAGTGGCACGACCAGATTGTTTTTCTCCGCAAAATCGTCGAGGGCGGCACGGACAAAAGCTACGGCATCCAAGTCGCGCGGCTCGCAGGCGTGCCGAAGGAAGTTTTGGAACGCGCCAAGCAAATTCTCGGCAACCTCGAAGAATCCGAACTCACGCCGGAAGGCAACGTGCGTCAGCCGCGCCGCCAGCAGGATCGTGAGAAATTAAAATCGCTCGCGCCGCCGCCGCAGATGGATTTGTTCGGGTGAATGGTTAGCGCGAAGACCGGGAAGGCGGCGAAGAAATTCAGACATCTTCAACCAGTCTTGCCAATTTGACGTTCAGTGCTTTGGCCAGTCCGACGAGCTTGTCGAGTGAGATGTTTTCTCGTCCGCGTTCGATTTCAGAGAGATAAGGCCAGCTCAAATCCGCCTTTTCCGCCAACTGTTCCAAAGTCAAACCAGCATGGGTTCGACACGCGCGGATGTTCTTCCCCACGGTCAACCGATGTTTGGCGGCATGAGCCATTCAATGAGATAATTGTCGCGTTTCGTTGTTATGCAATCCGCCAGCGTCCACTCTCGACGTGAAGCAATAATCCGACGTCGCGTAAAACCTGAAGCTGCTGGCGAATTTTGGGACGGATGTTCCGATTGTCTGGATGCAGTTGCTCCAGTCCGCGGTCGCGGGCATAAACATCTTCGTTGGTGAATTCCATCTTGCCCAAACTGCGGACGATGTTCAAAACATCGAGC
>Ga0316229_1001567_pt1 | contig 22715 bp, 16 predicted proteins | sample TBH18023metaG_FD_206011 | JGI IMG/M metagenome (GOLD analysis project Ga0316229, IMG submission 206011) | Freshwater microbial communities from Trout Bog Lake, Wisconsin, USA - TBH18023 | ecosystem: Environmental > Aquatic > Freshwater > Lake > Hypolimnion/Profundal zone | place: USA: Wisconsin... | reverse complement strand
AAAAACCTATCAAGTGCTGCGTTGCCGAAAGAACCAGTGCCTCCCGTTATAAGTAATATTTTATTATTGAACATTGTAAAATTATTGATTAGATGGTAAGGTTTTTCTCAATGGACGAACTGGCTGCAAGGATGTTCCACGGCCAACACACCAGGTCGCTTAACACTATTATTAATGAATATTCCAAATCAGCAACCAATCATTTGATTTAAGATCTTCGGTTTTGAAATGAAGTGGTTTATGAATTCTATATATTATATTGCGACCAATGCTTTTTTCAACTTTATCGATAAGGCGATTAAGGTTCACAGTATTAATACCATCCCCGATCAATAATAATTCCAAAGCTCCCAGATATTTTCCCTGAGCCAGAGGCCCGGTTATATAAACCTTTTGGACATTACCAATTTTACTGACAATTTTATCGAGGATCTGATCCAGGCCAAGCTGTTTATGAAGGATTTCATTAATCCCCGCATATAAAGGATGTTTTTTGTTGGCCCGGTATATCTTTTTGTTTTTTTCCTGATAGGACTCAAGCATTCCGGCAGCTTCAAAACGGTTTAATTCAATTCGAATGGCATTAGAGGATTCATCGAATTCTTCTTCCAACCCTCTAAGGTATCCTTGAGAATCAGGGTTTAAGAATAGGCGGAACAACAATTTGATCCGCGTTTTGTTGGTGATTAATGTCTCTAGCATATGTAAAAAGTGAATTGCAAAGCTGATTTCAATTATAGCTCCGCCCTTTCAGTTACAGGAGTAACCTTGCGGAAATTAACAAATGAAGGCAGTGTTTAGCTGATTAGCACTGTTGATTTAAGGCAGAATTCTTAAAAACGATAATAAACTGATAACGGGTACTAAGGTCAAGAAACTTTGATTACCTAACAATACCTCAACGTGGCAAGAAGTAAATGAATCTGTTTGAAAGTATTTACAGTAGTTGATTTTATACATTGTCTATGCTCTCATTGGGTAACAAATTTACTCACTAATTTTAAGAATCAAAAGATACTGTTAAAAAAATTGCAAGTTCACGGAATAACTCAGCTTTATGTACATAATTATAAAAGCGTTAAAGGACAGAAAAATAATAAGATAACAATTGTGTTAGGATGAAGATACGGAAAGTAACAAACAGGTTGGAATTGAGCAACGGGTCTAAGGGTTGTTATAGTTTTCCTCCTATTCAAAAAAAAGGAAAATAAGGATATCACTTTTTCTTTCATGGCGGATTAAGTAGAAACCTCAACCGATGGCATCCAATAATCTTTCGCCAATTGTTATGGATAAAACCGGGGTTGTCACACATGGCAGCGGCTGGATTATCTTGTTTAATTCACTTTTCTATTACCTTATCGCCAATGCACTGATCTTCCTGTTAACATGCATTTCTACGGCGGTTATGGCCTCACGTTTTGGCATATCCACCCTGGTTTGCAAAGATCAGGTTGAATTCCTGACCAGCAGTTGTAATTGGAATCGGGATGCTGTATTAACGGTATTTGGCACAGCACCTTTTATGTCATTGTTAACCGCTTTGGTGCTGGTGGTTTTTTACGGGTGTCATGCACACAGGTGCGGAAGCCTCAGGATTCTCCTGGCATGGATGATCATCCTCTGCATGACAAATTTTTTCGGGGGGATGATCGTGGGCGCCTTCCTAAACCAGGGCATGGGATATTTATTTATGTACCTGTTTATTATGGATACGGGGAGGATAGTTGTTACCCTTTTATGCATGATGGTACTTTTCGTTATCAGCCAGGTCCTGGCTCGGGTCTTCCTTTTCACAGCAAATGTTTATCATAATGAACTCAGAGGAAGTGAAAAATTAAATTTCGGTATTTTACATTTTCTTATCCCTTTTATTTTAGGGAATATCATAATCGGGTTATGGGAATTTCCATCCTTCAATTTGCATAATACCTGTCTAAGGATTTCTGCCTTGCTTATATTGATACCATTCCTTCTTAGATGTCGTTCCACCCCTGACCTTTATTTCGATGAGAATCCACGCCTGCCTGCCCCTGGAATCAGTCCGGGATGTATTGCTTTACTGTTATTGCTGATTGCCAGGTTTGTCATTGGTGAAGGAATTATCCTATAAACTTAAACCACCCTTGTTTTTAGGCTTAGGTGGTTTCATTTATCTGTGTCCATGAACTTTTTGACAATTACCGGGAATACCGTTATTCTTTGTACTGGTTCAACAATTTTATCGAAATTTCATCTCCAAGTCCTGCCGCCCTTTTCCAGTCCGCCCTGGCCGAGTTGAGATCATTCATCTGTAATCGCACAAGTCCCCTGTTCCGGTAAGCATCACTATACCCGGGCCTGATCATAAGAGCTTTGTTTATATCTTTCAGGGCTCCGTTCAGATCACCATTAATGGCTTTTATGGCGCCCCTGTTATTTAAAGCTTCGGTGAGGGTTGAGTCAAACTTCAGGGCCGAGTTGTAATCGCTGAGCGCTTCATTGTATTTCCTGCCGGCTGAAAATATATTTCCCCGATTATTGAAAGATTTCGGGTTGTTGGGCTCCAGTGTGATGGATTGAGAATAATCTGAGATGGCCCCGGCAATATCTTTTTCCTGCCTTGCGGATCCTCGAAGATAGTAAGCTAAATAATTTCCTGGATATTTTGCAACAACATCATCGAAAAGGGAGATCGAATCCTTCCAGGTACTGATCCGCTGGTATGAAGACAAGTATAACAAACCTGAGAAAAGAATAAGTATCCCAAGAAGAATATTTTTCAGGGCAGGGGATAAGCCGGCTTTTTCGAATGCAGTGACAACCTGGCAGGCAAGGATATAAAAAAGCCCGATATATGAAATATAAGTATAGCGTTCGGCCATTAAAGCGCCTCCAAATGGAAGGATCTGCAACACTAAGATAATATTGAGGAGAAAAAAAATCAGTCCGAAGAAAAATTTTCTCGTATACTTCATAGAATAGACTGCAATGCCTGCAATGATCAGATTGAACAGCAATGAAAGGTAAATCATGGCTCCCTGGCTTCCTGATCCGATAACAGGGTAAGGATGATATGCTGATAAACCTGCAGGGTAGAACATCATTGCAACATAACGAAAGACAGCATAATTTACTGTGAAAAATCGGTTTACAACTGAGAGATCCAGCGCCACGCCCCGATTAATGGCCGATGCTTGTGAAAGGAGGGCCAGGATGCCGAATATCAAGGCAAGGGCAAAGAAAGGTATCTTTTCTACCAGCAGTTTTAATGAAAACCGTCTTTTTACTAAAAAGTCGATCAGAAGCAGGACTAAGGGAAAAACTACGGCAGCGGATTTTGAAAGGAGCGAAAAAAAGAAGAACAGAAGAGTAAGAAGATAATATTTTTGTTCTTTTCGTGGTCTTTCGGGATTTTTTTCCGGGAGAAGCCCCTGCTCCCGGAGATAATAACACCAGGTGATCAGCCCGCTGAGGAAAAAAGCTCCGTAAAGGACGTCTTTTCGTTCTGAGATCCAGGCTACTGATTCAACATGCATTGGATGAATCCCGAACAATAAAGCAACGATAGCAGCGGTGAGCCTGTTACGGCTGATAAGGCGTATGAACCAGAAAACCAAAAGCACGTTTACCAGGTGCAGCCAAAGGTTGTTAAAATGATATAAAGTGGCTGAATGATAATCGGAAACTGCGTATTCAAGGGAAAAGGTAAAGGTAGTAAGAGGGTGATAATTACCACTGTAAAAGGAAGTGAAAATGGTTTTCAATTGTTCCCAGCCAAGCTGATGTACAACCAGGTTGTCATGCAGGTAATCGGGGTCATCCCATTCGACAAAACCGTTATTCAATGAATGAAGGTACAGCAGAAAGGTTACTAAAACTACTGCTCCGGCCAGCAGATTATCCTTTGAAATGCTTATCTTGTTCTTCAATTTCGGGCCTTTTCCGGTAGTATGACTTTCAGGCAAGACCGAATTTCTTCCTGCCTTCTTCCCATAAGCTGTAACGCCTGATTTTGAAGTAGATCTCATTTGAGTTTACCTTAGGTACTTTTCTGTTAAGGGCTTATAACCCAGTCCAAAAACAAATAATTTCAAATATATTCATTTCCTGTTCTCACTTCCTGCGCAAAACTTTTGGTAATTTTCTGTTGCATCTGCATTACCTTTGTCCATGGCCTCTTTAAAATCCCGGCATGCAGCTTTAAGGTCTCCCAACTTAAGAAAATTTTCGCCTCTTTTGTTAAGGAGGCTATAATCAATTCCACTAAATTTGAAGTATATATTTATATCGTTGATACTCTTGGCGAACTGACCTTTCATATGAAAACAAAAAGCTCTGTACATATATGCTTCGGAAAACCCTGGTTTTTTATTTATAAATTCATTTAATGATTTAATTGCTTCGTCGTACTGACCTGTATTTACGGAAAGAATGATTTGGTTGTATAATTCTTCAAAAGGCGCTATTTTTATATTCCTAGCCACTAATTTTCTGTGGCTGATAATTGTTGTGTCTCCGGGTACATATTTTATTGCCGAGTCAAGAATTGTCACAGACTTTGCATTTTGTCCATCGGCCCAAAATTGATAAGCAGCTAAATCCCATGCAGCTGGATTCGTCTTTACCTGCTTTAAATAATTTGAAATAATTTCAAGGGATTCATTGTGCCTTCCTTTACTAAATAGCCAGGAGCACAATGGTATTATGAGATCCTTGTTGAATGGCTTTAAAAGATAAGCCTTCTGCCCCCAAATGATTGCGCTGTCCATCATTCCGGATTTTTCATATGCGCTGGCAATATAATATTCACGCTGACTGTCATAAGGACTTGATTCATCTGGTAGCAACAATCCAATTGCCTCTTTATACCGTTTCTCCCTAATAAGGCATTGAGCTTTCAAAACAGCGATAGGTTCTCCAAAGCTGCTTACAGTTGGGATAAAAGGGAATCCTTCAATAAAAAAAGATGCCAGGTGAAAAAGATTACCTGACTTTTTATCTTCGTGGAATCTCCTTTGATAGTATAAAGATTCAGCATTCAGGAAAAGAATCCAGCAGGAAAATAGTAGCAAAAAACAAACGATCCCTCCAATTAATTTATTGATATAGTATCTCCGAAAAAAGAGACTTAGGTGAGATGTGTCGGAAGCCGGATTAGTTTGAATTCCCATTTTGGAATATGCAGCTCCCATAGCAACAAAAATTGCAAAAAGCGACTGAATTTCAGGTCGGTCAGCCGGGAAGTTAAAAAATGCATCCACACTGTAAGCCAGGATACCAAAAGCTGGAAGGAAAAGGAGCTTCAGTTCATCATCATCTGTTACAGATTTCAGAGATACCTTTATAAGACCAACAATGATCAGTATGAAGATTGTTATATATAATAACCCTCCAGGCAGCCCAATTTCAGCTGTTATTTCAAGAAAATCGTTGTGACTTTTGTATGGGTATATGAAATCAGGAGACTGCATGTTCTCGTATTTCAGGACAACTATTTTCCAGTTTCCCGTCCCTACACCCAGCAGAGGATGTTCTTGAATGAGTTTGACTGATTTATCCCAGGTTCTGAGCCTAGCATTAGTTGATGATTCATCCGATCTGATCGAGGACAGCCGTGAAATAATTCCTGTATTCCAGATCGTATCGGTATTTTTTGGAAAGAGAAATCGTTGTGCCACTGAATAAAGTATTAATGCCAAAACAAACAACCCGACCCAGCGGGTGATTGTTAGTAAATACCCCTTGCGACTGATAACCATGTTCCTGACCAGGACATATAGCAAAAGAGTTACCAGCAGAAAAGCAAGGCCAATATAAAATGCCCGTGTACTAAGTAAGAGCAAGGCGAATATTGCACTTAAACAAGCAACATAGCCTAACCGCTTATGCCAGCCCCCTGAATAAAATATCAGGTAAAGAGCAAAAGGCAGTTTGACAAACAGGGCCGAAGCAAGTACATTTTTATGCGAATACAATGACTTGATGTCCATAATAGATGTTACCTCCCTTGAGATATAGAGGATCATATTATAAAAAACGGTAAGACTGTCGAAAAGGAGTAAAATGGTAAATGCAATAACCAGATGAAGCAAATAGCCCCGGCTGCTACTAAAAATTACAAAAAGGACATAAGCTGAAACAAAAACAGTGAACGTCTTAATAAAATTCAATACGGATTCAGTCAGATTAATAGCATTAATAAAAGACAGCAGTGAAATGCACAAGAACAGGGTATAGGCTATTCCAATGAAACTTCTGAAAAATCGCGTTTGGACCTCAGGTCGTTTCAGGTAATCAGGGGTATAAACCAAGACAATAAATGCTATAAGGTTGAGAATGCCAAGTGCCAGGAACTTGGGCCCGTTCGAATCAAAGGTGTTAAAATTGGGTACAATTACAGGTACAATGATATATGCCATAAACAAAACATAATAGGAAGGGTTTAATATATTTTGTACCTGCTTTTTATGGGGTATCGGTTTGGGTGACGGTTTGTTTTTCATTACCTGGAAAGTTTGATTTAATGTGTGAAAGGATGATCTTTGGTTATATCAATATTCTTTCTTTTAGTGTTATAAGCAGTGTCTACCAATTTCAGACCTGCCGCAAAGGAGCTGACAGCAAATGCTCTTTCAATTGCATGAGCCAGGGTGCCATCTTTTTGCATTGTTTCCTCTTCAAAATCAACAGAGGTTAAACCAAGGTTTAATAAAGGGATCAAGGCCTGTTTCCTGGCATAGAACATCGATCCGGCTGGGAAATTAAGGTTGGTAAGTTGGGATGGGTGGATTCCCATGGCCCGGCTCAGGGTTTCAACCATCCTGGCGTTAGCCCCATAATAGAGATTCATCGGAACAATATGCCCTGGTGCACCAATGAGTCCAACAGTATGATCTGTATTGAAAATCCTGAGAGCATTTTTCAGGGCGGGCTCCCTTAATAAATTATAAAAAAGATCCTTTCGCCAAAGTTCACCCGATCGGCGATGATTTGATTTTTTAGTGTGTATCTTCAGGATCACCTGATGTCCATCGTTGAGAGCTTGAGGTGCTATTGTTAAGAAAGAGAGGATGTCTCGACCGCGATTTTCAACCGGTAAAAAATCAAATTTAAAATGTCGGCTTTCCAAAAAGCCAGTAATTTTTTCAGTTAAATAATCAGGGGAAGTCACATATAATCTGAATTTTACTTCATTATCAATGTTAAGATAATCCGTAATTTCCTGAAAGACATCAAAATGAAATGCATGAATAATTAATGCGATTGTGGTAATAGGTTCTTTTCTTATAGCCTCGGGAATAAATTTTTCAACAAATTCAGGATTGACTTTTTTCAGAAACCTGTCCGTATCCAATGCTGATATTATTCCGTAGGTGTGGTTTGAGAAAATTCTGGCCTCTCGCCAATTATTATAAACCCTGCTTTTTCTAAAGAGAAACGGAAACAAATTAAAAATGAGTGTTTTAACCCATTCTTTATGTTCACGTGACAGGGGAAGATGCCACCAGGTTTTGGTTAGGTGGGTTTTAAATGATTCACTAAATGACATCATATTTTTTCAATTCTTGGAGGCCAGGCCAGGCTGAAATCAGAATAATCCAGTGTAAGATTGGGATTATATGCCGGATCGTTCAAAAGCAGATGCGACCAGCGTTCTCTGAAGTATTCAATTTCATCATTAATTCTAACCGGATCTTCCTTCATGATGTTCGTATTACGTGTTGATGATTCAGCATGATAAAGTTCTGCATAAGGTGTATATACATTCCTGTACCCTGCTTCACGAATCCTGAGACAAAAATCAACGTCATTGTAAGAAACAGGCAGGTCCTTTTCATTAAATCCACCGATTTCTTCAAAAATGGTTTTTCTGACCAACATGCATGCTGCAGTTACCGCTGAAAAGGAATTCGTAAGACTAGCACGGCCAAAATAACCCTTATTGCCTTTAGCGACCTTATTGTGTGCACAACCCGCTACGCCATGAAATCCCAAGCCTAAAATGATTCCGGCATGCTGAATAGTATCATTTGGGTAATATAGTTTTGCCCCCACAGCGCCAATTCCTGGTTGAATCGCCAATCCCAGCATTTCATTCAGCCATTCAGCTGTAATAACCCTTACGTCGTTATTAACCAGCGCAATATATTCACCACGTGCTACCCTGACGGCCTGATTGACCAATGATGAATAATTAAACGGTTGATCAATTCGGATAACCAGGATCCCTTTGCCTGTTTCATTTAACTGCATCAAATATTCCAATGTTTCAGGATCATCAGATCCATTGTCGACAAGAATTATCTCATAATGAGGATATGTTGTCAGGTTTTTTATACTTTGGATACATGTACGCAGGAGGTGCAATCCATTTCTGGTTGGAATGATGACTGATACCATTGGGGGTTTATCTGGCAAGGCATATTTTATCTTGTAGCCATAACCGATCAACTGGGCCTTTGCCGGGATTTGCATTCGCTGAAAATGCTCATTGAGCGCCCTTTCACCGGCCGGCATGGCATAAGGCTTTGATTTAACAGAATGTGCCGTACTTAACCTGTGAACACGCCAATGATACAAAACCCTGGGAATATGATGGATTTGATCGGTGCCGATGAGTTCAATACAGCGCAATAAAAGATCATAATCCTGGGATCCTTCAAAACCTTCTCTGAAACCTCCTGCCCATCTTACAAGATCGCTGCGGTATACCCCCAGATGGCTGAACATATTTTGTGCGTAAAAAAGATCCGGATTCCAGTCGGATTTGAAGTAAGGGCCCAACCTGTTGCCGGAGTAGTCAATTTTATCTTCATCGGAATAGATAAGTTTAACCGAGGGGAACTTATTAATAGTGTCAACAACCCAGAATAGTGCAGATAAAGAAATTTCATCATCATGGTCGAGGAGGGCAATCCAATCACCGGTGACAATTTCCAGGGCGCTATTGGAACAGGCAGCAATATGACCGTTTTTTTTTCTGTTTACAACCTTAATCCTTGGATCTCTGTTTTTATACTTATCAAGTATTTTGCTAATTTCAGGATTTGTTGATGCATCATCAGCAATGCAGAGTTCCCAATTGGGATAGATTTGCCGGCTTACTGATTCAATGGCTTTTACCAGCCATTCAGGTTTTGGATTGAATACCGGCATGATAATCGAAATCAAAGGTTTTTCGGTGAATCCGGATTGCCGTTGCATTATTTTTTCCAATTCCTCGTTTGTACAGGTATCATATTCTTTTACCCATTTAGAGTAATCATTCCGGTTTATCCTGATCAGTCGGTTTGTTATTCCCCGAAATCCTTCGGATTTAATTATAATACCCAGTTTCCGCATTAAATTTTTAAAACTGCCATTTCGTTTAATTGCAGTAATACAATATTTGGCTGACCTTAACAGGGTAAAACAAGATTGTTTTGCGTGCATCTTTAATTTCCCTGATTTTTTAAAATTTCATGTTCCATCAATGATGGGACTCCTGTGTTATATAAATTTCCTGTTGTTATCCCGATTGTTGATAGTGAATTACGAAATTTTATTGGAAGCTTTTCCCCTGGTTTAAGCGTTAATAACGAGAGATATACCTGCCTCGCCTCCTGCCCTTTTTTAATCCTGATCCGGTGGGCGTTCATTCCATAAAGCAATGCGGTAAAATGAATGATTAACACAATAAGAAGAGCTCCCATTGAAGTTCTGAATGAAGATGATGTATGTGAACTGGTTGTTCCGCGTATTAGTTTTGCAACCTGTATGCAACAAACAGTCAACAAGGGGAATAGATAGTGAAACCCATGAAAATCATGATAAATCGTAGCACGATAGAGAAATATATAAGTTGGGAAAATGATAAAGAGATTCATTGCCATTAGAATCTTGTTTTGACGATTTTCCCTGAAGAGGAAACTTAAAAAGTAAAGTAAAATCAAAGAATATTCGGTGGCGAAAACCATTCTGGATTTATCAGTAAACGGTAAAAAGTCATGAAAGGAAAATTGGCTAAGCACAGAGCCCATTTGCTTCAATACATTCATCCCGGCATAAAAAACAGCTTGATATCCAACCATATTTCGTTCACTACCTACTGGTGCAAATGGCAACCAATCGTGTGCATACGTGATCCAATCCATGAATGGTTCAAAGCAGATTATGGTACAAATTGCAGATATCATGCAAAAAAGTAAAACCACGCCCATGCGCTTCCAGGAATGTTTACGGAACAGGATGATGCAAAGACAGAAGAAAATATACGCAGGAAATGGTCCCAAAGAATTAATCTTTGAGTAAAATGCAGCGACCGAGGCACTTGTAGCTGCACAGGAAAACCAAAAAGTTTTTTTCCATTGCCTGAGGTCACAATTTTCCTGGACAATTATTATACAATAGAATGATAGCAGAAAAAAAAGTATCATGAAAGGCTCAGGTGATATTCTATTGATGTAATATAAAAAGGGAAATGATGTGATAAATAAAATGCCTGCTATATATCCTGTATCCCGATCTTTAAACAGCCTCTCTGTTAAGGATTTGATTAAAAACCCTGTCAGGATCCATATTAATGTAACCAGCGTACGCGAAAACAACTGGACAAGGTAGATTTTCCTGAGAATGCAGGCTGTATAGGTCTCATTTTGTCCATGAAATAAAAAATATATAATTTTTTGCACCAGGGCATTTCCAACCTGGAGGGGTATACCAGGATGACCAGTATAAACCGGAGGTTTACGAAAAATTTCATGTGCGCTTTGTAAATACCACGCCCCTGGATCATTATCTCCCCAAAATCCAATATCAGAGATTATATTTTGAGCCGTAAAGCCTGGTGCGTAAATACTGCTGAAAAGGGAAATCAAAAAGCATAAAATGACTAAAAAATAGAATACCATTTGAAATGGTCCGAGATTATATTTAAGGTATGTCCACTGTCGTATTGTAAATTGTGTAATACCCTGGATAATTAATGAAAGAGTCCTATTTATTTTCACTAATTCCATGCAGATAAAATCATCATTAAAAATTATTCAATCTTGAATTCCTTCAGTATAATATCAACCTTGTTTTTAAACCCGAGTGATCTTGGTAAAAATCGTATACTTGATACTTTGGTGTTGTTTCGTCCGACAGATTCAAAAATACCATATGCATCAGAAAATGTTTGCGCCTTTTTATTAACCAGCACGCCTGCTTTAAGGATGGGAACAATTGCAATATTATATGATGGGGTTTCTTTTCCTTCATACCTTATTTCTGCCGCAATACGATTTGGCTGATAAAGCAGCCTCCTCACTTTACCAAAAAGGGAATACTCAAAATCTGCATACAAATAAATTAAATTATCTGATTTTGGAACCTGCAGAGTATCCCCGATTTCATACTGAATATTTTTCGAACTAACCTCCACGAGCTTCCTCTTTGATTGTCTTTTACATAGTAAAATAAAATCGTTATTAGCTCCGGGTCCTGTGGACGATGAAATATGTATTGTGTCATCGATTTGATAATTCATAAGCATGGAGAGCTTTGTCCTGGATTCATCCCAAAAAGGATGCCTGTTGTCAATAGATCCGATTGCATACATGATAAAATCAGGCGCTTTTTCGGATAAATATTTTTGAGCGTTGAGCTCATCAAGTTTTTCACAGCCCGCATTAAATGATTGAATAACCGGCCTTGGATTATAGATTAAATCATTAAAGAATATGTAAGACATATCCCATGGAATGATATCTACTGTTTTTCCGGATAGTTTTTCCAATATTCTTTTTGGGAGTAATGCTTTTCTTTTTCCATTATCCAGTGCTTTTTTAAGATTTTTTGGATATTCGTGAAGTATGTAGTCTCTATATGGAATACCGGAAATATTGCGGTATGCATTTATAACAGGATCATTGGCAGGAATATAAATCTGTATAGCAATGCTACTAATCATGGACATCATAATAATGCAGAAACGTAACTGGCTTTTTAACTTCTCCTCATTTTCAAAAAAATAGAAAAGACTCATAAACGGAATGATACTGTAAAAAAGAACTAGCATATGAGCGTCAGCCCTGACAAAACCCTCTTTAAATACAATAAACAAAGCGACAGTAACATAGCAAAAGGTAATAATACGTCTTGAGTCCAGGATGATCATTTTAAAATTAATGAGGATTACAATCAGGTAAGCAGCAATAATCAGTGCAGCATATAAAAGCATGTTTTTCGGAGCTGGAATATTATTCCCATCATTGTATTGACTCACTATCTCAAGACTGTTTTTAACATAAAGGAATACGTCAACATGCAGTAATAAAGAAGAGATTACGAGAAGAGAAAAATAAACCAATAACAAGATAATGACCGATTTAATACTTTCCCTTTTTACAAGTACCCGAAAAAGCAAGAAAATCACTAATAAAACTGTCAGGACCAATCCTGTATTCATTTTTATAAAAAACGACAGAAGGGAGATAAAAGCTGCTATATAAATAGAAAACCTTTTCTCCTTTTCCATATGGTGAAAAAGAAAAAACAGGAAAATAAAAAAAAGCAGGAATGCCGTTTCACTGTATATATGTGTTGACATGAAAAGGACAAATAGAAAGAATACTATTTGTGAAAAAAATGACTGAAGTTTTTTTAAATAATAATTAATAATAAAAATTACACAAACTAATAGAAATAAATGCAACAGCAATATATTTATATAAGGGATATCAATAATTGATCTGGTCCATAAATATCCTAAAGGGCCACATGTGAATATAAATTCCTTTCCAAAAACCAAATGTTGTTTCACTGCCATATTTATTGCGATCACCCAGGAAGGATCAAGTCCATTTTGGGGAATGCTGAACATCAATTTGGGCAGCAGAACGTAAACACTTAATATAAGCACCAGTGTTTTAAAAGAAAATATTCCTTCAAGTTTAGTACTTTTAAATATCATTTTCATCAAGCAAATTGTTTATATCAGATGAGGCCTATTTCTCAAAAATACCAACCAGGGATTTTCCAAATTGCCGGCAGAATATTCTATCAGCAATTTTAGACAGCCGGATTAAATAATTATCCCAAAATTTTACCTGGAAAGAAGTGATCATTGCTTGCTTGATAAAAAATTTACTAGTCAGTGAAGCAAAGAATCCAAAGGAATCAAGATAAAATAATTTCTTTTCAGTTAATTTTAAGTCAACTTCATGTCTTAACAGCGTTTTGTTGTACCTTCTGAAATGACCTATTTGCGAATCAAAATCATTAAAAAGAAATTGAAATGCCGGCACCAATATTATTAAATGGCCACCCTTAACCAGCAAATTATTGATTTTTCGGATCTCCGCTTTTGATTCGTCAATATGTTCAAGGACATCAATATAGATAACAGTATCAAACTTTTCGGATTCAATTGCCTTAATTGTTCCTGTGACTGTTCTTTTTAAAATAGTAAGCTCAGAGGTGTTACCATCAATTTTACCAGCCAGTTCTATATCAGGTTCAATAAATGTCCATGATGTTGCAGCACTGGTAACAAGGAATCTGGTATTGGCACCTAACCCGGCCCCGACTTCCAGTACATCCCCTTTTATATACTGACGGATAGTTGATGAAAAATAGGCTTTCCAATTTGTTGCATATTGAAATAATTCAAGCTCTTTACCTATATATTCATCCATGATAAAAATTAAAGTTAACCTTTAAACTCTGTAAAAATATCCTTATCCGATTTACTCCTGCTTTTTTGAGATAATATTAAAAGCCCGATGAGGATGATTCCTGCTGTAATAAGGATAGAGTTAATAAGCCCTAATGCGATATTACTAGTCCATCCAGGTATCGCTTCATGACTTATGAATTTACCATAAATGACATATCCCCCAAATCCAAGAAAGAATAAAAATAATAAGGCGAGGATGCGTATAAAAAATAACATTAAGTCCTCAGAATATTCAATCAGTGATTTTAACCCATGGAAAACGAGATCGTTAAATTTCATTTTAGAAATACCATCTATTCTTTTACGCCTGTCAAATTTAAAAAAGCTTTTACGATACCGGGACCGTGATAAGAAAGCGGAATAATGGTCAAAATCCTGTAAGCATATTGAATCGAAAACCCTTTTACTAATCATGGAATAATTTCCAAAATTAATAGTGTTCCCGCTAATAATTCTGAAGAGGATTTTATACAGGAAATAAGCTGTTTTAAATAAAACAGATTGTTTTCGCTGCCCCCTGGACACAAACATGATATCAGTTAAAGGTTCTTCAACTAACTTAAGGATCGCTTCGGGGTCGTCTTCACCATCCGAATCAATAACGATATATCCATGAGCGTCAATTTTTTCGGCATACCTGATGCCTTGTTTAATTGCACCCTGGTGCCCGACATTGTATTTTAATCGTATAATCTTTAATTCAATCTTACTTGATTGAAATTTGAATTGCTGCAATTTCTCCAGGCTTGAATCTGTCGAACAATCATCTACAATAATGACTGTGAATGCATGACTTGTTTTTAATAGTGTTTTTTCTAACTCGGATAAGAAAACGAGAATTACTTTTTCCTCGTTATAAGAGGGTGAAATGATCACAAATTTGCTCATCTTGGTTTGTTTTATTCAACTGCGTAATGTTACGCGCATTATTTTATTGTTCGAGAGCATTTTGAACCATCATCGCATCTTTTTTTCAGTTTCAATACGAAATCGCTGATATTTTGATCTGTAAAATATTCACCATGTCCTCCTTTGATTATATCAACCGTATATTTTTTATATAGTTTTTTCCACTCTGCATGTGGATTTTTGCAAATAAGCGGATTATAATCAGGACTGTTTTTCCCGTAAAATTCAGTTAATGATTTTCTGGATCCTTTTTTACGATAATCAACGGGATAATTTCCAATCATTTTTGTAAATGCTGCAATCGAATCTTCCTTTGATAAAAGTGGATTGAATGGGCTATCCATACCATAAAACATTGATACGTTCCCCTCATACGATTCAGAAATATTAGCTTCCATCAGGCAAATCAAAGCAATTTCACGACCCCTGCTTTTCAATTCTCTGGAAATTTCCCAAGCTACAAATGCTCCCTGGCAGTTGCCACCTGAAATTATGGGGCCAGTTTTGTATAAGTCTTCAATTTCATTTGCATAACATTTTGCCAGGTTTTTAATGTCGGCAGGATTGATAGACAACAAATTCCCCGATCTCATTCCATATAACGGCCTGTCTATTATTTGGGACATCCGTTGAAATTCCTCGAATCCCTGGAAACACCAAAATAATGGAATTTTATACATTTGCACATTAAATCCGGCGATCAAACTATCGTCGTTTCTTTTTACTCCCTGCCAGGATGAAAAAAACTTTTTCTGAGCTATTAAAATGTCTTCAAACGAAATTTCTTCCCGGCTCTCCCTGACTGTATTTTCTGTATCTTCTTTCTTCGATAAGTAACCTAATTCAGTTGCCAATAATTGAATGGGATCGCCAGGTGAAGAGTCACAAGAATACCCTGCTTCCATCTTTTTTTTATCTATGTCTTTATGTTCAAAAAACACGGGGTCCTTAGTCTGAAGAATTTTGTTAATTGCTAGGTTATATTTGGATTCCAAAACTTTCGAAAATTTTGCAACAGAAGAGGCTCTCATAAAGGTTACTACAGGAATAATTTCTCCTAATTCGGCTTCCATTCCCGAAAGCAATTCGGCAACATTAAACGAAGTTCCTCCCAGTGAGGTGAATTCTTCATCAATTCCAATATCGCTTGTGTTTAATATTTTATTAAACCACCCAAATACATATTGCTCGACAGGAGTACAAGGAGAGTTTGAACTTGAATTATGATGGATAATTGATATTTGAGGATAGAACAGGCTAATGGCCTCCCGGCGCATAATCTTACCATTCTCCGATTTGGGCAATTTTCCTGTTACCAGGATATGTACCGGTATTTTGAATTCAAATAACTCTTTCGAAAGATACATTTTTAAGTCAGAGATATCTATTGTTTTTTGGTCGGGATGCAGCACAATTGCAGCAGCTACTTCTTCGCCTAGCACAGGATGTGATATTCCAAAAACGACAGCTTCTTCTATTGCAGGATAATTTGTCAACCAGGTTTCTACCTCCTCAGGCGAAATTTTCTCTCCACCTTTATTAATGGTTTCCTTCAACCTGCCCGTCAGATACAAATATCCATCTTCATCGAGCCATCCCATATCCCCGGTTATAAACCAACCATTGTCAAACGCAGCTTTATTTGCCTCGTCATTATCTAAGTACCCTTTGAAAACCGTTTCACCTTTGACCTTAATTAAACCTGTTTTATAGGGAGCGCAATTTTGGTTATCCTGATCAAAAATTCCAATCTCCATACCCATAGCTTTACCCACTGAACCAATTTTAGGATAATCATTGGTGTTTACTGCTATCCCCAGTGTTTCTGTCATGCCATAACCTTGGATTAAAGGAACCCCCAAGGTTTTTTCTAATCGTAAACCAAACTGATTAGTAATTGGGGCAGCACCTGTCACAATAAAACGAAGAAATGTATTTTTTAATTCACATGCTATTGTTTCTTCATCATATCCCTTAATGATATCTTTAAAATGAGCCGGGGATGTAGCGAACCAGGTTGGACGCAGTTGCTTTAGCCACTGAAAAAATAATGACTTATTGTAAACACCAGTCAATGCGCTGCTTCCACCTGCATATAATGGGGCGTATATACCGGCATGCAAACCGCTTAAATGGTTCAATGGCATGAAGTTCAGGCATCGGTCATTTATGGTTAAATTTAAATTTCTTTTCTTGTCTGGGATTAAATCCGTTATTAATGCCCGCTCTTGTAATGGAACCAACTTAGGATTCGCAGTAGAGCCTGATGTTTGCAAAATAAGAGAAATATCGTCCAGCGAATTGAACCCCCAGCGACAAGATTCAGACACAGGCTCATTAAGTACCCTGAAGGTACCGCAAGGTTTATCGGGTTGACTGGCAATAAAGACAGGAGTGACGCCTGCTTTTAAAGTTGCAACTATAACAGGTGAATCTGGACTCAAATCCGTCACAAGGTTTTCCAGTTTTAATAATTTAAAGAGTCGCCCGGCTTCGCTTGGAGAAATATATGGGGAGATTGGTACACTGATGGCTCCGGAAGAAATTGCAAATGAAGCTACTGCATATTCAGTTGGATTGCTGATGAGTATTCCTGCACGGGCGCGTGGTTGTATCCCAACTTTATCAAATATTGTCCGGGTTTTAATAACTGTTTCATAAAAATAACTAAAAGAAGCATCATCCCGGTCCGGAGCAACCATTGCAATTGCGTTTGGAGTGTTAACAGCCCAAAAAGATAATTGCTCAATAAATGTCACAATCTTCATAATACCTTGATTTCAATGTGATAAACCCATATGATACATTAGAGAATTAAACAACAAAATAATTTTTATTTAATGCCGATATTAAAGAATATCTCCAAACTCAGGTTCGAGTTTCTTGAATACCATAACCCCGGCGATAAAAATGATCATGGTAACAAGCCAAAAGTACATATTCATCTCCGCAAATTCATAAAACCATCTCTTTTCCAGAAAGGTGTACCGGTATCCTTCGGAAATGTAAAAGAACGGGTTGAGCAATGCAATATATTTAAGATTTCCGGTGAGTTTACTATAAGGCCAAACAATTGGTGTGGCCCAAAACAATACGGTAGCAATTATATTTACAACATGCGACATGTCGGGAATTACCACATTTATTGAAGATACCAGCCATGCAATGCCGGTCAGGAGAATAACTGAAGCAAAGAGGTAATAGAATATCTGGAACCAGAAAAGATTCGGATAGATACTATAAAAAACGATAAACAACAGAATAGCAATTCCTATCATGGTTATATGAATAATGAGCCCCGAATAGATCTTTATCAATGGGATGATCCATACATTCAAGGCTGTTTTTTTTATCAGGTAAGCATATTCCGGAATAGCTAAAGAGGTTACGATCATGGTTTGACTGATAAATAACCAGGGAATCATTCCTGTAAGCAACCATGGTGTAAAGGGTAATCCGGTGGATGTTGCCCCTGCCTTTAATCCGAATGAGAAAGCAAACCAAATTACAAAAATATAAACGGCTGGCTGAATAAATGCCCATGGAAGACCAATATAGGAAGAAAGGTACCTCTCTTTAAAATCCCTTATTACCAGTGTCTGGATCACGTATCGTTGCTTTATAACGGAATGAATGTATGTAGGAATGACATCGATATATTTCATTTTATATTGGTATTATGTTCTTAATCATATGCTTGTATATGAACGATCAGTTTTCAATCTCAGGGAGTGTCTCAATTGTTGCTTTTTCGATAACCAATAATGTACCTTGATTATATTGATTGCCTGGATTAAAGACTTCTACCACAATGGCATCGTGTATCCAGTGAAGTTCTGAAAGAGAATCTTTGGCGACATTCAGTATCCCTATTGACAGAGTATATCGTCCATTGCCAATGACAGGGAATTTGAAATCAACGGCAATTACCGTAGGTTTATTAATTTCAAGTGATAGTTTATACCCGAAAAAATAACTGTTGACATTAAAAACCTTCAAACCTGAACTTCCATTAAGCGTTACTAATATACCGGGCTTTTCAAATTCTTTAAAAGCAATAAACCGGATATATACCCGTACCAGATCTCCCCCGGTTAACCTGGATACTTTATGCTGAGTTGATGCATCATAAAGAGCCACGCTCAGGATTTTTGCAGCACCTGTACCAAATGAATCCTGTTGATCAACATTGTCCCAGTTGATTAACCTTGAATTTGTTATCCCACTTTCCTGGTCTGCCGCCAAAGTGGTTTTATTTTTATCAGCGATTGGTGTTTTATTCAACAATGAAGGATTGTTTGTTGTCATAAACGCATTATACCGGTCAGTGACAAAGATCGGATTTCCTTCTTCTACAATCCTGCCTTCATGAAGCCATAGTGCCCGGGTACAGAAATCCCTAACAGCACCCAGGTTATGCGAGCAGAATAAAATGGTTTTACCAGCATCCTTAAATTCCCTGATTTTCCGAAAACACTTCTGCTGAAAGCGGACATCACCCACTGCCAATGCCTCATCGATAATCAGGATATCAGGATTGATATTGATGGCCATTGAGAAGGCCAATCGAACATACATACCGCTGGAATAGCTGTTTACCGGCTGATCAGCATATACCCCCACATCAGCAAAATCCAGGATTTCCTGAAGTTTTTGTTCCATTTCCTTTTTCCGGTACCCTTGTATTCCACCCAGGAAATAAATATTATCCACACCGGAAATATCTTTATTTAATCCGCCACCCAATTCAAGCAAGGCAGTGATCCTGCCATTGCAGTAAAATTTCCCGGATGTTGGGGTTACAACGGATGCAAGGATTTTTAGCAGGGTAGATTTGCCGCTTCCATTTTGTCCAATGATGCCAATAACCTCTCCTTTTTCCACATTTAAACTAATGTTGTTCAATGCATGATAGTCACGGTGATAACATTTTCTGAATGGATGAACTAACTCTTTAATACGATCGCGGTGACGGTGATAGAGTTTATAGGTTTTTGATAATGATTCGATAATTATTGCGCTTTCCTTCGTCATTTCTTAATGGATTTAACAGGGTTACTTATTGGCGCAAATGGCGAATGCCGGGCCATTTATATGATCAGGAGCATCAAAACTGATCTGTATCTCATTAAATCCGAATTGTTTTAATGCTTTCAATATGCTTTCTCTTGTTAACCATTTACTGGATAGTTGATGGCCGCCACAAAACCCCGGCCAGTTTACTGATTCTTTGTACAATTGCGTGGAGCATTCATAAATAATTCCATCATATTTTATTGATTGGGCAGCGCAGAATTTATGCGCTAAATCCACCCTTCCCTGCAGGATACTTTTATCATAGTAATGCGTCCAGATGTAGGTTCGGTCAGTTACCTTTGAAATCATTTTTAACAATTCTACCGGTTCTTCCATGTGATACAAAACCCCGCTTGCAAAAACTATATCGTAGTTTGATTCATCCTCTTTCAGAAAAGACATAAAATCCCCCAATTTAAATTCCACCCTGTCAAGTTTGAATATCTCCTTAACACACAGGCATTTTAAAAATGCCCGCGAATTAGCCTCAACCGATATGATTTTATCTGCCCCCATTGATTGCAGCATATACGAATGTCCTGCTTCGAGAGGACCAAGTTCTAATATATTCAAATCTCGAAAACTTCCAAATATTTCTGCTGCCCAGGTAACCCTGTTGTCTTCAAATAACCTGGCCTGACCTGGTTTTGTTACTAATCCATATTTATCCGGGAGTATTGATGACCATTCCTCTTTAAAAATATCAAGTATATTTTGATTGGTTGGAGCTTGTAGGATATAGTTGTTTAATATTTCCATTTCTTTATTTCTTAGTTATATCTTGCTTTCATGATTATTAATAATTCTGCCTAATTTCACAAATATTCGTTGTAATACAGACTGAAGGTTATTTTATTCCCGAACCATGAACCCAGGCTCCCCGCTCTACAATTTTTACTGTTTGAAAACCTGCTCTTGCTAAATAGACTTCAATTTCCTGCGGAGTTGAGGATTTACCAATGTGTGGTGGACGGTAGCGGGGAAAACTCCGTCGGTGCAGATCAAATATTTCCCAACCATCCTTTGAGCATAAGTTGAAATTATCGACATATATCCGTCCTCCGGGACGAAGCACCCGAAAGGCTTCTAAAACGTAATTATACCGGTCCCACTCATCCAGATGCATGAACACAACCGTACAATAAACAAGATCAACAGAGGTATCAGGAATTGGAGCCAGATCGAATCCTGAAATTTCTATTAGTTTAATATTTTTAAAGAGTTCAAGTCGTTTTTGTGCATGATTCAGCATGTTGACGGAAACGTCACAACCAATCCATTCTTTACACAGGGGAGCAATCACCTGCCCTACACGTCCAATTCCGCATCCAATTTCAAGGACAATATCACTGGAACTGATCCTGGTAGCTGTCTCTAAAATATTTCTGGTGGCTACGGCAGTAGCTTGTATTTCATTCTCACCTACATCCCCAATTACATGGATTATTGCCTGTCGGAATGTCTGTGACAAAACATTCCATGTGGATTTATATTCATGCCTGCCTTCAGGCAATGCGGATTCATAATTAATGTTATTTTCAGTTAAGGTAGATTGACCCGTTGAAAACCCTTGTCGGATTTTTGTTCTAAGCGTTAAAGGGATAACCTTAGTAAATAATTGGTGAAAATGGTTATGCATCTTATTTTACACTTGGATTGACTTTTCTGTAAATACAATTATTATACTATCGGCGGGGCGGCCATGCCATGTCGAAATTTTCATCTTTCAAGGTGAGATTTGGACTATATGCAGGATCATTCTCAAGGAGTTCTCCCCAATGACTGTGCATGTATTCTATTTCCTTTTGAAATCTTTGTTCTTTTTCCACCGTATCATCCTTTCCTCTTGATGCTGATTCATGATGATACAATTCTGCATAAGGTGTCCAGATGTTTCTGAATCCTTCGTTCCTGAGCCTGATGCAAAAATCGACATCATTAAATGCAACAGGCAGGTTGTCTTCATCAAATCCACCCAATGACAGATATATTGAGCTTCTCATTATACAGCATGCTGCAGTTACCGCTGTCATCTCCTGTTGAATTAGAGCCCGATTAAAATACCCATGATTTGAAGATGGTTGATATTTATAAGGATGACCTGCGACACCACCAATCCCAAGTATCACACCAGCATGCTGAATCGTATTGTCAGGGTAAAGCAATTTAGCTCCGACTGCACCCACACCTGGTTGACTTGCAATTGCCAACATTGTTTCAAGCCAGCCAGGAGTAATAATTTCTACATCATTGTTTAAAAGACCAATAAAATTGTTTTTCGAAACACTAACGGCTTTATTACATAGTGCCGAAAAATTAAATGGACTTTCATCCCTGATGCACTTAACTTTTGTATTAGCCTGAATGTCCCGTAAATAATTTAATGTTTCTTTTTCATCAGAGTTATTATCCACAATCAATATTTCATAGTTTGAGTAAGTGGTTTTAGTCAGAATGCTGTTTATGCATTTACGAAGTAGTCCGACTTTATTTTTTGTCGGAATAATCAAGGTGATAAATGGTTTTGGCTCCTCTAATTTATAGGTGATTCTATAAAGTCCGGGTTGAAGGATTTTAGCTGTTGCATTAATTGCGGTCCTTGCGAAGTGCTCATTAAGGGCAATTTCACCTGAGATATAGGCATATGACTTGTTGTTTTGGGAGGAAGATATACTGCCCTCATGTTTCCGCCAATGGTACAACACTCTTGGGATGTGAATAATCCCATTTCTATTGATGTCTTGAATAAATCTTAAGGCCAGATCATAGTCCTGTGCGCCTTCAAAGCCAACCCTGAAACCACCAATTGTTTTAACTCTATCAGCAGAGTATACTCCCAGGTGATTGATCAGGTTTTGGGAATAAAATAATTCCAGGTTCCAGTTGCATTTAAAGTATGGCTGTGAGCGCACACCTTCCTCATTAACTTTATCTTCATCAGTATAAATAAGGTTCTTTATCACTTTGAGTGGGTAACATAATGAGGATTGATTTTAGAAAAGTCGAGTTTTCCGGTAAGCAGATAGATAATTGCTTTGATGGTGTCATT
>Ga0316229_1001564_pt1 | contig 22741 bp, 50 predicted proteins | sample TBH18023metaG_FD_206011 | JGI IMG/M metagenome (GOLD analysis project Ga0316229, IMG submission 206011) | Freshwater microbial communities from Trout Bog Lake, Wisconsin, USA - TBH18023 | ecosystem: Environmental > Aquatic > Freshwater > Lake > Hypolimnion/Profundal zone | place: USA: Wisconsin... | reverse complement strand
GCTCCTTGCTTGTCCGTGCAGTATAGCACCTGCACGCTTGGTGTCAACGGATTTTATACCACGACTAATAGTGCATACCAGGGCATCCACGCTATTACACGTTCCCACCAGGGCAATGGTTCACTCTGTGGGCAGCGGGCAGCTTGTCTGCGAGCAATTCTAGCCTGACGGTTTTTGCGCTTGAGCTCAGCTAGAGCCTCTGCAGACGGTCGTCTATCCGGTTTATAGTGCTTGGCAATAGCAGCAAATTCGTCAGCGTTCATTGTGCCGCGATTGAAGTTACAGCGATGACAGGCTGCAACTCTGTTCCAAAATATATTGGAACCACCTTGACTGAGAGGTACGACATGCTCTATTGTAACACTGTCCTGCCAACCATATTCCGCGCATGACACATTGACACCACCAGCAACGCCAGTTGTGCTGTTTTGCCAAGTTCACTCGTTTCTTTAAACACATGATCTCTATCCGTGTTGTTAGCACAGAGAGGGCAGGGTTTTAACGCCCTGCCCTTGGACTGTTAGCGGTTACGCAGCATAACCACTTCTGCCATACTGCGCCAGTCGCGATCTGTTTTAACCAGCGACGCAAGCTGCAGGACTGTTCGAATGCTCAGCGTGCGAGTGTAATCGATGTTAGTGCCCAGCCATGCCATCATTTCCATAGCATGAGTTGAGGAAATAGCAGCTTCCTGCAGGAATTCAGGCGAATGCACAACTTGCCCAATACGCACCAGGATTTCACGACGGTTGTGAATGCCCAGATCCACATACAGGCAACGCGACAGCAGAGCCTTATAGTGCGGGCTCATTTTCTTCTCAGCTTCGATTTCGCGTGTGAAGTCAATGTTCGTAATGAACACCACTGCACCGTTGAACTCGAATGAGCGTGGCACGCCTTCGCCGTCAAGCACGCGGCTTTCCTTGTTCCAATGCACCTTGCGATGTTTGCCAGTGTCCAGGCTTGCCTTGAGCAGGTTGAGCGCATCCAGATCGCTAAAAATGGAGTCGCAGTCGTCAATCACCAGCACATTTTCAGGCTCTGAACACTCGAACAGCTGGCGATACAGTCCGATAGCACTCATAGCACCCTTGACGCTTTGATAGCGGATGCGTTCCTGCTCCTCAGCCTGCATTAGTGCAGTTTCAAGCGTGTAAGTCTTGCCGCAGCCCGAAGCACCCGAAACGATAGCTGAACGAATATGCCCATTGATAATACCCTGGGCAACCTTGTTCAGCACGGTAAAGGTGTTGCGGATGCGAGTGTCGATTGCAGCAATGGGCTCGCCCAGCATTGCAGCAATTTCAGCCTTAGTGGGCTCTTCCACAGGCATTGTTTCCAGTGAGAGTTCTTCAAGCTGCATATGGTGCACTCCTTGGTGTTGTTTGAGTAGTTAGTGTAGCACAGTTGACAGATATGTCAACTGTGAAATTGTGGGCTGTTAGAACCAGCCCACTACACCGCCGAGCGGAGCAACGATGATACCAACCCAACGCAGGATCATCATGTTGGTAAGAGGATCATTGATGTGATGAATAATAGATACAATGTTCATCACCCAACCAATAGCAAGGCCGATAAGCACGAGGACGTAAGCGATACCAAAGCCGGCAATTGCACGCATTGTTTTCTCCTGTGTTTAGTCTTCACGCGGAAGCCCGCGAGAGCTTGCTGCGCGGTAGTTCACTCATACCATTTGCTCCGTTGCTTGTCCGTGCAGTATAACGTCTTCGTAAGCTGTGTCAACCGTTATCTATTCAGCAATCACATCCACGTGAATGTTATTGCGGAAGAGCGCGTTACTGTAGCCTTCAACAATGAATCCCGGCGAGCAGCCACATCCGCAGCCCGCGCGCTGGCTCCAACGAGCACTGAGTCGACTGGTGTCCTCAACACCTGCAGCAGCGAACACCGCTGGCAGCAGCTTGCGATATTCATTGAACGGCCGCGATCGGCGATTGAACAGATTGTCCATAATTGTCTCGCCTTTGGGCCAGAAATAAATGCGTGTCTTGTGCGAGACTCGGCGACGCCCTGTACGAATGTTTTCGGGCACTAATTTGACTGATTCAACTTTGAACATTGTGTTGCTCCGTTGTTTGTCCGTGCAGTATAGCACCTGCACGGACTGTGTCAATGGTTATTCGTCGCCGTAGTAGCCGTAATCTTCATCTGTGCCCCAGCCAGCTGAAGCCATTGCGGAATCGTGATCACCATCCATGCTGTCGTTGTAGTAATCTTCATCCCGATAGTATTCTTCGCAGGTGACTTCCGAATCAAAGTCATCAAACGTTTCATCACGAGCAAAACGATCTTCATACATGGCGTCAGTGTCGGTGTAATCTTCCGGACCCATAACACTTGCTCCTTTGTTGCCCGCACATATTAGCACAATCACGGGCAGTGTCAACCAAATTATCTACGGCAAAGACGTTCCATTTTCTCAACCGTATCATTCTCCTTGCGACTCCACATCCGATAGGCGTCGCACATTTCGTCGCTTGCAGCAGGAGTCTTGTGAATATCTGCCGGTGGGGCAGATACCGTGTAATGATGCAACAGCATGTATTCTCCTGCCCCACCAAGAAGCAAGAATGCCACAACTGGCCACATGACCTTGACATGCATCATTGACCTATCTCCGCTGCTGTCTATGTCCGTACAATAGCACATTATACGAGCATGTCAACCAAAAAAATCATTTTGTTTGTGTAATAGTTAGATCAGATTTCGGCTTCTGCAGCAGTGCTTGCTCTATAAAGTCATTATAGCACAGTTCTAAACTGTGTCAACAGGTTTTTTGTCAGTGTCTGGTTTTACTTCTTCCCAACCACGTATTCTGTTGCGACGCAGTGCACGCCAGCCCACACGGCGTTCCCAGACTGTGATATTGCGTCGATTGGTCTTCTTGCGCTGTGGACTGCGATAGACATAAGAAAACTGGCCAGGGTTGGTAGTTGCCACTAGTATACGAGGCTTGCCTTTGAGAGTGATATATTTGATATACACCCAGCCTCTGTGCAGAGCAGCGTCTAGCACACCGCCTTCAAGAAGTATTTCAGTTGCTTTCATAACCCTATTTAGCAGGGTTATGCAGCATCGCAAGACAGCCCGTGTCCATCAAGCGTATAAACGACGCTACGTATGTCGAACGCCGCTATAGCACGCTTACAGCCCTCGCACGGGCACGATAATCCTTGTATGGTGCTCTTGTCGGTGCTAGACACCTGCTTGATGCGAACTACATATAACGTAGAGCGTGAAAGCTCTCGCGGAGTGATGTGTCGCAGGCTGTTTTTGATTGCATCAATCTCTGAATGAATGTATATTGCGTCCTTGTTGCGACCAAATCGTGCCTGCAGAGGATGCGTCTTCATCTGATTGAAGCCCAGCCCGGCGAGCTGCCCGCGATAGACCACAGCACTAGCGTGACGACTGCTACGATGCGACAGCTCACTCTTGGGCATGTCATGCACCATCTTCATCAGCAGGTTACACCAATCTTGATGTGTCTTCATTGTAGTACTCACACAAAAGAGCTGGTAAGCCGAAGCTTACCAGCCCTGTGTGAAGCTGCCTGCTTAGGCAGCCGCCTCGTCAGTGGCAGCCGGCACGTCAGTGTCAGCTGCCGCGTTGGCAATCTGCGATGCAAAGAACTCAGCGTCCGCAGCAGCTTGCAGCGCAGCCGCCTTCTCGGCAGCCTTCTGCTTGCGGATAGCAGCCATACGCGCGCTGAAGTTATCGGGCGTAGCAGCAGTATCCGTGCCGTCAGCAGCCTCAGTCTTCTTGCTAACGCGAGTCTTGGGCATAACAGCCTCGATGCTGTTGGACTGCAGGAACGCAATCGCGTCAGCCTTGGTCATGGGCCCCGGCAGCTCCTGCAGCGAAATATCAGAGTGGCCGGTCTTCTTGAGCTTGTATTCACGAACAGACACCTTGCCAGTGGCGAAGCGATACGTCAGCTCGCCATTGAGAACGGAGGTGCCAGCAATAGTAAACAGCTTCGACATTTTTAACTCTCCTGTGTTGTTTAGTGCACCATTGCACTTTGCTTCAACATGGGCATTATAGCACGGCTGCCCTAGCCGTCAACCGAAAATTTAAGCTTCGTCGAACAAAAATTCCGCTTGTTCACCGAACACCACATCTTCGGAAACTCCATCATTAACTGCACCGTCCTGCAGTGCGTCGATCAGATTGACCAGTCCGTCAGCTTCTGCACACACCGGCTGGTTCATCAGCCACGTCTTTTGTTCGCGCAGCAAAGCCCAATTGATGGAAATCAGCATTGATGCTACTCCTGTGTTTGCAAAGGCAACATACTATGCTGCCCTTGCTGCGTCAACCGAAAAATCAGTAGCCTTCAGCACCGATGCAGAGGAATGGCCCGGAGCATTCGCTGCCAGCGTTCCGCTTGTTGGTGTAATAGTTACCTTCGTCGTCGCAGTAGCCTTTGCCGAGGATGGTGGGATATCCTTCCAGCCGCGTATACAGACCTTCTGGAATAGCAGCCTGTACCTCAAGATCGCCATGGCGAGCATGGAACGCCTGCAGTTTTGCAATCAGTTCGCTAGTCTTCATGTCAACCGAAATCTATGCCAGTGTCAGGTGGCGTCCCAGTTCTTGCACCACCGTGACGAACCCGTGCTCCATGCACAGCTCGTGGCAGAGCTCGTGGGCCGCAGGATCGTTGCCGTTCAACAACAATCTATCGGCATCGAGGCACATCTCCAAGGCACTCTCATTGTCCAGCTCATCACCCATGCCCTAGTAGGAGGCCTCAACATCATGACCGATGGCGTTCCACACCACCAGCACGGGCTGCACCAGCTGGGCCACGCCTGTCCTGAGATCCATTCGCTTGCTCCTCTCTTGCAGGGGCATTATAGCACATGTATGGACCGTGTCAACCGTTTTTGGCAATACGTTCACAGAGCTGGTTAACAGGTTCTTCTAAGGCACTAACCATTTCAGCCACATGGCCTAGAACTTCTTCATAGCCATAGGCGTGTCCTCGATCATAACACATCCAGCTGACAGCTGATCTCAACTCTGGAGGCAGGCGATCTAGCAGCTCTGCTTCACGAGCATGGAACTCTTCTGGTGTCAATTGTTAAACAACAAACCCGCTGGAATCTTTCCGTGCTCGTCCTTTAGCAGTCAGTCCTACAATGCAAGGACGAGGGTCGAGGAAACGCAGGTCCGACTCGTCGCCGTTGAATACCGGCAGTCCCATATAAGTTTCAGGCAGCTCGCGGAACACCGCTGCCACGTTCATGCCCGCTGCAATGGCTTTGGCCACGTCTCGATCGTTGTTTTCAGCACGGCTGAAGGTAAGGTGGTAGTTGGAATACGCAGACACTTTGCGGTTCAGTATCTTAGTGTAGTCATAGAACTGCACATCTGGAAACAGTTCGAAGATGGTTTTGCCACCAATACGTTCACGTTCCCAGGCAATATCTGATGTACCATTGAAACGGAAGCAGGGAATCAAGTCCTCACAGGCAGCACGAGCAATGCCTGCATGGATGTCAGCGTAGAGGTAAGCCATGAACTGTTCACGGTTGTCCCAATACATGCGAGTCTTACGCAAGCGTCCGGCCTGTACCGTATGCATCTTGCCACGCCCTGCCGTGTTAAGACAAGCGGCTTTGCAGCCCGCAGTAGCCTTGGCACATACTGTTTTGCCCGACAAGTCAGCTGGAGCAAGATGCAAGATCCAGCTCATATAACCCTTCTTCTCGCCTTTGAGAAGCTTGGTGTTGCTAGTGGTCAGCAATTCCATTTACCTTGCTCCGTTGTTTATGATGCTAACATAACAGTCTGTCAGCAGACTGTCAACCGTTTATTCTTGTATGGTGATCCAGTGATCACCTTCGGCTTCGACAGTATGTTCGTCACCATACTGGTCGCATATGACCCACGTATCGTTGGTTGATTGCTTGAGCACTTGTGTGATTTCAATAGTCACACTGGAATCAAACGGCATGTAAACCACATCACCGGGATAAGGTCTAGACATTTGACAGTCCTTTGCTGGCTGTTAGCCCCGTCGCCACTTCATGATGACGTCAGTCGCTTCGGCCAGCAGGTTGTCAAGATCTTCTATAGCATCCATATCCTTGCAGATTTCCTGTCGGGTCTGAGCTAGTGTGAGATCGTTGACAGTGACGAGCTTGCCATTGATCACGGTCTGGTACTCGTTGGAGACCTTGCTATCAGCCGCTTCGGCGGCGGCCTCACCGCGACCGATTTCCTGGCCACGCTGAAACGCATCAGCAGCCATTTCTGCCAGCATAGAAGTCAGTCGACCCTAAGCGGCAATAGATAGGACTGCGTAGTCCCGATGGATCTCAGCACAGAGCTTATCATACAGCATACTCGACTCCTGGGGATATAGCTTTTGTTTGCAAAAGCAACATAGCACGCGGCCCTTGCAATGTCAACTAGATTAGTCTAGGTAGTCGATGCATTCAGCATCTGGCACAGTCAACTTAAGACTGTTGATGCACCAGCCAGTAACGTCAGTGATCTCGTCTACCAGCTCATCGGCGATAGAACCATCATTCAGCTTGGCAACGATTGTTTGTCCAACGTCGTCGCTGTCAACAGATTCAGCTTCTGTGCTGACTTCACCATCGCATTCAAGATCGAAGTCAATGTCAACTTCGACAGTAAAACGAAACTTCATTGTCAGTGTTCCTTGCTGGTAGGGCTAACATAACAGCATCGCTGCTCTGTGTCAACACCTAATCGTTGAAAACTCGCAACCTCAGCGTCCGATTAGGCGTAAGGCTAGCACTGAATACCACTGCCTGTAGCTCGTTTTCGCGATCGCGTTCTTCGTTTATCCGCTGGAACCATAGTAGCTTGCCTGTGCGCAGGCTACGCATATGAAACCCCCATTGGCCGCCGCGATAGTCTAGACCACGCCTGCCTTGACGCATAAGCTGATAATCCAGATCAGATGCTTCTGCAGCGAAGGTTCCAAGGTCAGGATGCCAAGTGAAACAGTCCGAGTCGATCACAAGCATGGTCTACCTCCGTTGTCTACCCTTGCATACTAGCAGCGTGCGGGGACCTTGTCAACGACAATCAGGCATACTCGCTGGAAATTGTGTCGAAGATGACTGCTATAATCTGCTCAAAATCATCATATGGATGCCAGCGATGCTCCGCTGCAATTTCGTCGTAAAGATTTTGCAGCACTGCATCTTCACCATCGAGAATGTTTGTTTCAGTACCTGCAAGAATATCGTAGATATCAATCTCTTCGGATAAGATTTTTTCGGCAGTTTGATCTGACAGACGCATGACTATCTCCGTTGTTGGCCCCCGCATACTAGCAGCATACAGGGGCCTTGTCAACTAGTAAATGCGGATGAGATAGCTATTGGTGCGCTTGGAAAACACTGTTTCAGCACCAATAGCAGCTAGCGGCTGACGCCATTCTTGATCAGCACGACGGTTGCTCACACGAGGCCAATTAGGATCGTCCACCTTGACCACTGTAAAAGGTTGCTTGCGACCTACACGGTGATTGACATACACCCCCTTGCGAACGCGGAAGAAATTATCAACCACGTCCAGTGCCACAGCGATTTTGTGCTGATGATCACGGCTGTTGAAGAACGCCGGATGGACGGATTCCGCTTCTCGGCTGCGGTTGGCTGCATCAATAGCAGCCGCACGCGGATTGGGGGCAGCTTCGGTTTCGATGGTATGGTTAGCAATTTGCGGATGCATAGCTTATCTCCTATTGTGTGTTGCTTACCCAGTCATTATAGCACAGGCCCTGCCGCTGTCAACCAATCAATCGCCGCTGTCTATTCCGTATCTGTCCCCGCAATGCTGGCAGGTGTAGACGACGTAGCATCGTCCAGCCACGGCCCCTCGGTACTCATGCAAGCAGGGCTCACCGTTGCTGCGTAGCCGCACCCGCCCAGTGGCCACCATCTCCATTGTCTGCCCACCGCAATTCCGGCATGCGAGCGTGTCGGTGTCTGCGTCGTAGGTGGCGAGTATGTGCTTGTGTCGCTCGTTGCCGGGCGGGACCGGTTGACGCCGGGTTCCGTTGCATGCGGGGCAGATTCCCATTTCCATCCGTGTTCTCCTGTTCCTGGTGCCATTATAGCACAGGCCCTGCCGCTGTCAACCAAATAATCAGTCCCAGCGGCTGTTGGCATAGGCCTTGAAGCCGTGATGCCGCAGCAGACCAGCATAGGCTTCGGCACCTTCCAGCTTGATATCCACGTTTTGGACAAGGCTCTTAGACGGGTTCCACAGCTGGATGCCGCCGCCGTGGGCCTTGCTGAAGCCCAGCTTGGCCATCTCTTTGCCCAGCTTGGTGCTGAGCTTGACGTCATAGACTGTGACCCATGCAAAGCCACAGGGACAAGAATCTTGCCCGCCGTTGCGAGCAAGGGCACGATCGGCAACCTGAGTAGCGGCAGCAGTGGCTTGGGCGTGTATAGCAGCGAAGTCCATTTTGCTCTCCGTTGTGTTTTGCTCTCAAGGGCAACATACTATGCTGCCCTTGAGCTGTCAACCGGAAATTGATTAGCAGCCGGCAGGTATTACCAGCTGGAATGATAGTAGAAAACCCATTTAGGAAAGCTACCTTTGGCAGTCAGCTGACGAAGCCTGTCACGAGTGTATTCCAGCGATTTGTAGTAGTACTCGTCGTACTCAGTGCCGCTGAAAAAGAACCCTGCCTGCGTAGGCAGCAGTTCTTTAGCACGAGACCGATTGCCAAGAACCTGATCGCAGAGGTTGGCCAGCTGTGTGAGCTGTTCACGGCTGACATAGTAGTCTCCGCAGTCATCGTTGCCGTTTTGCACATTATCCACGAACCACTTGTGGATGTGATTATCCTTGCGCCAGTAGGCAGCTTCTGCGATTACATACTTGGGCAGCATATCGCCCATATCGGGCATAGCAGCACGAATCGCATCAGCAATGTCGTCGTCAGGCTCGCAATGATCTTTCCATCCGGTCCAAAGAAAGCGACGTGCGTTGAGATACATATCAAGACCCACGGTAGGCTCCTGTGTTGTGTTGCGCTTACAGAGTCATAATAGCAGATCTTTATAAACTGTCAACAGAAAAATTTCGTTATGTAACCGTAATATTTCAGTCAGATTTCGGCATCTCTGCGACAGTGTCTGCTTCATATGACTATAATAGCATATCTTGAGTGTGTGTCAACGGAAAAAATGATGCGCAAGAGCCTTGCTATTGCCCGGTTGTTTAGCAACCGATGGGCTTCAAACGGTTTACCAGACCTATCCCACCTGGGTATTATTTCAACCCTGCGCTTTGTCCCGGCTCTCTCAGGATGTGTCAAATAAGCGAGGGTCCAACTCAATGGTATTGCTACCATGGTTACGGCATCGGGTACTAGCCCAACGAACTTCCCGTCATCTGCCTTGCCCACCGGTTCACATCTTACCGCGCTGGAGTTTTTACGCATCATTTTAATTGCTGTGCTGGCCGGGGGTCCTCCACTGCAGGACTGATTAAACCCTCCTCTGTAACTTGGACGAATCCAAGTCCGCGTAGCCAATTGCGCCTGCCCTGGGAGTTATCAGGGGAATATGCACCAGCTCTAGCACAACAAGAGCCAAGGTATCTCGTCCTTCCCTTGGGTATTCGCCCGGTGTCTGACCCCGGCGGCTGCCTGCGGGCCTGTTGCGTGCGTATCTGATCTAGTTGTTTAACTACCTGCTGTTAGGTTGATAACACCTACGCCGGCCCCATATTTACAAAATCTCTACAAAATAAACGAGATGGGTTACTTGTTACATAACACGCTCTCTATTGTCTGTGTTAAGTAAGTGTTGCAAGAGCAATGTAGCACACTGCTCTTGCTGTGTCAACCGGTTACTTCTTGTCGGTAACCTTGCTGCCGAACCCAACATAGCTCAGCAGTGTATCAATCCAACCTTGGCCGACAGTGGTCACGTTGGCTGGTAGTGCAGGCAGCTGACCATTCCATTTCTGGATAGCAACAGCTTCAGCATTAACCACATTGATTCGGGCCTGTTCCTGCATGTAAGGCAAAGCAGTTATCATAGCAGCCGATGCCTGGGCCGTCTGCGTGCTGATGAACGTGTCATCAATGCTCTTCTGGATAACGTCGCTGTAGCTGAGTGGGCCACTGTAACCGATATAGTCGATAGTGATGCCCTTTTCAGCAAAGTGCTTGATCACATCCTGCCGCACATTGTCCATAATTTCAGCAGCATGTGCATTGGCGTCGGAGAAGCTGTAACGCATGAACTGCGAAGCCAGTGCTGACTGCACATACCCGCGAACCACAGTATCCATGATTTCAGCTAGGCTCTTGCCCTGCGATGTGCTGGCGAATTGGCTGGCAACATCAGTAAACTGCTGATTCTTTGTTCCGAACCAGTAGAGGAATGTGGCAGCGTCTTCTTCCTTGACCATAGCACCGATAGTGATGCCAGTGCCGATGTTGATGCCTTCCTTGCTTTGGAAATCAAAGCCCTCGTCGTTCTTGCTGGTGCCCTTGACATCGCTGCGCCATTCGCGCATGTATGGAGTGCGATCGACTAGGATCAGCAGCACGCTTGGCACGTAGTAATCACTTGTACCCCAGTTGGGGTTACGAACGATCATGTGCGGAACCATGAACCGCTTGGTAGCAACCTTGGCAGTATTGAGGAAGTCCTTGCTGCTAAAATTGGTTTGTGTGCTCTTGTTGTCACCCACCATCGGAATGGCAAAAGCACTCTGGTTCGCCTGGATTATGACGAACTCTGGATCATCGCGAGTTGAATAAAACGCATAACTTGCGTGTGACGTAAGCAAAGTTGTTGCGATAGACGAACACAAAAGAAACTTTTTCACAGTGGTTATGTCCATATTTCTAAATAACATAGTCTCATAGTACACTATAATTTGGGAGATGTCAATGGCCAGAAGGTATGTAAAGTTAACTTTAGATCAGGAAATCGATATCGTTACACGGTACGAGGAAGGCGAATCTCATACTGCGATCGGAAAACTATATAATATCGCAAAGGGTGCAATATTGCGTGTGGCACATAAACATAACGCAGAAATCCGATCCTGCGGTCAGCCAAGAAAATATGTAAAAAATACAAATAACATCTATCAAAATCTCATAAGTGTAGCTAAAATAGGTGATAAACTTCCAGAAGGCTATTATGTTTATCTTTACCTGCGTAAATCTGACCAAACTCCTTATTATGTTGGTAAAGGTAAAGGTAAAGGTTATCGATTGTGGGATACGCATACGGTAAAGGTTCCTGAGGATGCTGTAAGAATAGTCATAGTCGAAGATAACCTCACCGAGATTGGAGCGTTTGCGAGAGAACGAGAGCTAATACGTTGGTATGGACGTAAAGATCTAGGAACCGGAACTCTTCGGAATATGACTGATGGCGGCGAAGGTATATCTGGATACCAACATACCGACAAAGCTAAACAAAAAATAAGTGTAGCCTCAAAGGCTAAGACCAAGCACAACAAGGGTAAATTTGCATGGTCAAAAAACGGTATGGTACAATATAATATCAATTGCCCAGGAGAAGGGTGGATCAAAGGTAATGCGTTAACTATTGGTAGAAAATTTGTTGACAGGCCTGGAAATAATAAGAACACAACTTGGTATAACAACGGTATAGAGCAAAGACGGTGTTCTGAATCACCCGGACCCGAGTGGTGTCAAGGACGATTAACAGCTTCTATGCAATGGTGGAACAATGGAGAGAGAAATACCAGGGCATTACAATGCCCTGGTATTGGATGGTATATTGGACGGCTATTGCCGCGTTAGATGCCTTCCTTTGTGGAGAACATACGCACAGCAGGCTTGTACCAAATAGCGGCCAGCACCGCTACCAGCAAAACAAAGCCCAGCAGTCCTGTTCCAGACCCGTTGAACATGCGACTAGCAACTTGCGTGCCTACATATGCGGCATTGCTGTCATTCAGTTGCTGTGCTGCCATTGGCCCAGAAACCAGTGGGCTAACAATCTCGTGTGCACGATCGAGAACAGAAACTGTCCCAATTGCCAGTGCACTGAGGACGATACGACCTAGATACATGTATTTCACTTTCGTTTGTTGTGTGTTGACTTAGGCAACAGCCTTATACTGCTGTTGAGCCCAGGTTTCAAGCCGGGACACTTCCAGATCATATTCTGTCTGGCTCAGCTTGCCGTCAGTCAGCTGACGATCCAGCTTGTCCATGGTGCGCTCAACGATGAGCTCGATCTGATCTTCTGCCATGTTCATGCTCTTTGCTCCTGTGCTTGCACTGCTGTTATAGCACGCCCTTGCAAGTTGTCAACCAAAAATCACGCTGCCTGTTCGCTGCCAGCGCCGCCTCAACCAGGATCCACTGGCTGCCGCCATACACCTCATGCACCATCCAGCGTCCGTAGTGGAAGATGTAGTAGTATTCAGCACAACAGTCAATGTTGAGATATTCTTGCACAGTATCAGAATGCACGGCCTCGCAATACGTTAGGCCGCGATCCCTGCCGTAGGCCTTACACCAGTCCTTGTTGGTGGGGTTGTCAAAGTCCTGCTGTTCGCCGATCTCCAATCCCAGGCTGGAGATGTTGCCCAGGGCGATCAGCTCGCGGATCTTGTTCTCGTCTGTGTAGTGTGTGATGAGCAGGCGACCATTATAGTCTGGATATCCATCCCAGTGGCAGTAGATCGAATCCACTGAGTCGTCAGCATTGCGGATACCGATGCGGCTACGTGTTCCCATACCATGTCTCCTAGTGTGTCTGTGTTTACAAAGGCAACATAGCACGCTGCCCTTGCTGCGTCAAGTTAAAAAACTGTGGAAGATGTGCAGCAGACTCGTGTCTTACCACATCTATCACAGACCTGATGAAGCTGCTCTTCTCGCATAGTTGGCGGCAAGCACCCGATATACAAGCCATAGGCTTGACGAAACCGATGATCAGTCTTGACTGTAGTCTATTTGCAGGGCCAACCTACAATCCAGCACCAGAGGGCTTTAAGCACCTTGCCCTCTTATAGCAGCTAGATCATCCAGCTCAGCCAGTGCTGACTCCAGATCGTCATTCCATGCAACCATAAAATGGTCCCCGTTGCGATCACAAAGCGTATGATTCATTTCGTCTTCCAGTCGCACATGCCAACGCATATCTCCCATGAGATCTGCTTTGAGGATCACCCGCACATCTTCTGCAGCATGATCCTCGATATACTTTTCGATGTTGCGCATTGGGTGCTTCCTTGCTTGTCTGTGCATTATAGCACATGCGGGGACCATGTCAACTGTTAATATGTGATTACGCGGTCCACCTGGTCGAGGTATGCCCAGCGCCGGCGGCGGCACCAACCGCGGTGTAATCGATCCCTAGCCGCCCGTTCTTGATGGCAGCTTCCACAGATTCTACCACAGCACGAACGGCTCGCCCGCTGCCAAAGTTGCCGCGTACCATTACCACGCTGCCTACTCGTAGGTCTTTCAGCTTGACCATGTTTTTGCTCCGTTGCTTGTCTGTGCATTATAGCACATGCGGGGACCATGTCAACTAAAAAATCCGGAGGGTTTATGGATAACCCTCAAACCTCCAACCCGTTTTTAACGTGGTGTTTTGCTTCCGCCCACGAGTCATTTATAGCAGCTTGCATGTCGGTTGACAGCCGACATGCAGCTAAATTGTGCGGGGACCTAGTTGGTCTTGTTCACTGTGGTTTTGAACAGGAACCCGGACAGGATATTGATTCCCCAGGCCTGAAGCCAAGTGATCTCATTGACACTGTTTACAGCACCCACAAGGCACCCGTTCCACAGCAGGTAGACCGGCAGGCTGAACAGAAACGACAGGAATACCAGAAAGGCGATGCCGCCGACAGCGACGAGCAGAGCGTCGATAACTTTTACCATATCTTTTCTCCCTTATGCTACACGAAATATGCGAACACCGCGCACACCTTTTACCACGGTGCTGCGAGTAGTCCATACGCGAGTATTGTCCTTGGTATAGGCAGTCATATTCAGCTTGCGCAGACCATCGACATAGTTGCCCAGCGTATAGCCCGGCATAAACACACAGTCGCCAGGCTGCATGAACCGAAACGGCAGACGGTTATTGCGACCAGGAGTGTATGACACCTGACGACCGTAGGTTTTGTCATCAAGAGCTGAACGCAGCTTGATTGGTCCAGGCCGGCGCGGCTTTTCAACAGAGAACTTGGTTTTCATTGTAGCGACCTTTCTTTGGTTAACAGCTTGGAACATAGCAGGTCAGACTCTTGCTGTCAAGACCTTTTAGTGTATAACGCAGGCAGCTTCGCTGTTGCCTTTTCCAGGAACGAATGTGCCCTTTTGGTCAATGCACTGCTGCATGGTGCGGTAGTATTGGTCGTTGGATTGCGTGACAGTGTATGTGCAGCCACTGACTCCTGCAACCACCACCACAATGCAGGTAAAGCATTTTACAATGATCTCGCGAAATTCCATGTCATGCAGCCTTTTGGTTGTTGATGAACAGGTTGACGATACGCATTTCACTGCGAGTCAAAGGTGGTTCAAAGCTGGAGCCTTGATGAGCCAGGCGGTTGGTCACACGAGCCACAGCCACGCTGGCTGCGTCATTTTTGGTGTTGGCCGAAAAATCGGTCATCGCTTGAACGAGTTGGGCCACCGCTTCTTTGTCCATTGCACCGCTCCTTGTTTGTCCCCGCATAATAGCATATCTGCAGGCATTGTCAACCAAAAAATTGGCAGGATTTACGGATCCTTCATCCCACCTGCCTGCGTTTAGCTGGCCTGCTCGGCCAGTTCGCGTTCATGATCAACGCCATACTCACGGTCCAGCTGGACTACCAGCTTTTGACGAGCAATGTTGTTCACGAAATCCAATGCATCGTCAATGGACCGAAAGGTTTTATTCTTACGCCGGTCTGGCATTTCCACAGTATAGCGATCTCGCAGATAGTTGAGATCCAGCCCTAGGCCCAACCGCTCAGCCTGCAGAATGAGAAAATCTTCTTTGTCCACTTGCCGCTCCGTGCGTTGTTTACCTGTGTATATTAGCACAACCTGCAGACTTGTCAAACTAAATCCGCAAGTTTCTTCCACCATGGGCGTGATTTTTTAGTTGACTTAACCTTTTCAGACCCCGTGTTGGGTGCCTTGCCGTTCATCACATCATACCAACGATCAATTTCGCTTTCAAATCGAGCGATGCTGGCTTGTGTTCCTGTGATGCGAACTTTCAGCTCCATACGCTGTGACTTATCGTTGCTATTGCAACACGAGATCATTTCAACAGCGCAGTTATAGGACGGCGCGTCTTTGAACATGCGTTCAACAAAGCTCAGCTGCCACCGAGGAGGAATTGTGCAGGTCAATGACAAGGCGTGTGTATGGGTGTGTGGCCTATACACAACACGTTCTCGAACTTCAGTTGTGGTTTCGACCTTGCCCATTAGAGCTTCGAAGCTCTGCTTGGCTACCATGGCCCGGGCACGATTCAGTGCAGCAGCAGCTTCGCCCTCGCCGGTCTGAGGGTGCAAAGCAAGGCTCAATATGCTGCGAAGCTTGGCGTCCATGGTACGAAACTTGTCTGTTTGTTGCGTCTACTTGTATACGAGCTTGACCAGTCAGTCAACCAAAAAATTTAGGTTAGTTCCTAGTCCTCGCGATTGCGATGCTTGGAGCGACGCTTGTAGGTACGCTTGCTCTCCACTGACTTGGGACGGTAGTTGAACTCAGTGGAGAACAGCTCACGAGCACGACGCTTGTGCTTGGGCGCTTCAGTGCTGATTACGATCTTTTGCATAGCAGTGCTCCTCAGTCAGTATCATGTATATAGCATCATCCAACTGAGGAGTCAAGGGTTTTCTGCCAAAAAAAGCAGATTTTAGGCAGACTGCTTCAGTTTGACGGTTTCACGATCCACATAGGTATAGGCGGTGTTCTTGAGATCCCACTTGACATCAGCACGATCCAGCATCATGAGGTTGGCCACCATACGCAGGCTCCGCAGCTGAACTTCGGCCACAGCATCAACGCTATTGCTCCGGTTGACACGGTTGAGCCGTGACTTGTTTTCACGAATAGCCACACTCAGAAGAGCATACTGCTTGCGCCACTGCTCCCGCCACTTGATAGCACGGCTGTGAGCACGGCGAATGTCATCGCTAACTGGTTCAATCATTGTCTTGTGACCTTTTGCTGGTTGTTTAACATACACTGTCTAGTTGTTTAACATACACTGTCTAGCACACTGTTTTCACGCTGTCAACCATATTTTTGACACGATGTTATCGGAAACAGTGCGCGAAAGACCAAACACATTGGCCAGGCGGTTGGCTACTTGTGCAGGACGATCGCCGCGTGCTTTGGCTTCCTTAACCCGTGTCATAATGGTCTTAGCAAGGCTAGCTTGCGGCTGCACAGGCGGCGCAACACGCTGCACAGGCGGCGTAGGAGCAGCTACGGGCTTGGGTTGTACTACGGGCTGCACAGGCACAGATAGCGGACGACCTGCAGGTGCCCAAGCGCACCATTTGTCCAGACGCCCACCGGTACGACGCAGCGTGCGGCTTTGTCCAGCTTGGATGCGGCCGTGGATGATCTTGCTGACTGTTACTTCCGTTCCACAGGTGGCACGATAGGTGTAACCACCATGAGCATAGGTCACATCATAGTCGTGACGGGTCTTGCCGTTACCACCCAGCGCAAGGCACGCACGACGCCAGCCACCATCATGCTTGCGACCTAGTTCAGGACGTGCATAGCAGACCAGATGTGCAACCTCATGTGGGACAGTTTCATTCATCATGTCATCAAAATGATTTCCATCGATGAGGTCGCGATTGTATCGCAGTGTATAATTGCGAGTGGCAGTCAGGCGGCAGAGCTTGCAACCAGCCCGCGCGGCCACCCGGCCGCGCAGGTTGAAGGAAATGGTAGGATTGATATCAACACCATACAGTTCCTTGGCACGAGCCAGAACCTCGCGTGTTTTGTTGTGGATTGCTGCAAAACGGTCCATTTGCCTGTCCTCGTTGCGTTGTTCCTATGCGCACATAATAACAGAAAATTTCTCTAGGTCAACCAAAAAATATCGTTGCGATGCTGCAACAGATAAGTCAGGTTTCGGCCCTCTGTTGTGATCGCAGTTTAGCAGATCTATCCAAAATGTCAACCGGTTTTTTTCGTAAAAAAAGTCTTGTAATTTCAAAGAGATTGCTGCCCGTTTTAAGGGCAGCTTGATCTCACATGCTCCAGTATGTTTCGGACGAAGGACTGCAATAGTATGGACGGTCCGCAGGCTCCATAAACTTCTCCCCGGTCATCAGGTTAACTCGTTCCACCATGGGCACCTGCGCACGGTAGGCAGATTCTTCCATGACCTTGTAGTCATCGCCCAGTGCCATACGACCACCACGATAGCGTGTCAGTGCAGCACGGGCAGCAGCTTCGGTTTGATAGCTGCCGCCGTGCAGCGGCAGGCTAGAGATACGAACACGCTTGGTCTTGTGAACTAGAACATATCCCATGTGTCTGTTCCTTGCTTGTGTAACTGCACACTAGCAGAAGTCAGTCTGCTTGTCAACCGTGCGGGGACCGGTTTTATACAGTGCGGGGACCGGTTTTATACAGTGCGGGGACCTAGAGGCGAAAGGCATCAGCAAGGCAGGCAATGCGCTGATTCTCTTCCTTATATGCGTCCACAAGCTGATGAGCAGCTTCTTTGGCAATGCATACAGAAGTGGCTGGGCTCCAGGTTTCACCTGCAGCACGCAGCAGCTGACGATCCACACCAGATCGAACAGCAACCTCCAGCTGATCCCAGTGAGACAGCGGAATGGTGTTGAAGTTTTCTTGGTCGCTGCATTTGATCAGCCGGCGGACGTCAACACTGCTAACAGCAGCCAGCACGCGGGGAGCAACGAACTGAGCATAGTATTCTCGATGGCTGCATTCACCAGCCATGTATTGTTTGCGAGTAAACATTGTGGCCTGTCTCCATTGTTTATAGAGTTGGCAGTTGTTATAACAGAAAAAACCGCCAAAATCAAGCTCAAAAAGCAAGAAAATGGCGGTTTTTTCCGTATTTTCAGCTATTTTCTACACGGTTACCGTTTTCAGGATCCACACGATACTCACAGAACAGAATCTGCCAAGCACGAGTGCCATCAGACTCTCTGCGCTTTCTGTTGTAGGCCAGTTGTGCATTGGAAAAATTCGTGAAAGTCATGCACTGTGTCTGCGTCTTGGTGTCAACTAGAATATAGAACATGATCGGTCTCCTGACTGCTGGGTCCCCGCGGGGACCTGTTTAGCTCAACAGTATAGCGCGGGGACCTATGTGTGTCTAGCTGTTATTTACGCAGCAGCCTCCAGGCGTCCATCGGGCCGCACATGCACGCCGTCCTTCTCCAGCCAGGCTTCCAGCTCTGGGTAAGTGCCGCGCGGGCACTCAATGCCAACTGCCCAGGCAGCGTTGCGGCTGACTTCCTGACGTGACAGCAGAGACATATTGTCCCAGTATTCACGTGAGCAGCCAGCAGCCGCAAAGCCCAGCTCATCGTGTAGCACAGGTTTGTTCTCGTCCACAACCGGTGCGGGGACCTGTTTGGGGCGTCCAGCCTGCCGGCCGGCGTTGCGGGGCTCTTTGGGCGTCTTGGGCGTCCGTTGATGCTGTTCCGGTGAGACAAGGACCGCATCGCTGTTGGCCTGCAGCCACGCTTCAGCTTCAGCACGAGTCATGGGCTGCGGCAGATCGTATAGACAGATGTCAGTGCAGCCGGCCTTGTCCAGAACCTTGTAACGATCAACGGCCCGGCCGTTGGCAAAGCGCAGCGTCTTCTCACCACGCTGAACGCTGGTGCCCGCCACAGTCCAAGTCTTGTCTTCTTGTGCCATGTTTGCTACTCCGTGTTGTGCGTTGTTAACAAGGGCAACATACTATGCTGCCCTTGTGCCGTCAACCTCTTTTTAGCGCCATTCAGTGCCGTCAGCGCGCAAGGCCGTCACGCTGTCCAGCGCAAAGGTGCGAATCACCACCTTGTTCTCAAGCCCGCCCTGCGTGCCCTCTTCCTTGTCCTCCAGCCCTTCGATCTCGTTGCGTGCAATCGGTGCACCGTCCAGGAAGAACTGGACCGAACCGGCACGGAGGAAAATCACCTCCAAGTAGTGCTTGCCCTTGTGCTCCACGAAGCTTGTGCCCGGAACACGCTCGCCCCATGCACGCGGGCTGAGCTGGAAGCTCTCAGGGTCCTTGCCCTCAGCGGCCAGACGACGCTTCACCATAGCATTGTATGCACTGCCATTGGTGTTGGAGAAACACATGACATTTGCACCCGTCATGACTTTTGTCACACGGCCCTGCATGGGATTCTTTTTGCCCCCTTTGAGCACGGGCACGGTGCAAGTGTCCATGCCCGCAAACGTGCCGCCCGCAAGCGATGCAAGAGCGTTTTGTGCGTTTTTAAGTTCCATTGCAGTGTTCCTTTACTGCGTTGTCCATGTCGTGTTTATAGCAGTGCTCAGTTCACCCGTCTACCGCGTTGTGTGCATGGCTTGTATGTTCAAAAAACACTTGACAAACAGGGCTAGGTGTGCTGAATGTTTTATAACGAATCTGCAACGACGGGCTCAGATTTCGGCATCTGCGCACACCTCGTTGCTGCTCTATGTGCGTATAATAGCACAAACACAGGATAGTGCAAGCACTAAAAACGCATAGCAGCCCGTGCCAACATGCAATATACAACACTGCAAAATGTGCTAAGTTATGCACATGCACAACGCACAACACAACGCATGCGCTACGCAGCACGCACGCAATGCGCGCAAGTTTTGCGTTGTGCATAGCAACGCACAAAACGGAGACGATGGCATGGCACTTAACAACGCAAAGCGCATTGCACGGCTACTGGCGAAGTGGCAAGCGCGGGTGGTGCAAGCTGAGGCGCTGGAACAGCGCATGCTAAAGGCAGCGTGCAACGGTGGCAGCTATGTGGCTTACAAAATGGCGATTGCAGAGCTGGATGCAGCTAAGGCTAAGGTAGCACGCTACACGGCAGAGCTGCAAGCGGTATAAACACAGGGCAGCTATGCGATTAACGCAGTAGACAACGCTGCGTTTTGTGCTAATATGCGCTTGTAAGCAACACACAAGAAGGGACAGTAACATGAGCGAGCTACACAACAACGTGCGTGATGTGATTGATGGGATTTACAAGAACGCGCTACGCGACGGGTACGTGAATGATGACGACATTTGCGACGAGCTTGGCGACTATTTTGACGACGTGCAAGACAGCGGCGACAAAACGCTTAAACAGGCATACAAAACTGCACGCAGCGCAATTGACATGGATTACGACGCTGGGCTAGCAAAGCTGCGTGCTGCGCTAGACTTGTTGGCAGCGTAGCACGCTGCGTGCTGCTGCGCAAGTGTAATGCTTGCGCAGCAGCTATGCACAATGCGCAGTAGACAACGCTGCGCATTGTGCTAATATGCAGTTGTTGAAGCAAACAACGGAGCAAGCAGATGACGAAGGTGAGCTACGACGCGGCTGCGATGGAAGATGGCGAAACGCTGATGGTGCATGAGAACGGGCGGGTGCTGGAGATGACGGGCGAGCAAAGCAACGGCGAATGGTTTGCGTATAACGGCGACGGCAGCGACAAAAGCAACTGCTTTGCGCAGGGCTACTATGAGAGCGATGGTGAAGTGGACGTGATGCAAGACGAGGACGGCAACGAGCTGGCGCGTTTTGCTGCTGGTGACGACGAAGCACTGCTGGCATGGGCTGAGCAAGTGCTAGCGTAGCACAACTAGCAAGCTGCGCAAGTGTAATGCTTGCGCAGCAGCTATGCACAATACGCAGTAGACAACGCTGCGCATTGTGCTAATATGCGCTTGTAAGCAAGGGAGCTGCACTATGCAAAACATTAACGCGCTTGTTAACACGCTGCAAAATGGCGTTGCATTTGTTACTTTTTACAAAAAAGACAACACTGTGCGCGAGATGACTTGCACGCAGCAAGCAACGCGCATTAGCTACGAGAACAAAACGACTGGGGAACGCAAGCGCAACGACAATGTGCTTGTTGTGTGGGACATTAGCAAAGCGCAATGGCGCAGCATACGCAACAACAGCATTATTTGTTACGCTGACGTTACTAGCAGCTACGCGCAAGCGTAGCACAAAATAGGCAGCAACGCAAGCAAACAAAATGCTTGCGTTGCTGCGCAAACATGCTAATATGCGCTTGTTAACAACAAGGGAACACACACATGCACGCTTTTTTTGCTTTGCACGTTGCTTTTGCTAACGCTGCTGCTGCTTACAGCTATAATGACGACTTGCTGGCAGCAATGCTTGAGGAGCACGCGAAGATTGCTGCTGGGCAGGACGGTGTAAGCAGCGTTGACACACTGGTGGACGAGCTTAACGCGGCGTATGACGCTGACGCGGATGTGTGCGCAGGCGATGAGGAGCACGCTGAAAATGTTATGGGACGCACGCTGCTGCGGCGTGCGATTGACGAGCTTGCAGAGGAGCAAAACACAACTGGCATGCTGACGCTGTGGCAAGCGATTATGCAGCGCATGCGTGCTTGTGAGGAGCTTTACGGCTAACACAAAACAGCACGCAACGCAAGCAAACAAAATGCTTGCGTTGCTGCGCAAACATGCTAATATGCAGTTGTTGAAGCAACCAAAGGGACAAGCAAATGACTGTTACTTTTGAAGACATTGACATGGGCGTGCGCTACACGCACAGCAACGGGCGCACGCTGGAGGCAGTGGGCGAGCAGGACAGCGGAGAGTGGTTTTGCTGCGAGGGCAACGGCGACGACAGCGAGTGCTATGCGCAGGGCTACAGCGAGCGCGACGGCGACGTGGACGTAATGACAGACACTGAAGGCAACGAGGTAGCACGGCTTGAGGGCGAAGCTGACTGGGAGCAGTGGGCTGAAAAGATGCTAGCATAGCACACGCAAGCAAGCTGCGCAAGTGTTGAACTTGCGCAGCAGCTATGCGATTAACGCAGTTTACAGCGCTGCGTTTTGTGCTAATATGCGCTTGTAAGCAACGCACAACAAGGGACAGCAACATGCTTAACGCTAACACTGCTAACACTGCTATTGCACTGCACGCTAACGCTAACGCTATTACTGCGCAGCAAGTTGCAGCAATGCTGCAAAACGTGCATGGCACTACTTTTGCAACGATTACGTATGTAACGCAAGTTGCGACTGCTGCTGCACACAAAGCGCGCAACGTGCGCAAAGTAACTGTTGCAAACGTGCAACTGTTTAACAACTTGCAAGCGTTTACAAACGCTTACACAAACGCTGTAAAGCGCACTGCTGCGCAAATTGCTACAAACGACGAACAAAACGTAACAAATTTTGTTGCGCAAAGCAACTATTTTGAGCATACTGCTTGCTATAGCATTGTGCAGCACAAACAAAACAGCAAGCAATACTTGTTTGCAATTTACAACAACGCAAACAGCGTTTATTACATTGACGAGCAAATTGCTACAAAACAGCAAGTTGCTGCGCTGCTTACTGCAAGTGCTGCTGCTAAGTTGCTTAGCAACGACAATACTACACACAACGTTACAAACAACGTAACGCATAGCGTTACAGTGCGCACTATTGCAATGGAAAACATTGTAAGCATTAGCGCAGCAAAGCAAACTGTGCAAGTGTAAAAACTGCATA
>Ga0316229_1001551_pt1 | contig 22880 bp, 48 predicted proteins | sample TBH18023metaG_FD_206011 | JGI IMG/M metagenome (GOLD analysis project Ga0316229, IMG submission 206011) | Freshwater microbial communities from Trout Bog Lake, Wisconsin, USA - TBH18023 | ecosystem: Environmental > Aquatic > Freshwater > Lake > Hypolimnion/Profundal zone | place: USA: Wisconsin... | reverse complement strand
GTAGGCAAACCTTCGTTACTTAACTTCATAGACCAGAGTTGTGTTACTAAATCGGACACTCGTCCAGCTTGCCTTACAGCTTGACGAAGATCGGCTCTGCGTTCCGGTGATCTAGCATTTGCAAACATTAAATTTAACGCCGCATCTTTGGCCTGTGCAATATCTTTCATAGAACCAATTGTCTCTATGTCTTCTGCCGATATTGTTTCAGTAATAATCTCACGTATGAGCATGTTAATATCTCCTGTTAGAGATATTTACAATGAATATCTTATTTTTTAGGTTTTGATAAGAAGATAAATGGTATCCGCCATAAAGCCATTAAAACTATGGCAATATGTTCAAATATTGGTGTTGAAGTAATTTTCAACACCAATAAAATAATGTCAATTTCCAACCCAATAAGTATTAGCGACAGGCATAAAAAGAACCGCAACGTTGGATTGGTATTGGCAAGATCGTCATAGGCTTGATTGGTTTTGACGATCATTTTCCCAATGTATGCGATCATGACAGGTTATTCGGGCGGAAGTTCAAATGGTGTTACAATCACACGAGGTTCAACATACAGTGGTGACGGTTTGTGTGTTGTAGGATTCAAACATAGGATCCACGTACCATCAGCCGCCGTTGGTGTAAACAACCCATTTGGATCGGCTTGAGGTAAAGCGTAACCACTACCGCTTGGACGCATTGGATTTGTAAACTGTGTTGCATAAGGAAGGCCAAAGCCTACACTATCGCACAACTTATGCCGGTGACCTTGCATGTCAAGATAATAGGTGGTAGTTGCAACATTTTGATCTCGCAACTCCATTATCTGTTTCATCATACGCATTTCGGCGTAATTTTTAATTGCCGGCATGCCAACTTGGTTTACAGCTTGCTGCCGGCTGTCTTCCTGTACTCGCTGCTGACGAGAATCACTTGTCTCGTCGCAGGATGTTAGAACAAATAGAGCTACAAGAATTGCTAGTGGTTTGATGTTCACTTTTATTCCTTTGTGAGTTTGAAAGGTGAAACAATTACCTTTGGTTCAACATACAATGGTGTAGCTTTATGTGTATCTGGATTTAGACACAGTACCCAGGTACCATCAGCTGCTGCCGGTGAAAAGAGAGTATTTGGATCAGCTTGAGGTAAAGTAGCAATTCCATTTGTAGAATAAGTTGGTCGTTGAGGTGAGGTAAATTCTGTAGCGTACGGAATTCCAAACCCGACACTGTCGCAAAGTTTTTGACCAACCTTTCCGTCCCAACCAACTAGATAGGTATATGTTGCAACATTTTGGTCACGCATTTCGTAAATCTGTTTTAGCTGCCGGCGTTCCGCAAAATTTGTAATTGCTGGCATACCAACTGCGTTAAAGGCCTGCTTCATGAGCTGCTCTTGTTGCTTTTGAAAATCCTGATCGCTTGATGTTCCAAACCATTGGGCATTTGCCGCGGTAGTGATAAACAGTGCCGGAATAGCAGCCAGTGCTAGTTTACGCATAATTTTAACCTCCACTCTTGAGTGTTTCTAGAAAGTTACGTAGATTTGGCGGCAAACGTGTTTCATCATAACCGGCGAATCGGTCAAGAATTACAGCACGTAGCGCAGCTCGCTTACCAGAGTCGTCTGTACGAATGTATTCCATCTGAAAATTGCCAAGATCTTTTGCCATGCCATCGTTAAAAGCTTGACTTTCGTGAAAAGCGCGATTCTCAATCGCAATCGACGCTGGCTTGGTTACAGCATAAATTCCGAGACTCAGCCCACTGAATAGAACTACACCACCAATAATTAGTGCCGTACCGCCTAGAAGTTCTCTCATAGATGTTTTCCTTTCTTTTCATCAAGCTACCTATATTGTAGTGATGATATTATGTTTTTACACTATACTGAATGTTTGTCAAATCATTTTTACCATTCAGGCCATGCTAATTTGGCCAACATCCAATCTGATTCTTTTTTGAATCCTAGTTCAAATTCATCTATTCCTCTAGCATGGTTCCAACACCAGCTATGGTTTTCAAAGTTTAATTTGCACCATTCCATAATGGTTTCCCATTTGCCCAACACATGCACACGATAAATTGGAATGCAGCGTCCTACATGTTCATCATGCTTGGCTGCATACTCTATCATTTCTAAATCAAATGTCATTATACCAGCTCAATATTTGCAAATTTGAGTCTTGCCAAAGGATTATCACCCCATGACCAGTCTTCGGGCATCGAAGTTCTAAGACCAAGAGTGTCATCAAGCATAGAAGATTCTTCTTTTGTTATTTGAACAACCATCATATTTGATGCAATCATAGCAGCAACTTCAGCTGTAGAACAACCTTCCATTGTCATTTCGATAGCTCGATTGTGGATCATAATGCAAGGAACAACATGCTCACGATAACTGTTTTCATTTGTACGATTTTTGGAACTGCCGATGACAATCAAATGATCAACTGCATCAGCACAAAGCATGTGTCTGTGATCATCTAGCATGTGCTGATGTTGATTGTCTATAGCAAATTTATAAGCCCTAGCAATCTTGCTCCAGATAGCAGTATCTGCAATATCTGATGAAAATGCTTTGACCGCTGTACCTCTGGTACGTGCCGAAATTTCAGAGATAGTTTCAATAAAGTTAACTAATTTCCAAAAAGTTTCCATTACATCGTCGCCATCAACATAGTCAATATTGATAATGCTGTTTTTCCTACAGTTCACAGGCCAGTTTGCGTTTCTCAACTCTTTTTCTAAGATGTCTAATTCTTCTTGAGTGCGTCCGTAACCAACAGTATACCAAGTAATTTTAACTTCGCATTTGACTCCATTTTTACTATACATGCTGTAAAATGTGCCGCGATTTGACATGCGGTCATTGTAACCGTGTTCCCTACAACTTGATTCAAACACATCGTAGCTAACTGGCATTACATGAGCCATTAGGATATTTCCTTACTTGTACTAGATTCATTTTCAACCAACAGTCTTAATCTGTCAGCCTCTTTTAGCCAAATTTCAGACAGTAGTGGATATCTATCGATCAGTTTGGTAGCTCTATCCATAGCGTAATCATAACAACGTTGCACAGGCCATCCAAATGAACCCACTGGTATTCCGTCAATTTCTTTCACTGATTACCTTTCATCATATAAAAATGATTGCAACTTTTTTATTAAAGTTGCAATCATAATCCAATTATACTAGGATCGACTTTACCACTTCGCTAGCAAGTTTGCCGTCATATCGCCCTGTGTAATTTTTCTTGAGTTCAGACATAACCTGGCCCATTGCCTTTGGGCCCTCAAGTTTCATCTCATGTATAATACTATGCACCACCGATTCAAGTGCGGAACGATCCATTTGTTGGGGCACATAGCCTTGCAGTACCTGCAATTCTACCTGCTGATCAGCACAAGATTGTCCACGTTCCGTTAATAGACGACAAGTATCTTCAGCATTAGCAATAAATTTACGCACAGTTGAAATTACTTCATCATCAGTAGGATCACCATTACGCTTGTTTTTTCCTACCATAGACGCCTCGCTGTACAACGTAACCATGAGACTTTTAACAACAGGATTACTGCCCTTTCGAGCAGTAATCATGTCCGTGAATAGTTTTTGCATCATCATGTTAGTCTTCTACCTTGTTGTAGTTGTTGATTCCGTCTAGCTGGTGATCCTCTTGGATGATCTTCAGTAGTTCCTTCAGATCCTTGCGATATCGACGCACGACGGCATTGACGGCTGTGCCATTATGGTAGCCGTTCTCGTTGACGAACTTCTTGACCCTCATGAGTTCTTCGTCGATATCCTTGATCATATCATTGAGATTTTTCATCACATCTCCTAAAGAGAACCTGTGCCACACACTAGCATGGCACGGGTGTGCTGTCAACACAGAATATGGTATAAATAATGGTGAGGATCGCGGAGCGCCAACTCCCATCCCCTCTAAACGCTATGAAGGAGCATTCAGCATGTATTATATTATTTACGAAACAACTAACCTAGTCAACAATAAAAAGTACCGGGGCGCTCATGCAACCAAAACAATAGAAGATGGTTACCTTGGATCTGGACGCGATCTCCGCATGGCCATACGCAAATACGAACGGGAACAGTTTACCAGAACAATTATTTACATGGCATTTGACTATGACGCTATGTGGCACGCCGAATCGCTTCTGGTGGATCAGGAATGGGTAGATAGGAAGGATACCTATAACATCTCTCTTGGCGGCCGAGGCTCTAAAATATATGGTCGTAAGATGAGCGAAGAAGCTAAATCTCGGCTGAGCGCAAAGTTACGAGAAATCAAAGGCACTCCTGAAGCTAGAAAGCGAAATGTTGAGGCTCAGCTAAAGAGAGGTCCAACAAAAGACACAACCAAAGTGAAGATGAGTCTAGCCAGCAACGGTAAATCAAAGAGTAAACAACATGCTCAGAATATATCGATAGGTAGAAAGAAACTATTAGCAGATCCTGTGATTCGTAATAAGTTCAGAATGCAAATTATAATGTCACATAGCAGGCAGGAAGTGCGGGATAAAATAAGACGTGCTCTTACCGAACAGAAACGTTCAGAAGAAACAAAGAAGAAGTGTAGCGTAGCAGCCAAAACGAGATGTGCCGATCCTAGCTACCTCGCAAAACAGTCTTATTCGCAATCCAAACGATGGGAAGAGAATCCGGCTACTTGGTGGAATAACGGAGAGAAGTCTTGTAGGTCAGTGGAATGTCCGGGAGCTGAGTGGGTGCCCGGAAGATTAAGTCCAGGTACCTGGTGGAATAACGGAAGTAGCAGCCAGATGTCAAAAGACTGCCCGGGACCTGAGTGGATCCCGGGCAGACGTATCAGTAATCAGTCCCTTCAAGGTCCTCAAGGAATTGTTGACTGATATCAACGACCTGCATCACATGAGCCTTGTTGACTGACACACCCTGTTGAGCAGCAAGTCCTTGAGCCAATCTGATAGTATTCTTGATTTGACGACCATTCAAGTTGGCAATTGATAGTTCTTGCGGATCTAGACCTTCAACCTTTGCCGCAGAGAGAAGGTTGGTCCAGATCTGCGCACGAGATTCTTGTGTCAAACCTTGATACTTCAGTGCAATGCTGATTCGGCTATAAAATGCCGGATCAAACGTCTTCACTCGGTTGGTAGTGAGAAACATTACGCCCTGATGGTATTCCGTCAATCTTAAAAATACTGACGTTAGTGAATTTCGAAGAACATCATGTCCGCGCTTCTCTAGAAAAATATCCGCTTCGTCAATAAGTACCACAGCGTTCCAAATCTGTGCTACGTCAAGAATTTGTCGTAGTTTCTTTTCAAGCTCATTAGTATTAGTACCCAATTCACCTACAGCTACACTGTAAAGTGGACGATAAAGCAATTCAGAAATAGCCTCAGCTGTAAGGGTTTTACCAACACCCGGTTCGCCGTGCAGTAGGAAAATGCACCCGCCTCCTTTACCAGAAATGATATCTGAAAATCCGTTGGTACCATGTGTAACAAGCGCCTTTACTAGATCCTTTTTGTCTTGTGCAAGCACCAGCTGGTCAAATGCATCGTTGCGAAATTCCACCGGAGAAATTTGATCAACAATAAACTTACCCCATTGCTTGGTAGAAAAGGAAAATCCACGAATGTACGGATCTGTCATCCAAAGCTGATCATCTGTTAGTTCATCAAAACTGGTTTCATCGTTATCGCGTAGTCCATACTCATCAACAAATTGACTGTATGTCCCTGCATCTACCATCATGCGGCCGTCAGCTCGCATGGCATCCCAACTACCCCACTTTTTGGTATACATCATACCGTGATAGCTCATGTAATGAGCTCCGACTGCAATTTGCCGGAACAACTCGCCGCGTGCAGTCAGTTTAGCTTTTGACTCTTCAGTCATTGGCCTAATTGGCAGTTTGTTGATCTCGCGCACTCCTTTAAAGTAAGGAATACGAACCTGGCCGGGGCTCATTTGGAAATTAGCACCATTAGTTGTGATAAACTGATAGGAAATAGTCAAAAATGTACCCCACATGCCAATCTGATATTGCACGCCAACAACGCGGCCGCCTTGCACATGATCGCCATGAATTTCAATTTCAGTGCCTTGGGCAAACAGTGTTCGACACAGGCCGAAGCTCATTTGGTTGCAATCAAGAAGATTTTTGATGCGGCCCAAAATCTTCTTGTTTTCATTTTCGAGAAATGAAACCAGCTCTTTGGTAATACCGTTGGCATCATTCCGCTTGGCCCTAGCTTTTAGAACATCAAGTTGGTTGAAAAGTTCGTCGATTGAAACCACAGGAACATCATCGTAAATGTCCTCTAGATTAATATTATTGCGAAGGTATTCCAGCAGCCTGGGAGTATGCAGCTCAATCCGACGCTCTGTGTTGCCGTCGTTATCAGTTACAACTGCAAGACGAAAACTTTTGAAAGGATTGTCCTTGTTGCCTGTGCGTTTCATAGTTACCTGTACTGTGTCTGAACTAGACATTAATTGCTCCATTGTTTGCACTAGTTTTTAGCATAATTTTGAATAATGTCAACTGTTTTTGTAAGCAGTTCACATCTTTCCATATTGCATTTCGAAAAGGCCCATTTGTGTCTAAGCTTTTTCAAAATCTCGCCCATTTGCGGACCAGGTTTTACATTCATTGCCATCAGGTCATTACCAGATACTGGAAAAGCCGGTGGAACCCATGCTCGCAACACCTCTTGCACAAACGAATCTCCGCCGCGCAAGGCTGCTAATTGTGCAGCCCACTCACCGCTGATATCTGACATAGCCATGTGGTACATAGGAAACAAGCAATCGTCAAATTGATACTTTGAAAGCCAATCCGCTTGATTAATTTCGCGACTAGAAGCTTTCCAAGCTTTGAGAATCAAAGGCGCATGGTCTCCATATAAAGCCACTAGAATAGTCACCGGATCACAAGTTAAATTATGAATATTTGTTGCTTCGTTAACCCAGCATACTCTTGGCAAATTAATCCATCTTGCAGCTTGCGTATCGTGAATTTCACGCATAATCTGCGGTCCGTTATTGCCAGCCAAAATCCTACTGATTTCAGACCAAACTCTTTCACGGCTAATATCTTCAAGACCATGAGCTAGCAATTTTACTGCAGACAAATCAGCGGCATTCTTTGTCATGCCAAATCTACCACGAAATCTAAACCATCTCAAAATCCGTAGATAATCTTCTCGAATCCGTTCCATAGGATCACCGACAAATTTTACCAGATTATTTTGCAAATCGTTGAAACCGCCAAACGGATCTATCAGCTCACCATCAAAAGTCAAGCTCATAGCATTCATTGTAAAATCTCTACGAGCCAAGTCCTCAATCCAATTGCGTGTATAAACAACCACAGCATGACGACCATCAGTTTCTGCATCAATGCGCAAACTTGTAATTTCATATACAACTGAATCCAGCACAACACTTACAGTGCCATGTTGTAAACCTGTTTCAATATATCTGATATTGTGTTGTTTGTAGATATCAATTTGCTCATCTGGTGTGGCATCAGTGCAGAGATCAATATCTTTAGGCTTTAGATTTGCCAAAACATCGCGAACACAGCCGCCAACAAAACGCAGGTCAAACCCTGCTGCTAGAAATTTGATTCTAAGGTCTAGTAGATCGCTATTGATGAGTTTTGAGATGATCATAACTCAATACTAGCATACATATGCGTAGAGTCAAATAATATTAACCAACCCAATTTTTTTCAATAGGTTTTACCAACATGCGCTCAAATCTTATTGAAATTGGGTTGAGCAAAATTCTTAAACTGCCAGGACAGTCGTAACTCAAAGTAATATGAGGTAGATATTCTGGATAGTCATGGCTTGCGCCAAAATTCTCTCTAATCGAATGGTGTAATAAATGCGCATCATCACTTTCGATATCAGCTACCAAGCATTGATTACCTGTTTGACTGGGCAAAAAACTCAGCCGTTGAATTTGAGCAGTTATAGGTGTAAATGTTTCAGACAAATTTTCTGTAGCAGGGCAAGGAACTTTGCTATAGATAAGTGTCATATGGAATTTATCTTTAGATAATCTGTTTGGTACTGAATACATTTCCTGCAAATGTTCAAGTTGTGTACATGATTATGCGTCTGGAATTAAACTGATATATGTGCCGTTAGCGTGATGCAAATCTGTAAATTTCATAAAGTGTCGCCTTAATAAAATATGCACAAAAAGTTGGGCACTTGTCAAACTATCCATTTGTACTATATATGATCTGACATCTATAAAGTAGTTGACATGTATAGCGTTTGGTAATAAAACTAACAGATGCGAAAAGATATGAGCAAGGTTATAGTCGAACGTCCACGTAGGAGCGGTCACGGTGTACGCAAAGGTCGTCAACCTCGCGACTTTGACCTTGAAATTTCACACCAAGGTATGCGTAAGCCATATCAGCAGGGTTACAACTATAAAGAATTAAACGAGAATCTTGCACCTTTGCTGCGCTTCCTAACTTCACGAGTTGGAAAAAAATGGGATGATGTTTACAGCGAAATCTGCGAACATATTAAAGTAACATCTACAGTTCAAGAACATGTGCGCGGCCATATAACAGATTTTGTAGCTACACGCACACACATAGACTCGTTAGGGCAAATTTGGATTAACAAATACGGTTCTATGAAGTTGGAAGATTATTCGTGGTTACGTCTGTATGTCGATCCACAGACTGGCCTTTTATGCCATAACCCCTATTTTGAGAATTCTACTGCGCTTTACAGAACTCAAAAACAACAGGCTGCAGAAAAACTGCTTGAAACTGCACGCAGCTTGCCCGATGGCATAGAATTACGTAAACACAAAGGCATTTGGTATCAAGTTACCCAAAAAGAAATACCTTGTAGCAGAACATCTGTCGTACATTATAGTACAGGTCCAAAATCTTTAGAAATTCCTGGAACTGCATTTGATATGCTGCGGCATGAAACTTTATATCGTCGAGGAAATAAAGTGACAGACAGAAAAGGTAACTGGCACAATTCACTGCTGTACTGCGATACAAAACGTCAACTAAATCACAGTGAATTGAAAAAGTATGGCTTGAGTAATGATTAAACTTCCTTATCAATTACACGTTGGCTGGCTTAGAGGGAAAATTAACCGACAAGCTATGATATCATGGTGCGAGCAACAATGGCCTCAAGAACTTTCATGGAGTTTTATGAAAGGTGGTCTTTGGTTTTTTGCACGAGAAGAACAAGCAACATTGTTTGCTCTAACTTGGGTAGATCAAAATGTTGATTTTGAGAAATTGCCTTACTTTTTTGAGGATAGCTAAATGGCCAGTATCATATTTGCAAGTGATTTACGCTCCACCAACGAGAGACAACGTGCCTTTTGGTACGCTCCGTTAGCAACAAATAGGTACGTAGATAGCAAAGTCATATGGGAACTTAACCTTGACCTTAGTCATTCCAAATGGTATATTCATTCAAGTGATCTACACAAGGGCAATTATCCATACGGTGAACCCGACTGTGGACGAAAACGTTTTGATATAAAAGAATATATTAACAGATGTTGCACTGAAGATGTTATAATCGATTATCTTGATTTAGATTACAGCTATAAGTCCACTAACGGAAGTTGGAATGACGGGTGGCGTACTGTATATCACAGCTATTGGATATTTTATTTTAGTAATACAATAGAAAAAGAAGCATTTGGATTTGCTTTTGCAGACATTGTACGAGCTCAGCCAGAAGAACGTAGAGCCGATTACGCATGGGTAGAAAAATATCCAATACAAAAAGGACGATACTGATGAAGTTGAAACGTAAAATACAAAGAGCTATAGAGAAGGTATATTGGTCAATACTAGTTTGGTCTTTAAAAAGTTGGACCAACAAATATATGGACCAATGGGAAAAAATAAAATTTGATACTGAGTATGGCACAATATACGTAACCATAAGCCGCATGGATCAATATCCAGATAGTTTTGATTTAATCAAGTAAAAGTTTGGCAATTTTTATTTTCAAAAAAAATAAAGGAGAATAGCGTGACAAAAACTATACAACCGCCTAAACCACAGTTTCAAAAAACACATATCCTATACGAAGCTTGCGTGTCACAAAATATCAATGCAAGCTCACTTAGCACTGACAGAGCAGATACTGTAATGCGTGCCATGCGTCATAACCCTACATGGTGGGAAACGCACGAAGGAATAGTTAGATCTTATCTAACCGGTTCAGATGAATGGAATGAATTAATAAAAAGTGTTCGTAAATATGCTGTTGAATATGGCAAATATCTTAGAGCAGCGCAGCGTCAACAACAGAAACTAAAGAAAGAAACAGATGTCAATAACTGAGCCCATTTTAGTTGGCTACAAATCAGGATCTGCACCCGATGTTGCCTTTCACTATGCACCATACATACCAGGTATTTTTTCGCCAAAAAAACCTGCGCCGATCGATTTTCTAGATCTATTTACAGAAAGCAATCTGGGCCATAAAATGTACAAAGAACTGGTAGCAGATCATGCAGCAAAATTTTCTCATTGTTTATATCCATGCACTGTTGATGCTGAACAGTTTGTAGCACTAGTAGAATGGTGCATAAGCAACTGCGAAAATCAAACCTGGTGCTGGTATCCTGAAAGTACACAAAAATATTACATTTTGTTTTGAAAATGAAACTGATTGCGTACAATTTAAATTAACATGGGGGAGCTAGTTAAGCTCCCATTCTTTCTGGATTCACTTGCCAGCTGTAATCACTATTTTGCTGGCGTAACTTTTCAAGTTCTTCGATATTTCGTTTGATGAACATATCACTGTCTGCTAAGTGTTCGAACCTGAGACCTGGATTTCCAAAATTCCAGTTATTCAAATACTCAACTCGCACTTTTTTTGGTGTAAATGCAATCACTGTACCTTGACAAAATTGTCTATAGCCTGGTGCATAAAACGCAACGGTATCACCTATATAAAGTGTTTGACCAAAAAAATCAACATATTTTTTATCAGTCATTTTCATGCAGCCGTTGCAGGTAATTTTTTTGCATTAAGATTGTATTCAACGGCGCAGCCTTCCCATGTATCAACTAACTTACCAGAAAAGATCCATCTGCTGTATGTGTTATGTACCTGAACTATATAGGTATCTTCTCCGACCCACACTGCACCCGAGCTTAATTTCAAATCAAGGTATTCTGCTAGACGCTTACCGCCTTCCTTAGTAGTTTTATTTTCCATTCTATATCTCCTAAATATTTGATAGTACTATAATACGTCAGCTAATTTGTCTACTGTTAAATTAGACACTTGCTGTATCCTAACTAAGGATTCTGCTATTATCTGCTGTTTCTCTACATCATTGAGATTTTTCCAACTAGCTATTTCTTGAAGACTTCTACCGCAGCCTATGCAAATTGCATTGTCGGTAATACGGCAAATATTCCTGCAAGGACTTGTTAGTTTTCCCATGTTAGTACAAACTGCGTATAGGACGATTCGTCAAGAAATCCAAATTGTATTTCGCCTGTGGGTAATCTACGAAGAGTACCTTGGTGCTCTGCAAGTACACGAGACAAGGTATCCCAGTGTTGGTCTGGATACAAAAGTATAGATGGATGACCTTCCTGATATAAATGAAAATTAATATTTTTATAACATGCACTAAGACGCCAATCCTTACCGTCTAACCAAAAAGCTTGATAGTAAATCATCTCAACCCCATACTAACACAAACATAGACTGCTGCTGTTCCGTGGCAAACCAGAAACGATATGTAATACTATTAAACCAAAAACCATAGGTTCCAAATTGATCTTTACAATAATCTACAGCTTCTGGTACATCTACGCTGTTTATAGTTGATCCGTAATAGTTGGCTTTGGCAAAATCATCATCACATTGTGTTTTGCGTTTATTGTACAATCGCAAAAATGTTCTATAAAGCTCTACAGGTACCGCAGTTCTTGCGGTAATCACGTAACTAAACTTGCCACGGATTTTACCCAACATGGGTAATGGTGATGGCGCTTTCATAGGTGATACACTAAAAATATCTTGAAAAATAATTCTTGGCATTACTCTTCGTATCATGGGCAATATTATTGTATTTGTATTTCCAGTATTTGTCATTGTGGTACTTTCAAAGTTTGTTTCATTATCTCAAAGCCATACCAATTTAAAAGCAACAGCATCGTTTTCATTTGCGAACCAAATTGCTGTAACAAGATTCCCATTGCGTTCCCACGCCCAACCTCTAGTGTCAGGCTCTCCGATATATTCAAGCAGCCACACATAGATATCATCAAGATGTAAATGAAAACCTGCCCCAAGCGGAACACAGGTCATAAATTCTTTTATGTCCATGTTAACCTAAACAAAGTTGCATCTTCTTGACTTTCAAACTGACAAAACCATGGTCCTTGAAAATAATGTTTTGTACAGTGTTCTGATAACCACATGCTAATTTCTTCTGTGTTCCATTCTTGATTGAGACTTTTAACCATAAACCAACCTTGAAGTTCAAACAGATTTGACATTATTTCGCTGTTTATTTCATGTTTAATTTCAACTGCTAATTCATCAGATATATCATTTAAAACTTGTGATTCCTCTAGTGTATAGTTTACGCTCAATCCTCTAAGTGTTTTTTTAAGTTTAGAATTTTTTACTTTCATTTCATAACAGTGTAGTGTGTTGCTTTTTGACTTACAACAAATAAATTAACCGTGTGTCATCCAAAATAATACCATATCTGTTTCGTGAGCAAAACACCACACTCCTGCACCTCTATAGTACCAATCTATCCAGCGTGGTCCAATATTTTCAGTGCACCATTTAACTAGATAATTAATATCGCCATATGGCGATTCTTTGTCTGGATTAAGCTTGATAGCACATCGGTGTATACATTTTAATTGAGCTTGTTTGCGATATAGTTGTTGAGATTCATGATAATAATTCATAGCACCATGTTAACCTAAACATAACGTAATCTTTTTCTTGTGTAAAAGTCCAAACATAGTTGCGTTCTCCACTGTTTGGTTGCAAATGCCCTAATGCCACTTGACAAAAAAGCCCAGGTCTTGGATCAAGAGTTTCACTGCACCAATTCCATATTTCTTGTAGCTTGGCATCTGATAGCCACATATCAATTTCAAACATTATAACCAATATACGGCAAAAACACCAACTCCAACTATGAGATAAAAGCCAATAGCCATACCTAATCCAACCATTATACCTTTGGCTGGATCTAAATCACTATTCATGAATCTGTACCTTTAAAAAGAAGTTTACAGAGGATTTCATCTTTGTCCTTTTCAAGACGTGCATGGAAGCTGTCCTCGCCGTCGTCATCGCTTACAAGCCAATCTATACGATGAGTATACACAGCGGCCATATGTAAAAAATACAAAGCCCTATGGAATTCATCAATAGTTTCAGCAGAGTAGTTACTACCTTTTGGCTGTCCGTATGCATCAGTAAGAGTAGACCTATTTGTTAATATCAGCTGCTCAACTTCATCTGCAATTTGATAAATGCGATATTGATTATAATCAAAATGCCCACCGCTCATATTGTTGCCTTTTTTATATCCATGTTATTTTGAAAAAGGTTGCATCTTCTTCTTGTTTGAAAAACCAAGTCTGTGTATAAAGAGACGATGCTTGTACATACACATACCCATTGGCCCAAGTTTTATTACGTCCGCACGGCCATTGTACTGAACACCATTCCTGCGCATCTTCAAGATAGATTTTTTTCTTTCTTTTCTATCGTAACAAAATGTACCAGATCAGTCATAGATACCGAAGTTTGAATTGCACAGCAATCTCTTGGTTTCTAAATGCCCAACAATCATAGGTAATAGCAAACGTAAGAACCTTTTGGTAGATTATCTTTACACCACTGTCTGGCTTTTTCAACCTCAGGTATTTGGCCACTCAATACTGCATTCCAAGGATTAGGAAATGCTACCTTAACCTTGTGCCAGCCTTTATACTTGATATCACATGTATCATCTAGTTGTTTATGAGCTCTAGCCATTTGATCTTTTTCTGTCTATCATTTATAAAATAGCAGAAATTTATCTAGGTGTCAAGCACATAAGAGCTTATGACTTGTTGGCAATTTGACTGTTCTGTGTGTTCATGTCAGCTGTGTGAGCTGCTACACTGGCTTTGATTTTTTCAACCTCAGCTTCTGCTGCTGCTTGTGCGGCTTGCGCAGCATTAATTGCAGCTTGATGCAAATCTCTAGAATCTGCTAGTGCCTTCTGTAGTTTAGCGCTGATAGCCACCACTGTTTGATTGGCAGTAGATAGATCTTGCTTTAGCTGGTTGACAAGTGCGTTTGAATTAAGAGCAGCATCTCTTGCAGCAGAAAAAATTGCTCTAGGATCACCTGCAGGTTGATTGTCACTGTTTGCGTCTGTCGTATCAGACATTCCTAATTTATCTTCAGCCTTAACAATCACGGCTTTGGCCATAGATTCTACTTTTTGTCCAACTGAAACAATTTCTGTTTCAACTTCTTTGCCTACTTCTTCTACTGTATTTAGAATTTTTGTGAAAACGCTCATTTGCTTCCTCCGCTATGTAAATTTTTATTCATCATATTTGCCTGATTTTAGATACCGTTTTATTGCTACTTTTTCTTCAACCGTAATAGTTGGCTCTTTTGAGCTATCCCCTATCATCCATACCTTAGCTGGAATTTTAAAGATATAGTTGGCGAAGCCCAGCCGTGTCTTGCCAGCAATTAACCAAAGCCTGTTGCCTGTGTTGAGAATAATAGGCATCTCAACAGATCCTTTGTCAAAGGCTTGTTCTGCTCTAGCTGCCTTATCAGGACCTCCCGAGTCTTGCTGTGGCTTGAGCTCAGCAATTAATGACCGCTTGTTTCTTGGATAGTGTTCTATGTCAAACCTATGATTAGGCTGTATGGTCACCGCTTGACCTTGCTGTGCTGCGCTGAGCCAGGTAACCTTATCTGGATAGTGCTGTTTGAGGTAATGTCTTACATCAGCCGGCACGTCTGGAATTTCTGATTGAAACTCTATCTCCGACCATTCAAAATCAAAATTGGGTTTAGTCCAAGATATTGTTCTGCGTTCTGTTGATTCTGCTTCTTGAAAACCAGCTGCGTTTTCCATAAGTGTCATTAATTCTCGCATGTTTTCGACACTTGATTTCTTGGTCATTGCTAACTCCGCGTTGGGCAAATATGCTAGAGATATTTAGCAAGCCAATGATATACCTTATTGTTTTTTTCACGCATGGCCCCCTGCCCGCCCTGCAACTCTGTCAAAGCTTGCTCAGCGTCTTGAACAGATTCAACTGACCATATTACAAATCCGCATGACCAGCAGATCATTTCGCTTGATTTGTGAGGCACAAACTGATGACCGTGACAGACAATCATTACCAGAGATCTTCTGAAAACAGTTCAGGCAATTCTGGTACTGGTCTATCCCAAATTGAAATTTGTCCACTGGCCAAAGCAATTTCCAAAGCCGTGCAACGGTCTACAAACCGACCGCAAGTGGTAATAAACCCTTGTTCTAAGCCCAACAGAGCAGTCTCACACAGCAGTTTTTTCAGCCATGCAATGCAGTCATGATGCCTGTAAGGTGGGCCCAACGCATAAACCGTACCTTGACAGTCGCGCAGTGCAACTCCGCTAATGGTTTCCAAAGGGTCAATCATGTGCCGGTCTCCTTGAGTTTGTAGAAAACTAGCACAAAATACTGAACAGCGTCAACTGTTATATTGACGAGTAAGCTATGCTGGCTATTTCAGGATCTATTGCTGGCGGGTTCAACACAGCAAACGTGACCACAGCGAGAACCATGGCTGCAATTATTGATAGTGTGTAGACTGGCATGTCGCTACGAGTATTCATAGTATTCTCCTTTTGATTTCATTTATGTTGCAGTGCAAAAATAAAATCAACCGTCACATGCGTTTTTTAACCTATCAATTTTGAATTTTTTCAAACCAGCGCCCGCGTTTGCCACAGGTTCTATGCAAGATTGCCACAGGCCAAACATCATCTCTATGTGTGCTGCAGAAACTCCACCTAAGAGTCATTTCACCTGAAACCCTGTCCATGATTAGATTTTTCGGAGCCATACACTTGGCATACTCAAACTCATTATCAGTTAAGGGGCTTGTGCTTGTTACACAGTGTCGACAGTCCTTGCAGTTGTTCATGTGAAATATACCTTTGTTTCGATAGTATATACTAGCAGACTTTTGACAACTGTAAACTGGTCAAGTCAATTGAGATTTGGTTTCTATTTTAGAAAATACTGCATTGATTGCACGAACTCCAAACCATGATCCTAACAGCAATACCAACAGCCTTGCAACTGTGCCCAACCACTGTCAGTACCAAGCTCAACTTTGATCACACCAATGATGTCAACAGTTGCCGCAGGCGCAGTCTGTGGTTGTGATTTATTTTCACCGTGTGGCAGTTGAGGTGCTTGTGAGGGCGATAATAAAGGTATGCTCACCAACGGTCTCACAAGATTTTCACTGTGGTCAGTGTCCTGCATGCCCGACTCGCTGCCTTCGACCGACCTTGCTGCGTCTGTGCCGAATCCCACTCTCTGCAGGAGAACCTGCAGCTCCTGCGTCCAGCAGCTCTTACGGTAGAAGTTGTACATGGCTTGTCGTATGCGCTGATCATCAAGGCCGGTGGTGTCATATTCCACCGCAAGATCGCCATCTCCTTCGTCCTCGTCGGGCGCGATGTACATGGTCACGCTGTTGAGATCAACACCACAGGCCCTGATGCCCTTCAACGGTATCTCCAGATAATAGCCTTCGTTGGTGATCCGCACATATCGTCCGAACGGTGCGCGGTCAAGATTCCGGCGCCTATCAGCGATGCGCTTCTCACGGTCCATGGCTTCGAGGTCCTCCTCGTCATCATCATCCGATGTGGTGTTTTCCATCAGATGCATCCATCGCCGTAGTTGTTCCTCGTCATCGATCATAATCGCCATCTCCTCATGCGGTTATTTATCATCCTCATGATGATAAATAACCGCATGAGATTGATTGAGCTAGAGGAAGGCAGGCTCCGGGTACCGGTGCACCCCCGTGGCGGTACCGCCACGGAGATCGAGGTCCGCGACGGCGCATACGTACCCGCGCTGATCGCCTTCGCCCGCCGATCAAGCGGGGCGCTGCGTGGGCTCATCGTGGGCGAGGAGCTGTTCACCTGGCCGGCCTACGACTGCAACCATGACACGATGGTGCGCGCCCTGCGGTCCCAGGGCATGATGGGCCAGGATGATGGTGGCATCACCATCGAGCTCAGCACCACGGCACGCTGGCTCAATCCCGGGCAGATATACATCGAAAGCTCGCTGGGCCAGTTCACCGATCGCGGCCTCATCGGCAACCCCGTGCTGCGCCATCTCATCGAGGATACACGCACGTGGTTCGACAGCATCTACTACGGGCACGGACCGGACTGGGCAGCGGCAATGACCGCCGGAAAGAAGAGCCGAGAAAGCCACATAGACTGGGAAGCCCTGCACGCGGACGATCCATTGGGTGGTTGACGGCACGGCAACCCCGTGCTAAAAAGGCCGTGGGCACCGCCTGCGCCCAATGCCGCCATGGCTCCAATGGCCGCCGCACCGACTGCGCGTCCGATCGGGCCGATCTCGTCCAGTGCATCGGTGCCGCGGAGGCCGGAATGGGCCAACGGCTTGAAGGATTAGGATCAGCGAAGCCTGATGCGGTCCAGGCCCACAACAGTGGCAAGAGTCCTGTAACAGACACCACCACATCGTTCCATAGCCATGTCACAGGTATGGCCATTAGTGCATACCACATGGCATCAACTGCCAGCTTGACTAGAAATTCACCTAACAATTAAGCTGACCATGTGAGGTCAGCTGATCTATCATACATTACAAATTCCCAGTTTTCGTCTTGATATTGTGGTTTATCATCTGTATACCAGACTCGTATATGTTTGCCAACATACTGTCTTGTATTAGCAATCTCATCTGGGCTTTTCTTGAATACTCTGTTGACTACTCGAATTGCTGAGTAATAGGCAACAAAATCAATCAACCATTCAGCAAACTCTGATTCTGTGAGTTCGTGCTCACAACTCTGTGCAATGTAAGGCACATCAGCTGAAAGGTGCTGTTGAAAGTCGTTGTCGTACAAGGTTGCAACAACATAACGTTTCATTATGGAATTTGTAGGATCATATTTCACAGCAGGTCTTCTATTCGCTGCAGATCAGCTAGTCTGCTGGCATTGCCAGTGGCAAACACCACAGACCCATTGCCACTCAGCACCACGTCCAGGCCGGGTGCAATGATACGCTGTGTGTAACCTTCGTCCATCAGCTGCGCTGTAATAGAGTCTCGTTTCCAAGTATCAGCAGTCCACATCCCACCGATAGTCTGGTAAGGACGTGGCTGATAAAACCTGTCTTGACGAACTGCCTGCCATACTTGACCAAATAAAGCAGCAGCACTATCTGTATCTCTGTTGTACATCATAGCTCAACATAGCAGCGGCAAGCAGGCGTGTCAAGTGAATTTTTACAGCAGCAGATCAACATAAGCAAGTTCATCAAGGCAGACAAACTCGGTGAGACCAATACGTTTCTTAACGCTAGAGTGATGATGACCAAAGATCCAGAGATCCGGGCTGTGCTTGGCCAGCATGGCATCCAGCGCAGAGCTGGTCCTGGTAGTTTCATAGTGATGGGTATGAGGGCCAAAAAGATCAGCACATACCACACGAGGACAGTCATGCGACACAATTATATTGGGTTTGTGCAGCGACACAGCATCCAAGCAGTCATATAAGGTTGACCAAGAACACTCTTCATCAGGCCACCAGGAAATACCTGGCCGTCGGAACTGCCAATCAACCGACCATGCACCACCGATATAGAGTATTCGAGTACCGTTGATCGTTTCCACAGTGCCGTCGCTGATCCAGTTTGGCGACGAGCGACAGACTGCAGGACTGTCGTGATTACCACGTATAAATCTATGGTTCAGGCCAATTTCAGGCAGCGGCACGAAACCAGCACCAAAGTCGCCTACCTGCACCGAAGCGTCGCAGAGATCGGTGATGGCCAGATACTGGCCCATTTTGCCGTGAACATCACCGATAAATCTCATTGATCAACCAGGTCTTGAGCAGTTCAAGAGAAGGATCAACCACACCTGCCACCTGTGTGCTGGTCATGGCACGCTCACCAATTTCGCTGGCAGCAATCATCAGCACAGTCTGTCTGTTGGGAATGAGTCCAGCAATCAGCCCAGACACAATAAGGCCGGGAATTGCACGTCGCATCCAAATTCTAGCTGTGCTGGCTACGGTCTCTTCGGCAGGAACTATGTATATGACCAAAGACACCACAGACGCAATGCCACACATCACCGAAATAAATGCGATGAACCCGCCAACACAGCCGGCAACGTCTGCTAGATAAATCAGCCAAGAAAGATTATTCATTGTTTCACCTCTGTTACAGTTCCATCCATATGGTAGATACGGCACATGACCTCACCAGATTTGGTGAACATATCATCATATTCACGAGGATCCTTGCCATAGATCTCAGGCTGTGCAGTACCGGCTGGCCAGGCGCTATCCCAGCGATCACCACAACATGAACAATCTCTGCCGTGAGCCACACCGTCAAAGTAGATGCCAATATTTTCGGCACGACGATCAGCATCAGCAGGGCTAACAGCTTGGACGATCACATAGTGGCACACACGGCTGTCATGGTGAAAGCTGCCACCAGAGTTGTTCTGGTTGTAGGTATAGTATAAGGGTACGCTCAGTGATTTTGACATATCCTATCTCCTTGCTCTTATACTAGCAGGTTTTGACCGTTTGTCAAGAAACTATTATTCATAGACGGGTCGCGTCTTGGGCCAGCTGGCTGGTTGGCCATCGAACACTTCAGCAAAAAACTGACCTTCGCTCAGCACCGAGTTGATGTCCCGGCGACCTTCGTTCCACTTTTCAGCATATTGCTCATTAAGCCGGCGTGCATACCTAAACGCATCAAACGCACGCTTGAAGCCTCGCGTGAACTCTGCATGCTTGTCCGAAGGCTCGCCTGTGTCGTACCACCAGCCACCTTCTTCAGGGCCACCGTATGCACGATCACACAGGCAAACTGCAACTGTCCAGCTCATTTTTGGTTCCTTGCTCAGTGCGCTGATTATAGCACAAGACCAGCAGGTGTCAAGGATTTTCTTGATCAGTTGACCACCGCTATAACGCTGCTTAAACGGTGCTACAGCAGGGTCGCAGTGCAGCCGCCTCTAGCATAGCGACCAACAGCTTGACAGCCTTGTAGCCCTGTCTAGCAGCTCGCTAGGGTGTGATCATGGTCTGCACCCAGCGAGGCAGCAGACCAATGCGCTCGGCATTGATGGCAGCGTAGTCGTAGTCTGGAGTGTCAGTGTCGCGATAGTGCAGCAGCCAGAGGAACGGCTGCTCAACCCACTGTGGCAGAAACTCGCCGGTGGATCGCAGGCGGCTGAGTTTGTAGATTAGACCTTCACGAGCATCATGATCTCCTGCCCACACATCAAAACCAGTGTCTACACCACTGTTGACCCAATGACCCGAAGACGTATAACGATAGGCCTGCTCACTGCAGAGAGGCGCTGGCCGCCAGTTGTACCAGACCTTGGCACTGTTGACATGATCGCTGCCATAGGTGTCGAACAGCAGCAGCAGACCATCTGGATGAGCCAGCACATACAGGGTTTCGAGGGGTGCAGGCCGATCGGAGTAGGAGCGACCTTCAAAGGGCATGGTCAACACTGTTTCAAATCCTGCACCGGTAACGATGTGCAGATATCTGTCCAGCGTGTTGACCAGTGTTGTGTCATTGCGTTCGGTCAGCAGCCGGTTCTTGACACGAGCATGACCCTGTGCCAGCAGCAGGCCAAGACCCAGGTATTCCTCTGTGTCGGTTCCACAGATGCTTTCGGCCGCTGACAGAGGATCGAAACGCAGCGTTTCTTCAAGTTTTCGGTCTGTGTTCACAGTGTTGGACCTTTGCGTGTTTGTGTTAGACTCAACATACAGGCACAGGTGACTGGAGTCAACCGGAAAGAGCTTTTTCAGCCAACTGCACAGCGTGGTAGACTTCTGGGCGGTGTTCAGCTACCCTCCGAGCCATTGCCATGGTAGGATAGGAGCGATAGTCCGGGCCTTCTGATCCTTCACGCAGGATAAGGCCGCCGGATCGGGTGGTGTAGACATCAGCGTGCAGGGTGCGACCAACAAAGGTGCAGCAGCCCGTACCGCAGTCGTGCGCGAAGCGCGGTGTGGCTTTCATTTGATTCTCAGACATGTGTGTTGCGTTCATGCCGCTTTTATAGCAGCGTGTGGTACTAGCGTCAACCATTTTCCAGGATAAATACAAGTGAGGATCGCGGTCCTGGCAGGCCCACCCCCTCTATCGCTTACAAGGAGCAACAGCATGTCTATATTTATGGATAACAAATATACCCGGCATTATTACATTGGTATTAAAAAACGCCAACACAATATATTAACATCAGGATATGAACGGCATCATATAATTCCTCGTTCATTAGGAGGTACGGATAGTCCTGACAACATAGTCCGTCTTACTGCTCGTGAACATATAATAGCCCATTGGGCACTAACCAAAATGGTTACAGGACCGGCCAAATATAAAATGTTAAAGGCCTTTGCGATGATGATAGCCGACCCTCTAAACCTTGGAAAAAGGAAACTTAGTGTTATCCAAGCGGCAAAATGCAGAGAATCAAATCGCATATCAACACTGGAACAATGGAAACAACCAGATTTTGTCGATATGCAACGCAACAAAGCAAAAGCACAATGGCAAGATCCTGAGTTTGTTGCTAGAATGCGTAAAAACGGACGAAAACAAATGGAAAAGAATTGGGGAGACCCGGACTACCGAACTCGGAGTATTGCTAGGATGCAGACTCAGGTGACTACCCAGGATTTTAAAGACGACCAAAGTAAGCGAATGCTTGAACGATGGCAAGATCTCGAATTTGCTTCCCAGATGCGCAATGCTTCCATTGTGGCTAATAAAGCACGGGTAGAATCAGGGGAACATAATTTCTTAAACAGTGATATACAGAAAATCACTGCTGCACGTCGGATAAGTGAAGGAACACACAATTTTACCCAGGTACATACTTGCCCTTACTGCAGAAAGGTAGGCAAAGGACCGCAGATGCAGCGCTACCATTTCGACGCCTGCAAGTCAAAATAACTTTGAAACTCCAAAGCGTGCTGTGTCCATGCACACAACATAGCAAGGCTTGGGCCGTGCGTCAACCAGAAAATAGCCTCAACGGCGATAATATCCATACGGGCCGTGCATGTGATAAGGAGTGTAGACCACACACCCAGAAAGGCTGCATGCGATTAGAATCAACGCTATCAGTTTCATTGTTCCTACTCCCGGGTCAAGTGAAAAGTCGCTGGGCGATGGTGCCAAGGCCTATCCCATATTCAAGGTCCAGATGGGTAGCCTGGTGCAGCACAGATCCCAGGATCTGCCGCTTTTCCCTTGGTCTTCTCACAGCGTGTACCACCAGCAACTGCATACTAGCATCTTTTGTCAGAGTGTCAACCGTTATTCAGGAAATACAGGGCACCTTTAATTTCGTCCTGTTGGTTAATGATCACTTGCACGATGTCATTGAGGCTGCTAGAACTGTAAATGCGGCCGTCCAGCAGGACCTTCATGATACGCTTTTCTGTGAGCAGGCGACGCTCATGCTGCACGGCAGCCTGCTCACTGTCAAAGCTCTTGCCGTCTTCGGTGCGA
>Ga0316229_1001548_pt1 | contig 22952 bp, 21 predicted proteins | sample TBH18023metaG_FD_206011 | JGI IMG/M metagenome (GOLD analysis project Ga0316229, IMG submission 206011) | Freshwater microbial communities from Trout Bog Lake, Wisconsin, USA - TBH18023 | ecosystem: Environmental > Aquatic > Freshwater > Lake > Hypolimnion/Profundal zone | place: USA: Wisconsin... | reverse complement strand
GTCCGTTTGCTGCGGGGGCATCATCGGCATGGGCGAGACGGAAACGGACCGACTCAAAATGCTGGAAGTCCTCACCAACTTCAATCCCCCGCCGGAAAGCGTGCCGATCAACTGCCTGATTCCCCAGCCGGGCACACCGATGGAACACCAGACGGCAGGCGTGGATATTTTTGAACTCCTGCGGCTCATCGCCACCACCCGCATTGCCTTCCCCAAGGCCAAAGTGAGGCTTTCCGCTGGACGCAGCCTCCTCTCGCGCGAAGCCCAAGCGTTCGCCTTCTACGCCGGAGCCAACTCGATTTTCTACGGCGACCGGCTCCTGACCAGCGAAAACTCAGCCACCGATGAGGATCTCAAGTTACTCAACGATCTCAATCTCACGGTACAGGCTCCCCACACGAGCATGGCCGTTGCGTAGCACTCCCGATGTCCGCTTCCGCTTTTCCCGATCTTATCGCCGCGCTGCAAACCGGTGCCGCGCTTTCTCCGCATACCGTGGAACTGGCGGCGGATGTGCTTCTGGACGCGGAAGCCGATACCTCGCTGAAGGCGGATTTTCTGCGCGCGCTCTCGCAAAAAGGGGAGACGGACGAGGAGATTGCCGGGTTCGCCCAAGCCTTCCTGCAACGGGCCGTCGATCCGGGGCTCGATCCCCAGTCCATGCCCGGCCCGCTGCTCGACTGCTGCGGCACTGGCGGCGACAAACTGGACCTCTTCAACGTTTCCACTACGGCGATGTTCGTACTGGCAGCGGGTGGCGTGTGCGTCGTCAAACACGGCAACCGGAGCATCACCTCCAAGTGCGGCGGTGCGGATGTGCTGGAAGCGCTCGGCATTCGCATCGACCTGCCTCCGGCGGATTTCAAACGCTGCGTCGCCGAAGTCGGCTGCGGCTTCATGTTCGCCCCGTATTACCATCCCGCCTTCAAGGCCATCGCCCCCGTGCGCAAAGCCCTCGCCGCTGAGGGCGTTCCGACAGTGTTCAATCTGCTCGGGCCGATCCTCAATCCCGCGCGGCCTCCCTTCCAACTGGTCGGCGTCTTTTCCAAGGCCGCTCTGCCAAAGTTCGCCGGGGTGTTGCGTCAGCTCGGGCGCGTGCGGGCCTGGGCTGTCCACGGCAACGTCGGGAACGGATTGGGCATGGACGAGCTATCCACCCTTGGCCCGACGGATGTCAGCTTTGTGCAAAACGGGGAAGTCGGCTCGCAAACCATCGACCCCGTCGCGCTGGGATTCCAAAGTCCCCCTCTCAGTCAACTGCAAGGCGGCGACCTGGAAACAAACGCCCGCCTCCTCGTGGAAGTGCTCCAAGGCGCTTCCGGCCCGAAGCGGGACATCGTGCTCCTCAACGCCGCCGCCGGATTCGTCGTGGCGGGGATTGAGGGGAACCTCGAAGCGGGGATCGCGCTCGCCGGGGAAGCCATTGACTCAGGCCGCGCCCTGGCAAAACTGCAAGCAATGCGGGATTTCCGATAGCCTGCTCTCTGCCATCACGACACAAAAAAGGCTCTCCCTCGCGGGAGAGCCTTTAAAAAGGATTCGGAACCTGAAATTAGGCTTCAGGCTGGGTCTTCGGGAGCCCCATCACCCGTTGGTCGGCCTTCCAGACGCCGCGCTTCTTGAGAAGCTCGACGCGTTCGAAGCGCTTGAGAACGTTGCGTTTCACGGAAATGGTGCTGGCGCCTTTGAGGCTGCGATGTTGTGACATAATGAAAGGTGGTTAAATTCTTCCCGGACGAACGGGAGCGGAAAAAGTAGTCGGCCCGGCGCGGGATGGCAATGGAAATTTCACGTAACCTTCGAAAAAGGCATTACTCTCTTGCTCCCGTTTCTCCTCCTTGTTCCAAGTAGAACTTGGGAACGAGGGGAAATTCAGAGCTACTGTTTTCCGCCGTTACGCTCGTATGTGCAAAATAGGTAAGGCGGCTTGGTATCGCGGAAAAGCTCGGTGATTAGGTAGCGCGTAATCAGAAGAAGCGAATCCCTATCTGTTTTGAGTCTTATGGTCGCAAAATAACCCTCAATTTGCCATGGGTCACCCCTCTCGTAGGCTTCGTCGGTAAAGGAAATTTTGTGAGATGTTAACCACTTTCGAAAGGCTTCAACCTGTGGCTTTGGCAGGGAATATAGTGTCGGCAAGTCCGGTTCTACAGTTGACCTCGCAAAGCGGTATACTAAACCGGAGGTAAGCCTGTCAGCGGATTTCTGTATGACCATCATCTCGATGAAATAGCTCCCACCCGAATTTCTAAGGTTGAAGTTCCAAGGTGCATCGGTCGAACGAATTGCGGCCGTGAGGTCATTCGATTTTTTTGGTGTCTGTTCAGCCCACGACTGAACGCCATGTAACAGGGCATCGCTTGTAGGAAATGTTTCTTTATGTTCGCTCAACGCAGGAAGAGCCTTCTGCTCCTTGCGTCGTCGCTCCTCCATTTGTGCTTCTGCATCGGGTGGCTCGTCTTGTGAAATCTGCCAGAAAGTCTCGCGCTCCCCGCCGGGCTTGTCATACACGAACGTCTTGGTTGTGGTGTCGTATGTCAGACGCATCTCACTGGGCCGATTGTCCCCTGCAATTTTGAGGAGGATTCCTTTGTCCGTACGCTCCCAGCGAAGAAGAACCGGGCCTATGTTTGTGCATAAAATGCCTCTTCCATCCTTGCGGAGTGCGAAACCAAGAGTGTTGAAGCTGTCCTTCTTGTTGTGCCACTCGCCGAAGTAGTCGTCAGCAGCCCGCGCTGTGACGACCAACAGAGACAGGATTAAAATTAAATAGCGCATGGTAAGAAGAAAGGAGATTGCATTCGCAAAGGCAATAGCGTTTTTGCTCGTTCCCAATCCCGATAGGGACGAGGTGGGACAAAGCGGGAGCGCTCCACTTTTGCGCCTCTTGCGCTTATTTGCGGCTATTCTACCCTCCCGCACTCGACTTCAACACCGCAATAAAAGCCTCCTGCGGGATATTCACCTTGCCGATGGACTTCATCCGCTTCTTGCCTTCCTTCTGTTTTTCCAGAAGCTTGCGTTTGCGGGTGATGTCGCCGCCGTAGCATTTGGCGGTCACATCCTTGCGGCTGGCGGAAACGGTTTCGCGGGCGACGATCTTTCCTCCGATAGCCGCTTGAATGGCCACCACGTAAAGCTGCGTTGGGATGACTTCCTTTAACTTCGCTGCCAAAGCGCGTCCGCGTCCCTCGGCTTTGTCCCGATGGACGATGCTGGAGAAAGCGTCCACGGGTTCGCCGTTGACGAGCATGTCCAGCTTCACCAACTTGTCCGCACGGTAGCCCGCCGGTTCGTAATCCATGGAGCCGTAGCCGCGCGTCATGCTCTTAATCTTGTCGTTGAAGTCCACGAGGATTTCGTTGAGCGGCAGTTCGCACGAGATCATCACGCGCTTGGTGTCGAGCGATTCGGTGTGATCCACAATGCCCCGCTTTTCCAGCACGAGCCCCATGATGTCGCCGATGTTTTCGTTGGGCACCATGATGAACGCTTTCACCACCGGCTCGCGGATTTCCTCGATGACGCTGAAGTCCGGCAGGTAAGCCGGGTTATCCACCAAAAGAAGCTCGCCGTTGGTCTTGAGCACCTCGTAGATGACGCTTGGGTACGTCGAGATGATGTCCATGTTGTATTCCCGACGCAGGCGCTCCTGGATGATCTCCATGTGGAGCAACCCGAGGAATCCGCACCGGAATCCGAACCCGAGGGCAACGGAGCTTTCCGCCTGATAGACAAACGCGGCATCGTTGATTTGCAGCTTGCCCATCGCCGTCTTGAGATGCTCGAAATCGGCGGTATTGATGGGGTAAATCCCGCTGAACACCATGGGATGAATCTCCTGAAATCCGGGGAGTGGTTCGTCGGCGGGATGATGCTGCTCGGTGAGCGTGTCGCCGATCTTGATTTCCGCCGTCGTCTTGATGTTGGCGATGAAGTAGCCCACATCGCCCGCGTTCAACTGCGGACGGCCTTCCATCTTCGGCGTAAAGACCCCCACGTCCTTGATCTCGTAATTCTTGTTGCTGCTCATCAGCTTTACGCCGAGGCCGGGCTGAAGGGAACCGGAGGCCATGCGAATGTGCCCGATCACGCCCCGGTAGGTGTCGAAAACGGAGTCGAAGACAAGCCCGCGCACGCGGTTATCGGCGAACACGCGAGGCGACGGAACGCGCTCCACGATGGCTTCCAATATTTCCACGATACCGATGCCCGCCTTGGCGCTTGAGGCGATGGCTTCCTCGCCGGGAATGGAAAGGATTTCTTCAAGCTGTCGTTTGCACGATTCCACGTCGGCGGTGGGGAGGTCGATTTTGTTGATGACGGGGATGATCGTGAGGCCCTGTTTGTTGGCCAGGTGGACATTTGCGACCGTCTGAGCCTCCACGCCCTGTGCGGCGTCCACGATGAGAAGCGCCCCTTCGCAGGCGGCCAGCGAACGGCTCACCTCGTAGGCGAAATCGACGTGCCCAGGGGTGTCCATCAAATTGAGCGTGTAAGTCTCCCCGGACTTGGCTGTGTATTGCATCGTCACCGGATGCGCCTTGATGGTGATTCCGCGCTCGCGCTCCAAGTCCATCGAGTCGAGCTGCTGGTCGGTGGACTCGCGCATGGAAATCGTGTTCGTCACCTCCAGCAACCGGTCGGAAAGCGTGGTTTTCCCATGGTCAATGTGGGCGATGATACAGAAATTGCGGATTTTTTGAATGGACATGCGAGCCCTGTAATATGAGGGGTAGGAGCAGGAGCGTCAAGGGAATGGAGCAAACCTTGCTTTTATCCTGCCTTCACAAACTTCGCGGCAAATGCGCCATCAATGGCGTCACGCTGCGGTTCGTGGCGACGCATTTCCACAAGAGTGATGCCGGGGATGTCACGCGCGGCGGCTTCGGCGACTTGCTCGTCCTCTTCCGGTTCCAGCGAGCAAGTGCTGTAAACCAGCGCACCGCCCGGTTTTAGCAAAGGGAAAACGGCATCGAGAATGCAGCGCTGGCGCCCCGGCATCTGTTCAAAATCAGCGGGCGTGAGCCGCCAGCGGACATCAACCCGCCGCCGAATGACGCCGGTGTTGGAGCAGGGGGCATCGACGAGGATTTTATCGAAGGATTCGGGTTCAAAAGGAAGGGTACGGTTCAGCCAATCGACGCGGCGGGTTTCCGTGTTGGCCACACTCATGCGGGTGAGGTTTTCTTGAAGTCGTTCAATCCGGGGCCGGGAGGAGTCGCACGCAACGATTCGCCCTTCATTGTGCATCAATTCCGCCAGGTAGCTGGTTTTGCCGCCCGGCGCGGCGCAGGCGTCCAGAACGGTATCGCCGGGCTGCGGAGCCAGGAGTTCCACGGCCATGAGCGTACTGGGGTCCTGCACATAGCAAAGCCCCTCGATGAGCCACAGGTAGGGAACCTGCTTCACTTTCAGCGAGAGCGGATGGTCAGGGCAGGGGATTGCTCCCCGCGCAGTTTTGAGCAACTCACCCGCTGTGACCTTCAAGCCGTTGGCGCGGATATAAATCTCTGCCGGGGAATTGTTCCACTCGCAAAGGCGGGCGGCTCCCTCTGGAGTGAACTGGCGCTCCCAACGCGCGATCAGGAACTCCGGGTGGGAATAGCGGATGGCAGGTGCCGCTTCCGCAAGCTCGCGTTCCAGCGCCTCTTTTTCTCGGATGGCGCGCCGCAGCAGCGCATTGACGAGCCCCCGGGCGCGTCCGACGAGGTTGACCGTCTCGTTCACCGCCGCATGGTGAGGAATGCGCATCCAGAAGAGCTGATAGAAACCGAGCCGAAGCACCTGCTGGGTTTGGAGATCGAGATCGGTATCGCGCAATTTGTGGATCAGGAAATCGAGCGCGCTGCGATGCCGCAGGATGCCGTAGAAAGTTTCCGTGAGAAAAGCCCTGTCGAGAACATTAAACTGACTCGCGCCCAATGCCTCGTGGAGCACTTCGTCCGCGAAAGTGGCGCTGGTTTCCCAGCGTTGCAACGCTTGCACGCAAACCGTTCGTGAATTTTGGAAAGGCATGTTTAAAAATGGAGCAGGGCCGTCAACAAGGTAAAATCGCACAGCCGGAGCGGTCTGTCACCCGTGTTTCGGGAGGGAACAGAAATTCACCAAATGTTTTTGCCTTCCCAAGCGCCCATGCCATGTTAATCAATCTTTTTCCCAAGCCCCCCTGAGCCCCTACACATGAACCGCGACGAGCCGAAATCCGCCTCTCAACCTCCCTCCGAAATGGGAGTCTGGGAATGGAATTTTTCGCAAGACTCGATGGTTTGGGACGAGCCGATGCACGCTCTTTTCGGGATGTCTCCCGGCACGTTTGGGGGAGCCTCGGAGGATTTCCTCAACCGCGTTCATCCCGGCGACCGCGCGCATCTGGGCAACGTCTTGGCCTCTATCGTGGAGAGCGATAAGCAATTCGTGGAGGAATTCCGCATCGTTTGGAGCGACGGAACCGTCCACAGCGTGCTCATGCAGGGAATACTGCTCCGGGATAGCGCAGGCAAACCCAGCGGAATGAGCGGCACCTGCCAGGTAACCCTCAACGAAAATCCCTCGGGACTGACGGCTGGTATGGAGCGGACGATGTTCGCCGCGCTTATGGACAATCTCCCCGATTGCATCTACTTCAAGGACATGGATAGCCGCATGATTGTCGGCAGCCAGGCGGCCGCCAAGTGGTTCGGCTACAAGAGCCCTCAGGAACTGGTGGGGATTACCGATTCTGATTTATTCACCGAAGAGCACGCCCGGCAGGCTCGGGAAGATGAACGTGAAATCCTGGAAACAGGCGTTCCTCTGGTGAACATGGAAGAGAAAGAGACGTGGTCGGATGGCCATATCACCTATGTTTCCACCAGTAAAATGCCGTTGCGCAACGAACAGGGTCGGATCGTTGGCACCTTCGGGCTTTCTCGCGATATTACTGAGCGCAAACAGGCCGAGCAACAACTCGCCCGGTTTGCCGAGGAACTCCGGCACAAAAACGAAGCACTGGAGGAGGAACTGGCCATGGCCCGCGAACTGCAACTCGCCATGCTGCCACAAGGCTTCCCTGCGTTTTATTACCAAGGGAAGGAGGCCGCGCGATTTTACCATTTCTTTCAGCCATCCGCCGCCGTGAGCGGGGACTTTTTTGACGTCTATGAGATCGCCGATGATCGCGTTGGCGTCTTCGTTTGTGACGTCATGGGCCACGGCGTAAGGGCTTCCCTCGTCGCTGCGACAGCCCGAGCGCTTGTCGAGCAAATGGCCGCCGAAGGAACCGCTCCCGAGGTGCTGATGGCCAGCTTGAACAGCTCGTTGCGCCGCATCCTTCGGAACAACTCCACTCCGCTTTTCGTCTCCGCGAGTTATCTGGTGGCGGACTTCAGTGCGAGAGAGCTGATTTATGCCAACGCGGGGCATCCCCGGCCCATTCATGTGCGGTGCGGAGACGCGGCTTCTCTGGGAGGAAAGACCGGCCCCGTGCTGGGATTGTTCGACGAAGCGGCCTACGAGCGTTGCGTCTGCTGCTTCACGCCGGGCGACACGGTGCTTTTCTTTACCGACGGCTTGTTTGAAGTGGAGAGCGCGCAGGACGAAATCTACGACTACTCCCGCCTGCTCGACGCCGTGCAGAGCCGCAACCAGTCACCGATGAAAGATCTCTGCCGGGGAGTCGTCGAAGAAGTGCAGCAATTCTCCGCCAACCGGGAGTTTTCGGACGACGTTTGCCTCGTCGGCATGGAACTGGCGTAAGTTTAAAGTTGAGCGAAGAATAAAACGCCACTCTTCCGAATTTGAAGAGTGGCGGAGTCTACGGGGCTCGAATGGCCCCCGGAGATCGTTGATTTTGCGTAAGTCTGCGTGTTCATGGCACTTACAACGATGCCGGAGACCCCGAAAAAGGCAAGGATTCGCACCTTTTACTGCCAGAAATTATGATTTTTGCATGATTTCCAGCGTAATGCGCGACGATGCGAGATTCAGCGCTACACGCTCCCGTTTTCTCTGGGACGTGGTAAAGTCAACAATTCGTCGGGAATGATTCCTGAATAAGTGTATGGCATCTTCGGTCAGTCGTACGGCGTGCACGAACATTCCGTGTTCATGGACACGTGAACATGGAAACTTCCATGAACATGCGTGAGTGTGGGTGGTTCCGCGTGACAGCCGCCTGCGGCAAATGAAGTCTCTTTCGCCGCATGAAGCACGTTGAATCTTGCGTCATTCACCGAAGAGATCGGCGAATTTCTCTTCGAGTATGGCGACTTCCTTTTCGGTCAGTTGGCTGAACTCTTTGGCGCGAGCGCGCTTGGAAAATTTGCCGCCGCCCTGCCGCAAAAAGGTAATCAAGTTTTCGGCAATCTTGTCCGGCATGTCGAAATGCTCATCGATAAAGCTTTTCATGCCGTCGTGCCGCTCAAGATATGCGACTTCTTCTGGCAGCGTCTTCTCGACAGTTTGTTCGACGCATTCGTAGAGAAATTCCGCCTGCCGTGTCGCGTCGAAAAAGCGGTAGAGATCTACCGTTTCATTGACAACATTGATATTGCCTCGGGGCGTGGGTTCCCATTCGATCAGGTCGAGACGAGGCTTTGAATAGGCTTCGAGCGTCCGCCGATAGTCCGCGATCCGTTCCAAAATAACGGCAGAAACAGGAAAAACAATACCAGACGGGGCAAGCCCCTTTTCCGCCAAGACGTGATGAATCAAATAGCGGTGAATCCGTCCGTTGCCATCTTCAAAGGGATGGATGAAAACAAAACCGAAAGCAATCACGGCGGCAGCAAGGACGGGATCATACGGACTTTCTGCCAGTATCCGGTTGGCATCGACAAGGCCATCGATCAAAGTCGGTATGTCTTCCCATCGCGCAGAGATGTGATCAGGGATAGGGGTTCCGGTCGAGCGGTCGTGAACCCCGATGAAGCCGCCTTCTTTTCGCCATCCCATCGAGAGGAACCGCTTGTCGCCGATCACGACTTCTTGCAGTCGCAGCAACTCGTCCGCAGCAAGCTGCCGTTGACCCGCCTCGCCAATCGCGCGGCCCCAGCGCTCGGCACGGTTATAGGGCGGTCTTTCACCTTCGATGGCGTAAGATGCCTTTGAGTCCTTTAGCAGCAGAAAAGCGGCGGCACGCGACAGAATATCGGCGTGGATCGTACCGAGAGACTTTTTTGCTTTCGCGCCGAGGTTCGCCGCGATGAGTGCTTCGAGTTTCGGCGTGCGCCGAACCAACGGGCAGAAATTGGGCGTGCCGGGCAGGTTGTTGCGGACACGGTGACGCCGAGAGGTCGTCGCCGCGCCCCCATACTGAAAGGCGGAATCCAGGGCGTCGACATAGTTGCCAGCCTTCGCGTCGGGTATATCCAGCATTCTCCCTGTCAGCCATTCGTAAAAGAACCAGAGGCGACGTGCATAGGCTCCTGTTGGCTCGTCTTTGATAATCCGCGCGATCTCGGCGGGCGGAACGATGTTGAACAGCGCCTTGAGAACCGCAAGGTCGATGCCTTCATTCTTGAAAGCAAAGGTCAGGTGGCCCGCGAGGGTGTCTTCTGGTTTGTGCTTCGGAGTAAAGACGAGCCATTGTTCTTTCTCATATCGGCGATGTTTCGCACTGATGGCAGCGAGGTGATCGGGCATGGGCAAACGCAGGCCAAAATGACCGATAAGAGCGCTATAACCCGCCAGCGACATTTCTGCTTCCGGCAGAGCGAGGCCGTGAAAACTGCTTACAGTCTGTGCAAAAGAGTTGCTCTGAGCCATATTTCTGAAAAGTGATTACCTCTGATTTTTAAAGCGTATCCTGAAAATCGCTTAAAGTCCATGAAAAACGCTTACAAAGGTGAGCGTGCCATGAAAACGGATACTTGGATCGTAGGGAAATTGGGGAATCGGCCCTCCTCAGATCTTGTTGCGCAAGAGGCGCGCTCCTTCGGACGAGTCTATTTTGACGCATTAGTATCGGAGAGAGCCGCCTAGCCTAGTCCATCTCAGGCTCAACCTCCATTGGCGGCTCGTCCAGCTTGTGGATGATGACAGAGGCCACCGGGTCGACGTTGTATATAGTAGCAATGGCCGCAAGTAAGACCCCTAGTCGTGTGGAGAACGGGCTGTCTTTTAAGTGCAGATTGTGTTCGAGATTACGGACTTCCTCGTCGCTGACGAACGGTAAGAATAGCACCTCCTCGATGGAAAGGTCGTCGTGGACTAGGAAACGTCCTAGCGGCTGGAATGTAGCGTCAATAATTACCATAAGTTCATCAGGGTCCGGACTGTCATTACAAAATGTTCCGGGTCTTTCAGATACGTGAATTTGATCTTCGGGAGAGAGGGCATAGGTCAGAGATGGGGGGATTCAGAGGAAGCATCCTGCCGTGAGGCCGACTGGGCACGGAGTTCATAGGCGCATTTCGCCCCTCTTGATTTGAGTAAAAGCTCCATAGCCTCAAGAACCTTCTTCTCTGGTTCGGTCTCTCTGGTATGGAAATCGTCATAAACGGCGTCCAGAGGTGTCGTCATGCCATCATCGATAAAACCTGGAGTATTCGGTTCTGCGCCTCTGTCTAGAAGTATCTGAAGCAACGTAAAGTTCAGTGCCCATACTGCGAAAATCAGAGGGGTTCCACCGATAGTTGGAGCAACGTTCGGATCAGCACCAAACTGAAGCATTTCGTGAAGGCAATCCTCGGAAACTCCGCGGGAGAGTGCCTCTGAAAATGGGGTGGTTCCCTCGTCTGGGTCAACGGCGTTGAAGTCAGCGCCTGCAGCAAGCAGCCGCTGCATGGCATCGCGGTCACAGTGAATCGCTGCGTCAACCAGTTGCCGGTTCAGTTCGTGTTTCATGATGGCACGAACACGATTTTACCAATGAGGTGAGACAACCATAGCCCTACCCCTTCAACAATAATTCTGCCGCGTTTCGCACCCTCGTCTGCAATTCCTTGGGTGCAAGAACCCTCGCCTGACCTCCCCAACTCAATATCCAACGGGTGATTTCCTCAAGGTCGCTCAGCTCCAGCGTCATCTCGAGGCCTTCACTGCCCTCTTTGCCCAGCAGCTTGATTTTTTGTGATGCGTGCCAGCGGCGCTCACTGACCAACCGGGCGGCGAAGGCATCGAACTGAAGGCGTATCTTGTAATGTCCCTTTCCTGTAAAAACGCCAAAGCTCGCACCGAGGTGCTTGGAAATTTCAAAATCCGCAGGGCGCTTGAATTTCGTGGTCGTGAGCTGGACGGTGCGCATCCGCGAGAGGACGAATGTGCGGAGTTGGTTACGCACGAGGTCAAAGGCGAAGAGATACCACTGGTTCTCAATGCAAGCCAAGTGGTAAGGCTGCACCCGCCGCTGCTCATAGCGCGAACTGCCCAGCTTCTTGTATTCAAAGACGATTTCCAGGGAGCGAAGCACCGCTTTGCTCAGACTCTCGAACAGAGCGATATCCGCCTCTGTTGATCCGAGGTTGCGGAAAGAAAACGATGCATCCAAGTCGCCCCAGGGAAACGTGATGCTCTCCCGCAACCCATCGCTGATTTTGTGGAAAGCGGCATGCAGCGGTTTCTCAAACGGGGTTCCCTTGTATTGGTCGAGCACCTTCTGGGCGACGAAAAGGGCAATAATTTCCCCTTCTGTGACTTCAATGCTTGGAAAGTTAGCTACGGGCCTGGAGTAGTAGAAGCCGAAACGCAGCGGGTCGTAATCGATGGGGAGGTTGAGCCGGTCGCGCATGAAGTCGATGTCCCTCTGAACGGTTTTTGCAGAAATCTCCAGCATCTCGGCCAGCTTGCGGCAATTGGGGAACTTGCCCTCCTTTATCTGCTGGTGGAGTTGCTGCATCCGGGCGAGGGACGGGCGGGAAAAGCCGCGTGAAGATGATGGTGGAAGGGATAATGGACTTCGCGTTGCCTTGCGGGATTGGCCGCTGGGTAAAGATGCGCGTGCAATCCTGAGTGTCTTGAGTGCCATGCACTAAGCCGATACTCCAGAGTAAATCCGCCAAGCAAGGAAATAATACGGGGGTAGGACAGTATTTGGCTGCCTCCTTCTGTTTGAATGGTCGCGTTGATGAAAGATCGGCTCCGTGGAATGGAGCGCAGCCAAGGAGGTCACCCGGTGATTCAAAAGGATTTGCAAGAAGGCAGCGCAGGATCTGCGGGGCCGACCTTTCAGCAACAACCCTCATTTCCAATACCATGAAATCGACACAAAAAATCCTTTCCATCTTGAGAAGCATCCTTGGCTTCGGTCCGGATAGGGTCGCCATCCCGGTGCAACTCGAATTCAATCTGCCCCGTTCACGGAGGTATGCCCGGTGAACAGTGTGCCTGCGTTGCAGAAATGATGCCTGAATTCAACCCAAGTCAGGCATCCCAAACGTCCATAATACTCACATGAAATTCACAATTGCACCTGCCGATCTGATAATGCTGCTCAAATCCGCTGGTATTACCCGCCCGAGAAAGGCGGACACGTTTACGCTTTCCGCTTGCGCGGCTCGGGTGTTTGTCGAATTCAAGGGGGATGTATCCGGCGTTGAGGAACTCGTTCTTTCCGAGGGAGCCGTAATTCTGCCCGCGCAGAAGTTTCTCGCTGTGCTTGGGACCTACAAGAACACACGATTTCTGAATATCGAGGGTGGACCGAATGGGTTGAAAATCCAGAGTTTCACCATGTCTGTCCTCGCTTGGAATCCCCGTCCGGAGCCCCCCGCCCAGTTTCATCTCTTTCCAGTGAAGGGTCTGGGCGTTGCTCCAACACCGGAACGCTGACGAAGCGCTCCGGTTCGCCTCCCCTTGTCGCACTGAGAAAGCGCTGGCCTCGTTAGCCCAGCGTTCTTTCTTGATAACCGAGGGATATTTCCTTTTACTCAAACTCCTACAATGAGCTTGGCTGCCGACAGATTAACGCAGGTTTTCACCTTTTTACGTGAATTCACCAGCCTTCAAAATCCCGTAAGTCGCGATTTGAGTGGCTATCCGTTTGTCGTCTCTCTTGCTGAAGCCCCATCGTCTCCATTCATCTCGATCCCTATTCGTCAAGGGACTACTGCGGAGGATGATTTCGTGCTGCAGGTTCGGCGACCGCGACTTACATCTCCGCGCAAACCCGATGATATTCTCGCTGAATGGGTTATCGTTTCCCAAGATCCCGATAAACAACCCGACCGCCGCGAGGCAATCAACCGGACTAGTGACGAAAGCACGGTCACTGAGAAATTCAACGGTTCTCCCGAAAGAATAGTCGCGTGGGAGCTTTGGCTGCGGGCGTGGAAGGAATGGGCTGACGCTGAACGTCCGAATCGAATTGCCGACAAGTTTTTCCAGAGAGTTTACGGCATGCGTGCGCTTTTGGAGCGAGAGTCCGAGAGCTTCGAACTTGTAATTGGCGACGGAATCCTGGCGTGCCGCGAGGCTGGCATTTCTCACCCGATTATCTCACAGAGGGTTGTTCTTAACTTCGATCCCGCGATTCCAGAGTTCACTATCCGCGTCTCAGACTCTGAATCCGAGCTGAACATGGCTCTTCTGTGGGAATTGCCAGAGAAGGTTACTGACGAAATCGCTCGCTGTGGGCGCGAGTTTGCCGAACAGGGTTTGTCGCCCGCAGACCCTGAGGGGTTAAAACCATTTCTAAATCGCGTAAAAATGGTGGTGTCATTCGGGGAATATTATGAATCGCCCCCGTCAAATCCACCTCGCTGCTTCATTTATTCTTCACCCGTTCTCTTTTTGCGTCGTCGAAGCGGCGGCTTCAATGCGGCGATTCAACGAATCATTGACGCGATTCCAAGGCTCGATGAGCAGGAACAATTACCGCCCGCTTTGATTCAGGTTTGTGGGATTTCAAATCCAAACCTTGGAATCAAGGGCGAGGACTCCGGGGAATATTCTGATTCCAATTACGGGAACGAGCGTTCGGATATCCTTTTTAGCAAGCCAGCCAACCGGGAGCAGGTCCAGATCGTGGATCGACTGAATCGCCACGGAACAGTCATCGTTCAAGGTCCACCCGGCACTGGAAAGAGCTACACTATCGGCAATATCATCGGCCATCTTCTGGCCAAAGGGGAAAAAATTCTCGTCACAGCGCACACAACAAAGGCGTTGCAAGTCGTACGTGCGCAGGTTGTTGATGAACTGCGTTCCCTGTGCGTGGCGGTCTTGGGCGATGATACTACTGCCAACGCCGAACTGGAAAAAGCCGTCAATTCCATCTTAGAGCACCTCGACAACGACCCGAAACAACTGGAACGGGAGGCGAACTGCCTCAATGAGGAAAGAGAGAAGCTCCTCAAGGAAATCAAGGAGGCCCGGGCGCTTTCACTACTGGTCAGGAATAATGAATTCCGAGAGATCGCCATCGGGGGCATGACTCTGTCACCAAGTGAGGCGGCCCGAACGGTAAAATGTGGAATTGGGCTAAATGACTGGCTGCCCGCACCGATTGCAGAATTGGAGCGTCCTCCTATTGAGGAGGCTGATATTCATCGGCTTTACAGCACGAACGATGAAATCGGTGCCGAAGAGGAGGCTGAACTACAACTGGCGAACCCGGCTTTAGGCGACCTGCCGGAACCACAGAAATACCGAAGCTTCGTCGATCTGCTCGACCAAGCATCCCGAACTGACAGAACGACAGGATCCAGATTCTGGAAACGAAATTTCCAGGACGCCGATGGCGATACTTTAGATGCTGCAAGCAAGTTAGCTGAGTTCATTCCCAAATTGCTCGACAGCCAGCCGTGGTATTTTCACGTCGCCGCCGAGGCAATGACGTCAGTCGAATTGCGGACAAAATGGGTTAATACCGCCGAAACGATCAAAAGGGTTACAGCGGAGGCTCATGAATTCAGCAGTATAGCTGCCGACCACGGCCCCGAGTTGAATGGATTACCGGACCTTGGTGATGAGGAGCTTGCAACACATTTATCCGAAATCGAGACCCATGTTCGCGAGAAGGGAAAAATCAGTTCATTCACGCTTCTTTTCAAACCGATGTGGCGGACCCTGATTCAAGCTTCGTCGGTCAATGGAAAGAAACCGGTAAAGGCGGATGAATTCGCCGCGCTTGGGAAACTGGTTCAAATCAGGGAGAGTCGCAGGCTCCTCGTTTTGCGGTGGGAGCGCACAATGGTTCAGTTGGGAGCTCACACTTCCGACCAACTTGGCGAAGCACCGGAGCAGATTCTCATCCATTACGCATCCGAGATCGAAAAGCTCGTCTCCTGGCAGAAATCCTTCCTTGATCCGCTCCTGTCTCATCTGCAATCAGCCGGATTCGACTGGGAGACATTCTTGGATTCCGTTCCGCAGCAGTTTGCAACAAATGGCCACCTTTGGAGGTTGAAGTTGGCGATTTGTGACGCTTTACCAACAGTTCTCTTGGCACGAATTAACGCTCTCAATTTGAAGGTCGCAAAAGAGCAGATGGAAAACGCGACAAGAGCGCTTCGGAGTATCTGTGACAACCCTGTTTGCAGCCGGGTTTCCCAGACGTTGATGGCAGCAGTGGTAAACAGGGATTCCGGCACATATGCAGACGCGTATGAGGTGCTCAGGGACTTGGAACGTAAGCGGTCAATCCTGGAACTCCGCAATCAGCTTCTCGCCAAATTAAAGGAGTTTGCTCCCGCTTGGGCGGAACTGATGCGAGCCCGCAGACCCCCTCATAATAGCGGGAATGCCCCGGGCGATATTAGGGCCGCTTGGACTTGGTTGCGTCTAACGCAGGAGTTGGAGGCAAGGGCAGCTCAGGCACCAGAAAACATCGACCGCTTAATTGAAGGCATGACAGGGCGGTTGTTCGAGTTGACAAGCACGATTTCCAGCAAACTCGCTTGGTCTCAACAAATTAGACGACTGGAAAAGAACCAGCAGGCTAGGATGGCTTTAACCGGTTGGCAACAGACAATACAGAGACTCGGGCGAGGAACAGGTCCACATGCAGCCGCGCGGCGTCAGAGCGCCCGTGAGGAAATGCGGAACGCAAAAGAGGCTGTTCCGGTTTGGGTAATGCCTCTCAAAAAGGTTTTGGAGAATTTCGATCCGGTTACCACCCGCTTCAACACCATAATCATCGACGAAGCAAGCCAGTGCGACGTGATGGGGCTTGTGCCACTTTTCATGGCGGACAAGATTATCGTAGTAGGGGACCATGAACAGGTCAGCCCCGATGCCGTTGGCATGAAGCAGGACGACGTAGAGCGTATTGTTCAACTCTACCTCGACGATATTCCGCAGAAACATCTCTACGATGGTAAGGCGTCTATTTACCAGTTCGCGCAGCGGGCGTTTTCAGGGATGATCATGCTGCGGGAGCATTTCCGGTGCGATTCGCAGATCATCAATTACTCGAATCGATTGGCGTATGGGGGCAAGATTGTCCCCCTCCGCGACACATCGCGGATAGCCACGAAACCCCCAGTCGTCCCGATTAAGGTCGATGGTGTCTGCGTCGATAAACGCAACCAACGCGAGGCAGAGATGATCGCGGCGCTGATTGAAGCATGCCTCGAACGCCAAGAATACAGGGAACAAGGGGGTATGCCTGTGACCTATGGCGTCATCTCGCTGATGGGGACCGAACAGGCGGACCTGATCCGCAATATTCTCACCCAGCACCTGAGCTCAGCCTTAGCGCGAATTGAACGCCACAGGATTATTTGCGGAAACCCCGCACAATTCCAAGGAGATGAGAGAGATGTCATCTTTCTTTCAATGGTGGACTCTCCATCAGGCGGGGGGCCAATCACGCTCCGCCGAGATGACAGATTTAAGAAACGTTTCAACGTAGCTGCCAGCCGGGCGCGCAACCAAGAGTGGCTTGTTTATTCGCTCGATCCAAATATCGACCTCCAGCCTGAAGACCTTCGTCGGGGCTTGATCGAGCACTTTATCGACCCTGATGCAATGGAAGAAAGGATTCAGGACGCAGAGCGGAAAGCAGATTCCGAGTTCGAACGTCGCGTTCTCCGTAGGCTGATTGGGGAGAACTACGTCGTGCATCCCCAGTGGAAAGTTGGAAAATATCGCATCGACTTGGTTATCGAAGGCGAACGCAGTCGACTCGCCGTGGAACTCGATGGTGACCGATACCACCCGCCGGAAAAACTTGCGGAAGACATGGAACGGCAGGCAATGCTTGAACGGGCCGGTTGGCGATTTGTCCGAATCCGAGGGAGTAGGTTCTTCCGCGATGAGGAAGCGGCACTCAAGCCGCTGTACGAAAAACTCGACCAGATCGATATTCGTCCAATTGCCCAAAATATTTCAAAGGAATTCGAGCAAGATTCGGCCGTTCGAGAAATACATGCCCGCGCGGTTGAAATTCTCGCAGCCTGGAATAATCCCACCAGCGGGTTAGACTGCGAGGGGGAAGCCGCGCACCGAGTAGATATTCCGAGTGTCCCCATCCCCGCCCAAAGCCCAAAGCCTGAATCACCCCGACATGTCGCCCCCCAACAACGGCAAGAGAGCACTTTAGTCCTGACGAGCGACCAGCCGTCGCCAAGAATTAACCGCGACGTCCCAGTTCTTGAATCTCTTCGGCAAAAGGAAATCGAAGTCTCCGCAAACATCCCTCTTAAGGGGCCGTTTACGATCACCCGATTTACCCGCCATACAGGACGGCCACTGCCGGAAATTCGCACTCTGGCATGGCGTGCAGCCCAATGGGCGGAAGATGATGATCCCATGCCGAGGCCCAAAGCCGAAGCCTTAGCCAGGCTTCTATGTATTAAACTCGCATGACAAACTGCGACTTCTGATCCGCCGCTCGCTGTCGGATGTTGTTTTCCATCTAATTGACTGCTCAGGAGATTCAGGGGCGGATCAATCCCCCGGAAACACCCAATGTTCGCCGCCAGCACCACGCGATGCAGAGCCGGATGGGGCAATGGGCACACGAATTCAGCGAGGCGGTGACGAACCAGAGTTTCGATCTTCCAGCCTACGTCGGCGATTACACGGCTGTTTCCGGGTGGGCCAGATCATGAACCTCCTCAACCTTGCGCCAGAGCTTCAGGAGAAGCTGCTGTTCATGCCAGGAGCTGCGAGTGGGCGGGACGCGGTTACGGAGCGGGAGATGCGGGTGGTTTGTGACGTGGCGCTGTTGGAGAGGCAGCGAAGGATGCCCGCTGCTCGACTCCAGTTCCCCTCTCAATGAGATATCTTCTTTTGCTCAGGCAACATTCCATTCCGGAGGCGGCACTCATAAGACCCTTCCTCTCGGCATCGATTGACAATCGTTGTCTCTTCGACAGGATCTCCCATCGTCCAATACAGGAGCCCATCTTCGGCGAAGTAGGTTAAAATCCTGTCGTAAAAGCGTCTATCGGAGCTGTGTTCTCGAATGTGACGCACCAGCGCCTCAAAAAGGGCCGTGTCCACTCGATCCCGAACGATATACTCGTGTGGCCATTCCGGCATTGTTTTTGCAAAAGTCCATCGAGAGGTTCCGATCCGCCACCGTGGAAACAGGAGGAGTTGCTGTTTATGGCGGGTGTGGCGTCGGGGAAATGATTGTGCGGGATTGTGAATTGTGATGGGATGCTGAAATGCCTTTATCGGAATACCTTCAGAGCCTGGGAAATCTTAGTGATGTGAAGCGCAACATTCTACGCGAATTATGGGGTGCTGACGATATAGACTTCCCCAAGCCTTGGGTTTTGAGTTCTCGATTGCTGGAAATTACCGGCCAAAAATACTTTGATCGCCGCACAAGAGAGCTCCGAGACGAACTCGGTTGCGCTATTGAAACGGAAAACTATCACGGGGAACACAGATACCGCCTTACCTCGGAAGAATTGAATCCGGCAAACCCCCGATTTTATCTTTCTGAAGCGGAGAAGCGAATGCTTTTTAGTCGCTACAACTACACATGCCAGGTATGCGGACAGCGATTTTCTGCTGGTGTTCGCGGTATTCAGGCAGATCATAAAGTTCCATTGATTCGGGGTGGGTCCCATGCGTTTACAAACTGGCAGCCTGCATGCAACGAGTGCAATGTCGCAAAAAGGCGTGCATGCGCTGGGTGCCAGGAAGATTGCCAGCAATGCCCGTGGGCTTTCCCTGAGAGAGTAGGACAGCTAACGCTTGTGCGGATTCCTCGTGAGACGCTTGGTGTTCTTGAAAGCCGTGCAGGGGGGAGTATAAAACTTCTGGAAGAGGAAATTATCAAGATCCTCATCGAAGCAACAAAACCACCTTCGTCGGGAAGCTAGCCAACGGCACCAGCAAAAACAGTCAAATGTTCTCGTTCGACATGGGCGGAAAATAGGGCAAGCTGAGACTCATTCGGTTTCCCCTTTTTCAGCAAAGCGAGACGAATGGCATTGCCGACAGCCCTTGCGACTGGAGGGGGAAAAGCATTTCCGACTTGTCGATAGGCTGCTGTCTTTCGGCCGGTAAAAGCCCAGTCGTCTGGGAACCCCTGAATGCGGGCAGCCATACGTGTTGTGAGGCGCGGCATTCCGTGTATCGGAAAATCCGGTCCAGGCGGATTGTCAACAATGCCAATTCCGTCTACTCCCAACTCTGCCCATTGGCGTCTAGCGCGTGTAGGTCCCAGATCAGGACCGCCATGTTTTTTTGATCCGCCCACGATAGTGGGAGCAACTTTCCCCGCTTTTTTAACCCATTCATTCACACCCAACCAGTCATTCGCCCCCAAAAGATCAGCAATGGCATCGGCCACAGTTGTTTTGGTTTTGAGTGGTTCTGGCCAGTGAAAAAATGGCGCATACTCCTTGCGAACCCCGACCAAAATAAATCGTGGGCGAAGCTGAGGAACTCCATAATCGCAGGCGTTGAGGACTCGCCAATCGACAGAATATCCAAGCGATATGATTTTTTTTAGGATGCTGAGGCGATATTCTCGAAATTTATCTTTAGAAAACCCAGAAACATTTTCCAGCATCACTGCACGCGGCGCAATCTCCTCAACCAACCTGAGGGCTTCTGGAAAAAGGTCACGCTCGTCTGCCGCACCAAGCTGCTTACCAGCGATCGAAAAAGGAGGACATGGGACGCCTCCGGCCAAAAGGTCTACGCCGTGGTAATCGGCTCCCGAAAACTCTCGGATATCTCCCTGTAATACATTCCACGAGGGACGATTTGCCCTCAACGTAGCGCAGGCGTATCCGTCGATCTCCACGAGTGCGCTATGAGTAAAACCCGCCTGCTCCAATCCCACAGCTTGACCACCTGCGCCAGCGCATATCTCCACTGAGGTCAGTGGGGAATTTGAATGGCGTTTTTGCATGTCGTAACTCCTGCTCCAATGAGGCAAAATTAGCAACGGAAAAGATGAGGATTACGCCCTGTCTTCATCAGTAAAATCCGCCGCCCTCCAAAGGTAAAGCGCCGCCATGGTCCGGTGCGGAGACCAGCGTTTGCCGTGCCGCGCCAACTGCTCTGGCTCTGGCATTTTCCGTTTCCTGTGAGAGATCAGAAAACCTTTGCGTACCCCGAGATCATGAACGGGGAGCACGTCTGGTCGCCCGAGATTGAAGATGAGGAGCATCTCGACAGTCCATCGCCCGATTCCTTTGATGGCAGTCAGCCTCTCCACGATCTCATCGTCCGTCATCCCGTCGCACTCGTCGATCGAAGGCACATCCCCGTCATTGGCCTTCTGCGCCAGGTCGAGGATGTAGCTGGCCTTGGGACGGGAAAGCCCGGCGGTTCGCAGAATTTCCGGCGTCACCTGTATGACGTCTTGAGCAGCGGGGAAGGGGAAGCGTCCGGTTCTGAAAAGCGCCTGGAACCGTCTGAGAATCGTCCCGGCAGCCGTTCCGCTCAACTGCTGGTGAACGATGGAGTGGACGAGGGACTCAAACGGGGGAAGCCGTCTTGGGCAATGCTGGATCGGGCCGATCTTCTCAATCAGCCGCGCCATTACCGGGTCGGCGCGGAGGTGGTCTATGGCGCGTTTGTTCAAAGTTGATTTCAAAGGTTAACCCCTGCTGATTTAACGGAAACTGACCCGAGCAAGGGGGTTCGGATACAAAGCTCCCGCCGACGCTTAATGACGACGACGGTTGCTTTCGATGGCTCCACCCGAAAGGATCTTGGGATTTCCTGTCGAGACACCTTCGAGATTCCTACTGTCTCCGCCCATCGGCTGACCCGTAGGGTTGTGGAGTGGCGAGAAGACGCTCCCATCGCGCTTTTTCAGTTGCGCTAAGCGCTTCCGAAGTTGCTTTCGTGTCTTCCACATAGAAATGTTTTTAATCTCAAACTCTTCCGAAGTCAATTCGCAGAGTCTGCCCGTCGTGACTCGATATTCAGCCGCTGAAATGTGGATCCAATCGTCATGGTTGCCGTACCCGCCTGGAAGGATTCGGAACGCACCGTCCTCACAACTTCCCCAAAAACTTCAGTAAGCCCAGCACGCCCAGCACGATTCACAGCGACGTGCCTACGGCGATCAAGCGGATTGCCTTTCGCTCGAACTTATCGAACCGGTCGCAAAGCCCGCGAAGCTGGTTTTTCATTCCATTGCGGTCGTGCTCGCCTCTTACCACGATTTCCAGGGCGGGGAGGCGGAGGTCGGCGCTGTGATTGGCGCAAAGCGTCAATCTTTCTGCGTGCGCCTCACGTCAAGAAGTGGACGAGCCAGTCCCATGGGGCTGTCGTCGCGACCAAGTTCACTGCTGGCAGCCAAAATGCGATTATAGATCGAGTTGGCGCAGCTACTCGCATTCTCCGCTTCAATCACCGTGGGATTGCGGTGCTTGGAATAATTCACCGGCTCGGCATGTTCCAAACGCTTGCCATACTCCGCGCTCATCGCTGCGATGATTGGTTCGATGAATGGCAGCAGCACTTTGCCTGCCTCTGTGCTAACCTTGCACCGGAGATCGGCATAGGCACGGCGCAATAAGGCGTAGCGGGCGGCGACGAGAAGCCGGTTGGCAGTGGCCAGAAGCGCACGCTGGTTCGCATCGTCGGGATTTTCGAGGAAGGCGTTGTAGGCGGCCTCATGATCGGCTGGGATATTTGCGTCTGCATATCTGCGTTCGCAGTTTCGCCAGTGCTCCCATCGATCTTCCAGAGTGCGGAGGGTAGCAACGGTGTCTTTGTTCAAGAACGGAAGCTTTAGGGTTTTGAGAATGGAAAGGAAGTGGTCGTCGAGTGCCATGATAGGATAGTGGGTTGATGTTTCACCCATGGGGGCGTGTCAACTTGTGAGCGCCGTGCTCGGAATTTCAAATACGCCAGATGCCGTGTCCCGCCTCGATTCCGATGAAAAAATGACTATCGGTTTAACCGACAGTCATTCTGGCCAACGAGGTGGGGCTCAATCCCTGACCGCAATCGTGCCCGCGATAACCACCCTGAATGCCGAACTCCTCCGTGATGCGTGCGGTCAGAGCTTCGTCAACCAGGCGGGCGGCACCCGCCCATCGCTCCGCCGCTCCCGCGAAGGAGTGGAGGGACTGGACGAGCGCGACCTGCTGCGCGGGCGAGAGTTTCACGCCGCTACGCCGTGGCGTAGGACGTCGATCTGAACGTCAGTGAGGTCGGCGGGCTTGCCGTGGCGCTCCCAAGTCGCGGGGTTGCGCCCGAAGCCAAGCTGGACTGAGAGGCTGGCTTTGGGCATGACGATCTCGTGGGCATGGAAGATGCGCGCGGCTTCTTCATGCTTCACTCCGGCTTTGCCGAGTGCCTTTGCCACCGCGCAGGCGGAAAAACCCATGATACGATTGAGCTTGGTGCCCTTGGGCCGTCCGGCTGTTGGTGCTGGCTGCTCTTCAACCGGCGCAGGCTGTTCAACGGGGGCGGGTTGCGGCGGCGAAACGGGTTGCACGGGCTCAGGCGCTGGCGTGGGTGCGCTCGCCGTGGCCAACGCGGTGAACGATTTGATCGTGGCATGGCGACCCCGACCTTCAAAGGTGACTTTGCCGTATTCGAGTTTCCCGCTGCACCCGGCCAGCGTGTCGAGGTTGTTGATTTTGTCGATGACCGGC
>Ga0316229_1001508_pt1 | contig 23485 bp, 24 predicted proteins | sample TBH18023metaG_FD_206011 | JGI IMG/M metagenome (GOLD analysis project Ga0316229, IMG submission 206011) | Freshwater microbial communities from Trout Bog Lake, Wisconsin, USA - TBH18023 | ecosystem: Environmental > Aquatic > Freshwater > Lake > Hypolimnion/Profundal zone | place: USA: Wisconsin... | reverse complement strand
AAGGCAGGAAATTCGCGCTAATCCCCTTCGATGCACCTCCCTCCCGCCGCCAACAACTCTTAGATGCTCTCAACCCATGAACGACCCACGCCAATCCACTCTTTCCGAAATCTTCCTCACCGGTTCGGCTAAAATCGCTGGGCTCGAATGCCGTCCTTTCTCTTTGGGGACGCTCACGGCAGCACGGCTGCTCGGGCTCTCTCGCGTGATCGGCGAATGCGACGGCCCCTGTAAAGACTGGCGCATGGAGCGCCAGATGGCAGCATTGCTGTTTCTTCAAAGCCAGCCGATCCCCGATGTTCAGGAACTGGTGCGGTTTGCCAAGGAAGATGCCGACGCGCTCGATGAACGGTTGCTCGCTTTCGAGTTGGAGATTCCGCTCAACGCATTGACCGACTTGGCAGCCCAAATCGACGCCGATTCCGGTGCTGTAGGTGCCGCGCAGTTCGAGTTGGAATCGAAACCCGGCGAACGTAGCGAGGCTGAACCCCCAAACTCCTAGAGCCAGGGTGGTTGGCCTCGATGGTCTTCACCCTGGCGCGAGAGACGAAGTGGCCGCGAGATTTCATCCTCTGGCATCTTCACATCTCCGAGGTCTTCCAATATCGCCATTGCGCCCTGCGCGCGGCGGGCAAGTGGACCGTTAAACCCGCTCCCCCTGTTCAAGATCAGTTCGATCAACTTTTTGGTGGCTGGAAGCCCACGCAATGAACGTCCACATGAAACTCGACATGCGGCAGATTCAGCGAGCGATCAAGAATCTGGAACCGGTCGTAAAGAAGTCGCGCCAGGAACTCGTCGAGCAGGCTGCCAAAGGTTTCGTCAAAACAATAGCATCCATCACCCCGCCAGGCTCCCAGGGCGCGACAGGAAGCACCGCCAAGAAGCAGGGTGAAGCTGCGATTAGCAACGATCTGGCAAAAGTGATGAAGGCTGTTCGTGCAAAGCGTAACGCCCAGCTTCAATCGCCGCAGGAAATCTATAAGCGGTTCAGGGACACCCGCACTGGGCGCATCAACCCGCGCAATCTTCAGAAGCCGTATCCGGTTCCGGGGGCGGAATTCAACGCGCTTAAAAAGACGCTTCTTGGCCGGGTGGGTTGGCTCGCTTCCGGTTGGAACGCCGCTGCGCAAAAGCTCGGCGTCAGGCTCCCTGCGTGGATTTCCCGACACGGCACCGGAGCTGGCATCATCCTTGTGACCAGCGACGGACGGCGTTTCCGTATCGAGATTTCAAACGCTGTCAAATACGCGGGGAGCATCAAAGACCTCGACCGGCGAATCCAGAAGGCCGTCACCTATCAAGCCAACGCCATGCAGCGGCAGGCGGATTTCCTGCTGCACAAGGCGGTGAAGAAAGCAGGGTTTTGACGCCGCTGCTCGGCATCGATATTTACCACACAGTTTTATACATTTCGGGAGCTTAAACCGCTTTGATTCGGACCCTGAAAACATCTTACGTAAAAGTCGGATTCGTCGAATAAATGGGATTAATTTGACATGCCGTTTTTTGCCTACACACTAATTGATCCGTTTGTTCCAAAATATATGACCACATCTCTCCTTGAGGCAGCCATGAAAGTGATTCCGTGCGAGCAGGTTTTAATCAATGTTGTCTCAAAGCGTGTGCGTCAGCTCGTTCAGGGCCACAGGCCGATGGTTGAGGTCGGCGTTCGTAACGATCACGCCGATACGGCACTGCGTGAGATTATCGAATGCAAGATTAGCTACGAGTTCCTCACCGCTGAGGAAATTGCTGCCGAAGATAGATCCCGTCATTAGCAATCTGGACCGGGTTAACCAGACTGAATGTCGTCCAACAGTAAACGGCAGGCGGATTTCCTGCTGCATAAGGCGGTGAAAAAAGCGGGGTTTTAATGCACCTTTTTGGCGTTCATCTGCGCCTTCTCTTTGGCCCAATCGATAAATTCCTGATCAAATTCGGGGTGTGACTGCGCAAACTCTACAACTTTTGTGTAATACTCCGCTGCTCGTGCATGTTCCCCTTTGGCCTCATAAACCATTGCAAGGCGGTCAAGTCCATCTACTTGGTCTGGGTAGTTCTCCAGCAGGGAGCGGCAGGCGGCTTCCGCTTTATCGAACTCTCCTGCGTCGACAAGATCAATAACGCTATTGGATAGCGTATCCAATTTTTCCACATCCGCCTTCAGTGATTCCAAGTCCTGAAATGCAGCCGAGGGCAGGCGGGCTGCTGGAAGACAGCATTGCTTGTATTTTTTCCCGCTCCCGCAAGGGCATGGCTCGTTTCTTCCGGTTTTATTCATGGGCGTGATAAGCGTAAAGTCTACCAGCGAGGGCAGGGCTGCGGCAACCTTCCAGTGTCGGATTTCTACCTTCTCTCTTTGACACCGGGCAATAGTTAATGTCCGCCAAGGCCACAGCAATCTTTGAAGCCGATGACAAGCAGTTCAATAATGCGCTGCTGAACATCAACCGCAAGCTGCTGCAATTCCAGCACACCATCGCCAAGCTGGCGGTCGGCTGGGAGGTGCTCAAAAAAGCGGGCGAACTGGTGGCACAGGGGTTTGAGCATTTCTCTGCGGCGCTGGAAAAAGGCAGCGAGTTGACCAATCTTTCGGCCAACACGGGTATCGCCGTCAAAGACCTGCAAATCCTCCAGCGCCAGTTCCAGATGGCAGGTAAAGGCGCGGAAGACGTGGGGCCAGCAATGGCCAAGATGATGAAGAACATCGAAACCGGGTCGGCGGCGGCGATGATCAAGCGGCTCGGGTTGAACATGGAGGAGTTGCGGCACAAGTCACCGGCAGAACAGTTCAAGGCAATCGGCCAGTCCATCAATGCGCTGCCCGATCCTGCGGAACGCGCCACGGCTGCGATGGACATTTTCGGCAAAAGCGGAGCTACGCTGCTGGCCGTGTTCGCTTCGGGCGGATTCGGTGATGCTGCCGCGCAGATCGGCGGGCAGGCAGAAATCTTGGGACAGGACGCTGCCCTTTTCAAAGACGTCAGCGAAAAGCTCAACCTGACCGGGATGAAGATTCAGGGCTTTTTCGTCGGCGTGGCGGATCGCATTGCGCCGGTTTTGAAACCGCTTCTGGACAAGTTTGCATTGCTTGATCTTTCGAGCCTCGGCCAGCAGGTGGGCGACTTTGTTGCGCTGTTTGTCCAGGCGTTTGAAGACGGGAGCCTCGGGGAGATCATTCTCACCTCGATGGAGCTTTCGTTTGCCACCGCAGCGAATTTCCTTATGGGGCTGTTGGCCGGGATTGGCAGCGCCCTCGTCGAATATTTCATGCAGGGGCCGAAGAACTCCCTGGCCGTGTTGAAAATCGCAACCACCGCTGATTTCTGGAAAGGGCTCGGCGCATCGCTTCTTAGTATGGCAGCCAACTTTACCGCAGCGCTGTTGGATGGCGTGGCGGAACTGATCGACAAGCTGAGTGGCATTCCAGGGATCGGAAACAAGATTCACGGCAGCGCAGGGGCCATCCACGCCAAGGCCAGCGCAATGCGTGAGGGTGCCGCCGTGCTGGGTGACTACGGAGCCGACAAGCTCACCCCTGCGTTTGCGGCCATCAAAGCGCGCGCGACCGAGGAACTTAAAGCCATTGCCGAAGCTGCCGGTAAAGGGTTTGACCAAGGCAACTCAGTTATCGACACCAAGGGCATTTCCGCGCGGCTCGACAAAGTGGTTGGCGAAGTGATGGATCACGCCCAAGAAGCGCAGAATGAGGCACTGAAAGAGTTGCCGACGAAAACGCCTGCCACCCCCACAGGGGAAGATTTCATGGTTAAACCCGCGTTTTCGCATCTTCAGAAGATCGGCGGTGGCGGATATGGCGGCGGCGCTGACCCGCTTCTCACTGAGAACCGCAGCCAGACCAAGGAACTGCGTGACCTCAATAAAAACGTCAAAACGCTCATTGAGAAGCAGCCCAAAACAACGGGAGGCAATCTCGTTTTTTCATAATCATGGAAACACCCCTCCAGCTTCTCGGGATCAGCGGCGGCGTGGACAAAGTCGGTATTTGCAGCATCGTCGTGCCGTTCCATGTCGCCACGCTTGCCGAGGCGATTTCCTACACGCCCGGGCTGGATGGCATCAGCCTGCCTGCGGTTTCGCGCAGTTTTCGCCAGAGTGAAGAGGGTGGCTACGAAGTCTCGATTACTCTCGAAGGGCTGCAAAAGGAATCCACTGAGAAGGTGTTTGAAATTGATGCTTCCATGTCGGAGGAACCGATCAAGACGCATCCGAAGTTTGAAGACCTGAAAAAGACCTTTGGCTGGGATGAATCCTTGGGGACGTTCTCGGAATATCTACCCGGCGACACTTCATCCGGCGGATTGTCGAGCGGCTCACAAAACGGATCGACGCGTAAAAAGAGCAAACTGTACGGCACAGAATCGTGGCTGGTGGCCGGTGCGCTCTACCGGGTGAGCTATTCCTCCACCTCGGTTCCGAGTTCAATTTTCACTGGGATAGGGACGGTTCAGAGCCCGCCGTCCATTAACAAATTCAACCTACCACCCCTCGGAAAACGCAACTGGCTCAAGCTCGCCCCGAAGGTGCGGATGCGCGGCAATAGCATCGAGATCACCTTGGAATACATGCTTTCCGGGCCGCTCGGCTGGTTCACGGAAATCTACAGCGTCGCGCAGCTTGGTGAGACCGGTGGGAATAACAGCGGGAGTTAAGCATGTTCGACGACGTTCACCCCGGCGATCCCATCCCCAAGCTGGCCGCGTTCTGGAATAACCTCAAGGCGGCGGTGGCAGCGAGGAGGTTGCTTCCCGGCGTGGGCGTGCGGCTCAGAGAGATGCCGTTCGGCACGATCATCAATTTTGACGCCGATGCCGCCGTATGGGATCATCCCTGGCGCATCGCGCTCAACGGAAAGGAAGCCACCTTGCGACGTGGCTTGGTGGACGGGATCGAGCCGAAGATAGGAGAGAGGCTCATGTCAGGCGACAAGAAGAATCCCGAACCACCCAAGCTCACCATCGCGTCGAGTCGGTTTACGAAGGACGGCCAGAGCTTGATCTGTGTTGAGATCGAGTGTGATGAGCACTGGAATACCAAGAGTGCAAAACTGGTGCAGGTGGCCCGGCTCAGCGATACCCATCCCGATAATCCCGGCGATGGAACGACGCCATTGCTCCCACCCGCCCTCTCTGGTCGCAAAACCCGATACCCACTGGTGCAGCTTCGCCAAAAGGAGAGCGGGGATATTACGGCGTTTCAGATCGCTTATTTCAGTCTGCGCCACATCGCGTTGTTTCCCTCTGGCACCACCGATGAAAAGCGGGTGCGCCATTTCTTCTTCCCCGGCTGATGTTCAATTTTCCTGCCAGAGTTTACAACGACGTCATGGCTGCCATCCGACGCGGGAAACCGCTGCCAGGGCTACGTTCGCGCATTCGTGAAACCAGCGCCGGGGTGGTCGTCTCCGCCGACGTGCCACCATCTGACTGGAACCACCCGTGGAAATTGCATCCCCTCTGGGTTGAAGATGACAAGGGAAAGGGAAATTGGAATGTCACGATCACACCGGGATTCGTGAATGGAGCAAATGCAGTGATCGGCAGCACGGATTTGGGGCTGACGGCTGATCCCACCCCCACGTTGAAAATCAGCGCCTTTCGGGATGCCACGGGTTTGAATGGCCACTACCCGGCGATGTTCAAAAAGCTCGGGGCGCGCAAACCACTGCAACCGGACGCCTCCCTTTCAGGAACACTCGAACAGAATGCACAGGTGGATGTGCAGCTATTTCCAGATCAATACGGCACGCGCCGTTTGATGGCGGCGGATTTCCTGCTGCACATCGACCACATGGGAATTAGAACGGACACGTTCTTTGCCGATCCAACCACAGGGAATCTGGTCATTCACTCCCCTGCGTTCACGCCCCCAATCAATCGCTACCCCTATCGCGTCCAGACCGTTCCCGAATACACGGCGGTGCAATATCCCACTATGTTGGATCGGATGATGGGAACGATGGATGAACCGAACTTCGACCAGCTTTTGTTCGGCACACTCTGGCTGCTCTCGCCCCCGGATGAAGGGGACGACACCCAACCCGGCCCGACCTGGTCGCCTTACACGCAGCATTTCGTGTTTTGGAACCTCGGCTATGGGGGCGTGAACGAGTTCAACTACACGAACCCGCAACCGATCACGATCCACACCGGCCTGGCGTTTGGATTGTTGGATTCCATTGGTAACTCAATGCTCGCCCCGATCAATGACGCCTACGCCGATGTGATGAACGGCCTCAATGAAACCAGCATGCGCGGCTATTTTTGGTCGTTATGAGCACCGCCCTTGATCCCACAACCACCGCCGCCAAACAGGCCGATGCGCGACAGGTAAAGGCGGGCACGCCCACAGAAGACATGCCCCTTGACCCGGCATTTCCCTACCGGGTGATCCAATTCACTCCGGGTGTGTTCGGAAGCGTTGCCGACAAACAAAGCGAAGCGTCGACCTAATTTGACACGCCTCCTTTGGCGGGATGCAAACCTTCCTCATTTATGGCGACCTGACCGCGCGGCGGTTGACTGATTCGGCGGGTGCAGCGGCGACCTTGCCCTCGCTGGTGCAGGGTGATCTCGTCACGTTCTCGTTGCGGCTACTTGATTGGGCGGAAACCGGTTCGCCTCAGGTGGTTCAGCGTAACGTGCGTTCGTTGCGCGGCTCCATCGGCAATGTCAGCATGCCGCCCCAATCCGGGCAGTTCTCGCTTCGGATTGGAGCGAACGGACTGGGGACGCCGCTTATCGATTTCAATTCCAACCATGCAGTTTTGAAACCGCTGCTGTCCGCGCTACCGGAGGCAGCCACTTATGGCGGGCTGGAGCATGTGTTTGAGACTTCGCCGGGCTGCTGGATGATTCGGTTTGGAAACAATACGTCCGTCCCGCTCCAAGCCGCCGATAATCTCCTCGTCCCCGTCACCTTCATTCGGGTGCGCCCCTTCCAGCAGAACGGTCGCTGGTGGCATGAACTGCGGCTCATGCAAGCGCCCATCGCCTACACGGGCTTGAGCGAGCGGGTGTTGGCCGATCCACCCGCCGTGCGTAGGATTCGGGCAGGATGCACCTATTCCGAAGCCGGGGTGGATTACATCGTCAACGAAGTCCAAGCCGTCAAAGTTCCGGCGGGATTCACCGGCACCTACTATCTGAAATTCGAGGGGCGGGCCACGATCATGCTTTCGCAGGATGACGACGCCACGGCGATTGAAACCGCGCTCAACAACCTCTTCAGCGATAGTCAGACCCGATTCGCTGTCACGAATCCCGAGGCCTACAACGCCTACATCGAGTTCAAGGGACCGCTCGCTGGGCAGCCCCAGGACTTGCTCGTGGCCGAAGTAGGGAGTGTCGAACCGGGCGATTTGACGTTCTCGCTCGATCTCAATACCGCCGAGGTGTTCGCCGCGTTGCGCGATGTGGCGAGCGTTACCGCGCAGTTTGAGGTGGAGCTTGAGATCGCCAATGACGACGACCCGCCCGAAACACCCGGTAAGATTATTACGCTGTTCAGTGAAAGTATTACGATCACGAGAGAGTTGCAGTGGCACGAAATGGCCGCAGCGGCAGGCATCGATTGGCTGCGCCCGCCTCAGCCGCGCGACTACATCCCGTTCACCCGCGACCAGATCATCACCGGGAGCCAGCATTACGTTGGCGTGATTGGCGACGGCACCGCTCATGAGTTCACCATTGATCACAACCTTGGCACGGACGCGCTCCATCTCACCTTACGCGAGAACGACAGCAACGGAAAGCGCATCGCGGACAGCGAATACTTGGTGGCGTTTGCCGATACAAATTCGCTCACGATCACGTTTCCCGATTCGAGCGAACCGCCCGCCGTCGACTCGCTTGCCGTCACGATCACCAGCGCCGGGCCAATCAGCGCGTTTCAGGCTCACACCCACACCGTCGCCCAAATTATCGGGTTGCAGGCGATCATCGACAGCCTGAGCAACCGGGTGACATCACTCGAAGCCATCGTGCCAAATCTCGGCGCGGTGAATTCCACGGCATCGGACTCCGGGTCGTTCACCATTCCGATCTCCACCATCAAGGAAGTGCTTTTCCTGTCCACCTCATCCACCAGCGTGTTTGCCGACTCTGGCGTTGATTCCACCAAGTTGGCAGCCCGAGCGCCCTACCTGCTCCCCGCCGTCCACACGGCCAACGTCACGCCGTTGTCGGGGCTACCGCTGCCAATTCCGGCTGTTGGGCAGGTTTGGCAAAACAACACCGGCGGCGCTCTTCCGATTTCAGGTGGCGGCATGATTCGAGGCGGCGCGGCTGCTGCCGGTGAATACTTCGCAAGCGACGGGCGCATCCTCTACCGGGCCAACCAAGCGGGCAACACGGTCAGCTATTTCCCCACCGCCTTCGAACGACTGCTCTGGAACCTGTACATCAACGAGCAGATGCTCGGCGTTGGAAAAACGCTCAAGGTGGAGTTCGGCGTGAGCACGCAAGTCGTCAAAGCCACGAGCCAAGCCCAGTGGATGCTGGTCATTGAAAAAGGCGAAGCCCCTTCCGAAGGAAACACTACCGAAACCAACCTGCTCAACCTGGTATGGGACACGGCCAATCCGATTCTCAAACAGCGGCTTATCCTTACGCCCACGGCCACGCTCTGCTACGCCGGGTGCAACGTCTATCGCAGCAAGTTGGGCGCAGTCACCTGCGACCGCTCCATTTACGGTGGCCTCGAAAACGCCAACACCGCCGCGCCTGCCTCCGCCAACTTCGCACTGCGCGCCCGGCTGATTGAATTCGACACGGAAAACAGCGCCCCAAATGCGCGGGGCTGGGTGGCATATCAACTCGTCAAACCGGCCTCGGGCGATCTCCAAGCCTCCATCTCATAATTTATGTCCGCTGCCACCATCAATCCCAACACCAGCGTGCTCGGTTTCACGAGCGGGCAGTTCGTCGCCTATCAATGCAGCACGGTGGACGGCCAGACCGGCGCGTGGTCATGCACCAATCTTCCTGCAGGGTTGAGCCTCAACGCCACCACGGGCCTGATAACCGGTATGCCGACCACACCGGGCGTTTACAACACCACGATCAAATTCACCAACGCCAACGGCACGGCCACGTTGCCAGTCACGTTCGGAATCGACGATGCGGGCTACGTGACTGACGTGGGGATCGAAGTGAACATCGATCTCATTTCCGGCGCGGTGACCTTTCCAACAGCGGCGGATGGAAAGCTGCACGGAAAAAGCGGAGACTACCTACCGCTCCTGATCGGGTTGCAAAAGAGCGGCGAACTTCTGGATTTGCCGGTGACAGGCATCGCGTTTGGGCTCAAGGAATTTGAATCCGACGCCCGGCTCATCCTGAGCAACGGCGCATTCACCAAGCTCGGCTCCTACGAGCGCACCCGGTGGCGGACGTTGGTTTATCTCGATCCGACCAAGCTCGCAGGTGCATTGGCGGACTACGAGGCCACGGCGGCTGTGGGAGATGCAGCATCAACAACGACCACTGATGACTCCCAACTCATCACGCTGCTTTCGGCTCCGTGCGAAATCCAGATCGAGTTGCAGCAGACGGACACGAACCTCACCCCGGCCACGATTCACCGCAGCTCGCAGATTTTCACGATGCTGCTGGAACGGGCCATTGACGCATGAGTGCTTCCCAACTCTTTGATTGGCCGACTGCAAAAGCTGCCCTCAATAAAGGCTGGCGCGTGCGCCGTTCTGCTTGGACCGATGCCCGCTGGCTGGAGCGTTGGACAGGCGGGCTGATCTGGCTGATCCTTTCCGACGGCACCAAGCGCGTGGTGCAAAACACCGATTTCGGGGCCACCGAGTTCAATGCCGTGGATTGGACAAATCTCCCGCCCGAATGCGTGACTGCAGGCACCACGGCGGGCACCGGCACGAACGGTTGCCCGCTGCCGTACACCCCAACCACAACGACGCCGACAGATCCCACCCCGTCCACGCCCGTTAACCCGTCTGACCCTCCCTCTGGTGGATCAGGAGCGGGGCAGACCGGCTCGGGTGGTGGGGGAGGCGGCGGGAGCGGAAGCAATACGCCTCGGCGCGACCCGCAAAACACCACCTGGCCAACCCTGTCAGTAACTGCTTCGGACCAAAAAGATTCCTGTTATTCCCGAACCCAGGAAGACGGTGATTTTGTTCATCCCAACTTTATCGTCTCAGTGTCGATGTCCAGCCCGGCCAATTACAGCGGGCCATCGTTCTTTTTTGTGACGGTGAAGAATGGCTCGAACGTCGCCGGAACCTGCACATTGGCTCCGGGCGGCGAACAATCTTTCCAGTGGAGCGACCCATTCCCAGCGGCTCCCGGCAGCACGCTCACCTTCAACGCCAGGGCATGGGCCAGCGGCGCTCCCGATTTGCAGGCGAGCGGGAGCGGGGCACTAAAGTCGTGGTGCGATACGCCGTGCCAACCGCCTCATTGCTGTCCCGGCGAGGACGGACACAAGTGCGGCACCGGCTGCTGTTGCTGCCCGTCCTATTACGCCCCGAACGGCCCTCACTGCGAATGCATTTATGTTGGATGATACTCAGTTACAACAAGTCATGTATGCCCTGACGCTCAACGCCGCCGCATGCTCCACAGCCGCAACGGAGGTAATGAACCTCTGCGGCGCAATCCCACAGCGCGGGGTAAGCATGGGCGCACAGTTCAATCAATGCGGGCACGACGCGCTGCTGGCGCTCTGGAAACGGCTGATCAGCGAGCACCCGGAGGTCGCCGCTTTCGCGGATTCCGAATGGGCAACCTACCAGTCGCGCATCTCGCAGCCGATGCCTTCGCTTGCTGCCCAAGCGATGAATGTCGCGGGTGCGGTTGTGTCGGAAGCGGCTGCCATTGTGAAAAGCGAGCCGCCAGTCCCCCCTGAGGAAGCGCAGCGCCGGTATGCCATTTGCGAGCAGTGCGATTGCTTCAATGTGGTGGATGCCCGGTGCAGCAAGTGCGGGTGCTACATGCGGGTAAAAACCACGTTCCGTTCGGCCACCTGCCCGGATGGCAAGTGGGCGGTTGACACCGTTCCTTCGGCGTGAAGATCACAGTCAATCTCGACACCCAGGCCGTCATCACGCAGCCCTCGCCGTTACGCTTCAAGGCGGGCTGTTTCAATCCGGTCGAGATTGGGTTCACGCGCAGTTCTCAATCCGCGTCTCTTCCCGATGGCGCGGTGATCGAGTTCGCACTCAAGCCCAAGAATCAGTGGACCGGCGGGTTGCTGGCTTATCTCAATGTTTTCACCCTGGTTCCCGGAAATCTCTACACAGGCTCGCTCAATTGCGCCACCACTGCGCTGTTGAGCGCCTTGGGGCTCTCCGATCAGACTCCCTTCAATGACTTGGCGCAGCTTGATGCGAGCGCCGAAGTTACATGGAGTTTTAACGACCAGAAGTCCCGGTCAAATACGTTCTCCGTGACCGTGGAGACTCCATTGACGGACGACATCGCCGTTGCCACGCCCGATCCGGAATTGTATCCAACGCCTGCCGAGGTTGCGCGCAAAAGCGATCTGCCAGAAGTTGCCACACCCGATGATGCCGCTGCCGGAACTCGCGCAGATGTGGTAATGAGCCCCCTCGCTGTCACTCAATGGTTTGATGCCAAACTGCCCGGAACCCCGTCGCTGGCTTTGCTGGGTGACAATTCATGGGGGCTTCCCGATCTCTCCAGCTACACCGGGAGCCTTGCCGGGGACGGAACCAACGTAGCCAATGTATCGGGTATTCAGTTGAATGGCCTGTCTGGAAATCAGTTTTACGACGACGGCAGCGGATGCTGGGTTTCCACCGCCACGCTGCAAGCGCCAGGGATGAATGGCATCTACGGCGCGAGCTTTTACGACAACAACGGGGCGTGGAGTTTTAATAATGGAATCGAAGCCCCGTCTTTCTCCGGCGATGGGTCCAGCGTTTCCAATGTCTCAGCAATCCAGTTGAGTGGCCCCTATGGCTATTCGCTTTTCGACACCGGCGGTGGCAGTTGGCAGATCGACGGCGGGATCAACACGGGCTGGATCAACGCCAGCTTTAGCGGAGACGGCTCGGGTTTGTCCAACATCACAGCCAGCCAGTTGAGCAGCCCGTACGGTTACTCGTTTTACGATGCAGGCGGGGGAAGTTGGCAGGTGAGTGGAACCCTCAACGGCAGTTTCAGCGGCGATGGTTCCGGGCTTGGCAACGTCAACGCGAGCCAACTCAACAGCATCTACGGATATTCGATTTACGATTCAGGTTGGGGCAGTTGGCAGGTGAGTGGAACCCTTAACGGCAGTTTCAGCGGCGACGGCTCCGGGCTTGGCAACGTCAATGCGAGCCAACTTAACAGCGTCTACGGTTACTCGATCTACGATTCCGGCTGGGGAAACTGGCAGGTCAACGGCAGCCTCTACGCGAACAGCTTCAGCGGGGATGGCAGCCAATTGCAGAACGTCTCGGCTCAAAACACCCAATATGCCCAATACGCCTATTGCGACGAATACGGCAACGAGATCGCCTACACCTACGTCCAGCAATCGGGGTATTACGGCAGCCTCAGCGTAGGAAATGCAGATTGGGCCAACAACGTCCAGTATGCCAACTATGCGAATTGCGACAATTGGGGCTACCAGCTTTACGGCGCTGGAAATGTTCAGGGGAATTTCTTCGGCGGTAGCCCGAATCCCGGAGACGTGGTGGCCTTCGACGGAAGTTATTGGAGTCCGTCGCCAGGCAATCCAGTGCCGATCACGGTAGCCAGCGTTGCGGATCGGCTCGCGTCGAGCGGGTTACGAACCGGCTGGCTCATAAAGCAGTTGGACAACAGGACGGTTTACCAAGTCCTCGATCCCAACGATTACGCGACGGAACTTGGCTGGGTGCCCGTGGGGCCGTTCATCCTTGTCCCCGCCAACAGCACGCCGCTGGTGATCGACAATACGTCCCCCGTCCTCGCGGCAACGATCCATTGCACGGGTGGAACGTGGAGCGATGCCCCGGCCTCTTACACTTATCAATGGAAGCGGAACGGCTCGCTCATTGGCGGTGCAACGGCTCTTTCTTACACGGTGGTTGCAGCCGACGACGGGGCCAACCTGCAATGCGTCGTGTCCGCAACCAACGCGGCGGGAACCGGGACGGACAACGCGGTCATCCCGCTGGTCGTTCTCAATCCTCCCGTCTCTACTGTTGCCCCCACGATCACCCCGGCTGGAACGCCGAACGTCGCGGACACGCTCTCACTCACTTCCGGGACGTGGACCGGCTACGGTTACACGACAACCTATCAGTGGAAACGCGCCGGGGTGGCCATCGCGGGCGTAACCGCCGCCACCTATACCCTCGCGCTCGCCGATGCCGGGCAGACGATTACTTGCGCCGTCACCCGCACGAATATTCGCGGGGTGGCTACGGTGACCTCGGCAGCAACCGCCGCCGTGACAAACTTGGTTGCGGTGAACACCGCCCTCCCCACATTGAATCCGACAGCGCCCTTCATCGGGGCGGTTGTAACCTGCTCACCGGGGACGTGGAACCATCACCCCACAAGCTACGGCTATCAATGGCGGCGCAACGGAACGGCTATCGCCGGGGCTACCGGCTCAACCTACACGGTGGCTTCCGGGGATCTCGCAGCTACCATCAGTTGCGCGGTTACCGCGACAAACCTTGCGGGAACGAGCGGCGCAGCAGTCACGGCAGAAAGTTCGGCGGTAATACCCATCCGAAGCGTGCTGGCAGACTCTTCGTTGCTGGGCTTCTGGAAACTCGATGAAACGAGCGGCGCGCGAATCGATGTTTCCGGCAACGGGCGGAATTTGACTCCCTCAGAAACAATTACCACCGTGCCGGGGCCATTTGGCGGGTCGTGCGCGGCATTCCGTAGAACCGGCTACCTGCAAAACTCGGTTCTCACACCCACCTTCACCGGAACAACCATCACCGCGTCCTTATGGGTGCGCTTGCTGACTCTCGAAGAGGGTAGCTTCATGACCCAATGGAGCGGGGGCGGTTGGCTCAATCTCGGGAGTAGCCCATCGGGGCTGCGGTTCGGATTCGGCCATGATTGTTTGGACCGCATCATCGTTCCTGTTTCGACAGGAACCTGGCACCACGTTACCCAGTCCTGGGATGGCAACCAGATTCGCGTCACTGTTGATGGCAGCGAATACACGCTCAACAAGGCAAACATGCCGGAGAACCCGCCGCGCCTTACCAATGCCAATGCCCCGTTTGACATCGGATGCTCAGATACATGGAACGGCAGTTCCCGAGCGAACGCAGACATCTGTTGCGTAGGCATGTGGAAACGGGCGCTCAGCGCCGCCGAAACCACTGCCCTTTACAACAACGGAGCCGGTCTCAGCTATCCCTTCTAACTTTCTGGAGCATGAAGCTCCATGAACAACCAAATACAACTATGCTAACCAAAACACCCGAAGCCCAGGCCGCCGAATACGCGAACGGCCTCTTAAACATGGCAAACCAGTTCCAACAGCGCGTCCAATTGCTCACCGTAAACGGAGCCGCCGCCAACTCCCAAGTTGGAGCGCCCGCCGTCACCGCTGATCAGATTGTCACCGCGCTCGGAACTGCGAACCTTGGCAAAATTCAGGCCGCCGTCGCCGCCCTGAGCTAAACCCGAAACGATCCGTTCGGTCCTGACGGGGAACAGGACCACAATTTTCTTATGACCGCTCCCTCTGACCAACTCCATGACCTCACCACGCGATGCGAACTCTGCCGCGAGGACGTTCGGGACCGAATTGCCGTTGTGGACCGCCGCCTGCTCGCCCTGGAGATAGTGGTTCGAGGCGAAGATGGCCACAACGGGATGAAGAGCCAGCTTCGCGGCCTTTGTACCCGGTTTGATCAATTTGAGAAAAAAGCCATTCGGCTGATTGCGGTGGGGACGGCGCTGCCGGGAATCGTGATGGGCGTTCTGGGCTTACTAAAGTTTTTGGGGAAATTGTGAGTGGCAGACGCACACGTCTATTGGGATACTCGATTAGCTCTTGGTGGGCCGGTAGAGAAATGAGTGACAAGACCGTTTTGTTTTGATTTCATCAAGTCAAGAGCAGCAAGGGAAGTTCATTTCTTCTCCGGTCCACCGTCTGTTCGCTACGCGGACAAGGGCCATTTTCGTGACCTTACGAAAATGCTTCGGAAGTTGTGAAGGGCTCGTCTTATTTCTCTCGTAATCGGGTGCTGTAGTTTAGGCTTCGCCCGATAAATGAAACGCTACGCCCCCGCCATTCTCCTCGCTTTAGCGCTTTCGCTTCTGGTTTGGCTCGTTGTAGAGAGGTATTCAGGAACGGGGGCCGCCTCGTTCGGCACTTTTACTTCGAAAAACGCCAGGGTCTATTTTTCGCCGAGCGGCGGCTGCACCGAAGCGGTCGTGAATGCACTGGCTGCGGCAAAAACATCGATTTTCGTCCAGGCTTACTCGTTCACATCCGCGCCAATCGCCAAGGCGCTCGTGGACGCTCACAAGCGCGGCGTGAAGATTCAGGTGATTCTCGACAAGAGCAACCGCACGGCCAACTACTCCTCGGCGGATTTCGTGGCGCACGCGGGTATCCCCACCTTCATCGACGACAAACACTCCATCGCCCACAACAAGATAATTCTGGTCGACGGGCATATCGTCATCACGGGCTCCTTCAATTTCACGAAGGCTGCAGAGGAGCATAATGCAGAGAACCTGCTCGTGATCGACGATTCTGCCTTGGCTGAGCGTTACATCCAGAACTGGGAGGCGCACCGGCAACACTCGATGCCGTATGAGGGGCGGTAGCTGGTCCGGGAGGCAACTGTTGCAGATTTTGCAACAGTTCGAGTGATCGGCTCGGTGTCCATAGGAATGCTGTCCGTTAACTTGGCAGGGGCATGTTTCTTTCCAGGATTTTTACGACAATGGTCGCCACGTCATTATCGTAACCCCGGTCTGCAAAACGGCGCAGCCAAATGGCGATCTCCGATGGGCTGACAAAAACCCACTTCCGCTTCGCAAACAAAGCCCGCAATCGACTCTCGTCAGAACCGTAGATTTTTCCAGCTACAAGCCCTAGCCGAATCGCCGGTGATTTTCCGATAATCATGCCTTCCTCGGCTAATTGCTTCAAAATCTGTTTTTTCACGGCAGCGAAGAGCGCCTTGTTATGAAATAGTTTGAAGCGCTCAGCATAACCGGAATCCGGTTGGTCAAAAGCCTCCCACCTAACGCCGGGCGAATCCAGGTAACTCTTGCACTCAACCAAGAGAATCTCGTTGGTAGCGGGCTTATATGCCAGCACGTCGATCTCCGGGCGCGGCATGCTTGGATTCCCTATGGCCCTCTTGGTTTGTTTGTCCAAGTCGACCTTGAATCCGATCCGGGTCCAGTAGCCTTGAACATCAAATGCTTTGGTGACGATTTGCTCGAATGCATCCATGGCCTTTTAACCTATTCCCATGTCTTGCTCTTGAAGCAGAGTGCGTTGGCGTTCTCGGAAACGGCACGCTTTACCTGATCAGACGCACCGTTTGGAAAATCTGCCGAGATTTCGAGGGTCACTTTTACCGTGGCGTTGGGATCGCTTCCCAGCACAGCAATGATTTCCTCGGCAATCTGGACAAGTCGGACTTTGGCTGTGGCAGGCGTAACATCGGCTGATCCGTAAAACGTCTTTGCCTTTGGAATTGGAGCCGGGGGAATAGGGCCGGGACCCGGGAGCATCGGGACGGGCGGGATGGGACCAGGAGGCGTCGGCCCAGGTGGTATGGGTCCCGGAGGAATCGGGCCAGGTGAAGGTAGTGGGTGAGCCGCCTCATAGGCTTTGGCAGCATCCAGTTCGATCAGCAGCAGAGTGTCATCAAGCTGGATGTTGGCATCCCCCAGTTTGAATCCCTCGAACGTGTCTACGTTTTGCCCATACGCAGTTCCGAAGAAATCACGGCTGACAGCGCCTTTCACAATGGCCTGCGCCAGCACGCCGCGATCTTTCAAGCGTGGGAGATAAAGGTATCGCGTGGTGTCTTCCCAGAATGCTATCGCTCCGATGGCTGTCTTTTCGGTTTTCCAGTAAAGCTCCTTAAGCTTGGTGCGCAGATGGATCGGCGACCAAGTGGCGATAACCCACTCGTTGTCGATGCACACTCGCTCGATCTCAGGCCCTAAAGCAGCCCCACCAGTATTAAGGGGAAAAACCTCCACTGTCGGTTTACCTGTGGGGTTTTCTTGCGACGGACAGAGGAGCCATTTGTAACATTCCCGAGCGACACGCGGCAAAACGTCTTCCGCTCCTCTAAATTCTTTCTTGGCTTGCTCAGCCTGGAGATTGTCCAGCACCAGACGCATCGCCGCTACATCTTCCACAATGGAGTTCCAAGCCAAAGCCACCCGGATGCATTCGCGCAGTCGCGCTAGGGCTCCGTGATCGGGGGCCACGAAGATCAAGCGATTGCCGCGATACCTCGGTTTCGTTCCGTTGTTCCGCACATAGTCCAGCACACCGTCGAATGCCATGCGCGGTTCCTCGCGAGCGTAGAACTGCTCGGGGGGAAGCAACACCAATCGCAGGGCACCGTCGTCGGGCACGTCGCTATGCGGAGTGAAGATATGCGTGCCGTCAAAGAATGTGGCACCCACGGTGAGCTTCTTGACGATTTCTGCCATCCGCCCGCGCACTTCATTCTTATCCTCGAACCGCTTCTTCCGCTCCTCCATTTCCCGGCGCAGATTTGCTCGGGTGTCGAACCAATAGCGGGTCGCATCCTGCGATTTATCGCCGGATGAACTCATGTAGTGAAGTTGGTCCGCCAGTCGATTCAGGGCATCGGAATAGAGAGATGATGCTTGGCCGGGTTGGAGACAGCCCAGCAGCACTCGCCCCCGGTCGATACCGCGAGTTCCCGGCTTTGTGTTTACGGAAGACGGCGCGCTGCTGAGGAATACCGTCCGCGCAACTCGTCGTGCGGCTTGCACGGAGCCAAAGCGAGGTTCCTTCTGCTCCAGAACTGTCGTCTCCGCGCGTTCGCCGTCGATGTCTCGATCCATCACCGGGTCCCACCCTTGGCTAAGATAGTTGATCAACTCGTTCCGGGCACTGCCATCGTAGAGAGGCAAGCTGCCGGGGAGAATCATGAGGTCCTTGTTGTCGTCCTGCCACAAGCGGTGAATCACCTTGGCCATAAGTTTCAGCACACCACGAGTGCGCTGAAAGTTCTGAATGGTAGTCCACTCCTCATAAAGCTGTGTAAACACCTCCGGGTGGATGGGATAACTCTGAATCATGCGCTCGAAGTAACGCGATTCTTGGGTTTCCTGCGGCACCTTGGCCCCTTCCGCGATGTAGGCATCCGCGAACGCCCTGCAAACCTCATCCCGAGCTTTGGCATCTCGGATAGGCTCAAATAAACGGCGGCGAACAATTTCAAATGCTTCTTCGGGAGACACAGTCTTCCACAGAGCCTGCACCCGGTTGAAAACCGCTTCGAGCGCCTGCAATACAGCGAGGCCGCGAGGACCGCCCGCCTGACTATTGGAGTCGGGCAGAGATGCCAACACCACCGCATTGGGAACTAGTTTTGCCGCCTCCGTTAGCGCTTGGATGAAGGAAAGGTTGCTATCGTAGGTGCCTCCACTCAGCGCCTGGCTTTCCACGAACTGGCGGATGTAAACCACCAACTCATCCAGCAACACCACGCACGGCGCAAAGCGAGCCAGCAGCGAGCCGAGCACCTCCTTGCCTGGCGAGGTTCCGTTGGCGTCGGATTCCTGCACCAACGCAAACCCTTCCGCTTTACCTAGCTGCCATGCCAGTTCACCCCAGAGCGTGCGAATCTCCTGCTTTCCGTGCTTCCACGGCTGGCCTGGGCCGTGGGCGTTGCCGTCCAGCACCGCGATCTGTGCATGAGGCACGTCCAGCAGCCCTGCCTGATCAAGCAGCGCGGGGATGCCCGAGAGATCACCCAGCGCACATTGACGCGATGCCAAATGATAAACCGCCAGCATCGTGTGCGTCTTGCCACCACCAAAAGCTGTTTGCAGTTGGATGACCGGCTCGCCGCCTTTGCTGTTGAGCCGTTGCGCCACTTGGGTGAGCAGCTTGCCCATGCCCTCGGTGATGAAGGTGCGCTCGTAGAATGCCTTTGCGTCCCCGTATTCTGGAGTCGCCTTACCGGTGCGCACCGCCGTGAGGTCGGCTGCAAACTCGGATTGTTGGAACGTGCCGTTCAGCACGTCGGGATGGGGAACGATAATTTCTCTCCAAGGTTTCATAAGGTGTAAAGTTTCCAGATCGTTAGCTGACAGTCCAAGGGACTCCGGCCATGGGCGTGTTGGCGATATTGAGGACAAGCGGGTTGGAATCAATCGCTTTTACGAGTTGCCGTATTTTTTGAAGCACACTGGCCGCAAACCCTGCCGGGAAGAGCGCGCTTCGCGCACCGGTGTGCGGTTCCAAATGCAAAACGATCCGCTGACTGGCAGACGCGAGCGCATCCGTGGCAAGTTTCTTCTCCGCAGGCACAGCAGCATGACTGCTTGCGTGGGCCAATCCCGCCATTGTGTGAGTCGCCTTGTCTGCCACGAACTGCGCCAATCCGCTGATATTGGATGGTTTGGGCGGGTTCGTGATAACACGGAAATCCTTCGCTTCAATCAACCATGCCGTGCTCTTTGGAGGAACACCGTCCACAGCCACTACATCGACCGCCCGCTGACCACCCGGATTTGCGTTCCAGACGGTAGTGTAATGCTGCCACTTGTCGTAGATTCCGGCTGCGACGGTGGGATCAAAGTCAAAGGTGAGCGTATCGACTTGGAGTGTTGGCATGGCCCTTATGCGTTCGATGACGGATCGCGGGTTTCCTCAACGGCCACACCCATTTCGGTGTCAACATACCGTTCCGATTGCTGCAAGTCTTCATCGAGCGCGGCAATACTGCCGACATCGTCCATCGTCTTGCCTTGTTCCACGCTGACCGACCCGTCTTGCGCGATGTGCAGGCCGAAGCATCTAGTATCCAGCTTTATGAATTCCTGCTTCTGCAGGATGTGCAGCTCGCGTAGAAGAAAGAGGCTGTGCGTCGCAATGAAGACTTGAATCCCACTCGCAGCGACCTGGAGGATCGTTTTGGCAACCGTCTTGATGATTCTCGGGTTGAGATTGGACTCGGGTTCATCTCAAAACAAGTAGCCCTTGTCGAGAAGCGAGCCCGTTGCAATAAGGCGAGCTACGGTGGCAAGCTTCCTCAGCCCTTCAGCTACCAAATGCATTTCCATATTTCCAGACGCCACGTTGAGATAAAAACGGCCGGACTTACCCACCTCAACACTTCCTCCCATGGCATCCTCCAATGGAACTAATAATCCCTTGATTTTTGCCTCACGAGGTCCACGCGCCAGCGGGGCTGCGAGCAGGATGCAGGTGTCGCGCCACGTCTCCTCGAAGGGTAAGTGTGTCGTTTCGTAGAGAGATACAAACTCCGGCATAATCGTCAGTAGTTCGCGGGTGGGCATGAAAACCGGGAGCTTTTCAGCCCAGCCTCCCGGCAGGCTGTTCACCTTGACCTGGCTCTTGGACGAGGTGGAAAAGTGAAAGTCGAAACTCAGTTTCTCAGGCGCAAACTCGTAACCGATGGTGCAAGTATGGGTGCCGCGCGCGCGGCGGCGGGCCAGCCTGCCAAGCTCGTCGGGCTTGAACACGTTTCTTAGCTTATCCGCCATAGCCGTTTCCAAAAAGGCTTTGGTCGGAGTCTCCGAGGCTGAGTCCTTGGCTCCTTTGGCGCTGACAGCGATGGCGCAGTAAGCCACCTTTAGAACGTGCGATTTGCCTGAGCCATTCTCGCCGATGATGATGTTCAGGTTTTTGCCAAACGTGAAATCGGCCTTCGGGAAGACCGTGAGGTTTTCGATGTGCAGTGATTTTAGCATGGCGGTTATTTAGGGTTCAAAGCCGGGCAATTGTCCGTCTGAAGGTTTCGGTGCGGTGGACGCGGCGGATTCGATGCCGGTCCAACTGGTGATGAGTTCGTTGTAGGCGCGGGCGTCTTCGGCCTGGCCGAGGCGTTCGCAGAGCGTGTAGAGGCGGTAGGCGAGTTGTCGGACGGCTTCGGCTTTGCCGCCGAGGGCGGCGAGGAGTGCGCCGGATGCCGATTCGCCACCTTGTTTCAGGGCGCGGATAAGCTGATGCAGTGCTTCCCACACGGGCATGCGCTCGTCGGTGCGCGGGTCCCAATCGGTGGGATACTCGGCCCATTTGAGGAGTCGCACTTTGCCGCCACCGCTTTGAATAACCCCGGCCTCTTTTATGCCATCCACGCTCGTGCCTTTTCCGCGTGCAAGGGTGTCCGCCGTGCCGAATACACCCTCATTCCAGCCGTGTTGCTCGAACCAGTGGAGGCAGAACTGTGTGTCGGCATCAAAATCGTCCTCTGCCAGGAAGCGGTTGATGAGCTGGAGAGCTGTGCGGACGCTCATGTGCGAGCCGTCGGCCTCCAACACGGCGGCGTATTTGGAGAAGACCGCCATGCCCGGCCCGATGATGGCCTGCGAAAGGTCCACTGGGGCCACCGGCGAACGGTCATCACCAGAGCCTTTGGTCATTTCGTCGAGCGCTTCCGGCAGCACGCCGTTCAACTCGCGGATGAACTCGCGGCGGGAAATGGAGGAAGCGTCAGAGGCGCGTTTGCGGCAGACGAGGATAATGCTGGAGGCGAGAGCATTGGCCCCAAGGCCCACTGAGCGGGCTTCCCTCTCCGTTCTCATCGGCCATGTGCCAGTTAACTGGAATCCAGCCCTCAAGACAGCATCCAGAAATGTAACCCACCCAGTAGAAGCAGTTCCAGAATCGTCGTTAGTGTCAGACTGCTTAAATGCGTAGTAGATAGTAATCGGCGGCTCAGGATGTGCTTGTTGTGCAAGACTCTGCATTGCCTCTGTCATTCCATCGAGAAAGAACGTTTCCGCATTCTCCTTGCCACCATGGCGATGAGCGGTGGCAACCAATTCCTCTTCTTTTGGAACTGATATTGTCTGAAAAAGGTCAGGAAGAATAGGCCGTAGACTTTTCCGTAACCAAACGTAGAAGAAATCTGAAAGGTCAGCGTAGCCAATGTTATCGTAGTATGGCGGGTCAATGGAGATGATTTTGCCTGAAGATATTTGCTGATGCTGCGCATCGGCCTGTGCAGCCAATCCGCAAGGGAACGCAGGTAGGGCTAAGAACAAATCTTCCAGTGAATTTAGGATCGACTCGAATCCTGCAATTGGAGCAAACGCCGACAGCTCTACGAAATCCCAACTCATCGGAATGGCCTGTCGCGCAAACAAAGCTCGGACATTGTTATTTGTCGCATTCCATGTGCAGATCGAATTATTGAGATCAGCCCACCTTGATAAGGCTATTCCAAGGTAAATACAGACAGCGTCGGCGTAGGCCATTGGTCCGTTCCCACCAGCTTCCAAGCTGCGTCCATCAGGGGGCATTCCAGCAGCTATGGCTGCATTGATTATAGTATCCCGAACTTCTGCCACCAAATCAGTAAACAACCCTAACGCAACTAACTGACGTGGGGTGAAGAGGTCGCCCCAATGTTGAAGGCCATAGGGGACACATGTGCCTCCTGTAAGCCTCGCGGGAACATCCCCGGTTGGCTTCCAATTTGGTTGCGCAAGTTTGGCTGCGCTTTCCATCTCCTCCGTTGGGGCAAGATAAACACGATAGCGTTCACCTTCTGCCACAATTGCCATCAATCGTGTGCCCATACGGCCAGCTTTCCCCTCAGCTTTGATGTAGTCGCCGCTTATCGGAACATCCGATAGAAGGCACCTGAAATTTGATCCACGTCCCGGGGCCTTTGTGCCACCTTCAGCTTCGACGGGTGCCTTTCCTTTCTGCACAGTGAACCCATATCTGTCACCCGTCACGACCGGACGAATATAAAATTCTTTTCCTTCCTTTTTGGAGAGTACGAACGTCGAAACCAGCGGCACATCAACATGGGAAAACGCAGGGTTCGGACTCTTAACAGTTCGCGCCCAAAGACACCCGATTACGGTAAGCTTTCGGCCTTTAAGGGGCTTCAATTCAGGTCTATCGCGCACAACCTCGGCGGTGATTTCCACCGGAGGGTAAAGGTGTCCAATTCGCTTTTCCGCCTCAGAGCGTACCCAGCCGCCGTAGTAACACACGTCTTGGACAAGCCCAGTTGCACGAGTCCATTCCCTTGGCAGATCCAGCTCATTCCTCCTCGTATCTCTGTGGTTTTGCTGACTGACCGGCGGTCGGCCCGCGAACTTGGGTGGAATCTCGATCATGGCCTTGTTGATGAGCACTGCCACGGGATTGAGGTCACTGGCGTAAGCCTCCTGACGTGACTTCATTTTTTCGAGCCGGGTGATGTGTTAGTCTGGGGCTAGAAAGGACCAGACAATGAAAGGCAAGAGATACACGACCGAAGAGAAGATTCGCATCTTGCGGGAAGCGGATCGAGGAA
>Ga0316229_1001507_pt1 | contig 23488 bp, 17 predicted proteins | sample TBH18023metaG_FD_206011 | JGI IMG/M metagenome (GOLD analysis project Ga0316229, IMG submission 206011) | Freshwater microbial communities from Trout Bog Lake, Wisconsin, USA - TBH18023 | ecosystem: Environmental > Aquatic > Freshwater > Lake > Hypolimnion/Profundal zone | place: USA: Wisconsin... | reverse complement strand
AACTTCGCCGCGCTGGAGAGTCGCCCACATCTGGCGGTAAAAATCAGGGCCATGTTTGCCGCTGTTGAGCAGGCGCGGATTCTGGCCCAGCGCTTCGGCGCAGGCATAGCCGGTGGTCTTTTCAAACGCCGGATTTGCGTAGAAAATCGTGCCTTTCGTGTCGGTGATCACCACGGTTTCGGCCGCCTGCTCAATGGCCTTGGCGAGCCGGGCATGGGATTCATCCATCCGTTTGCGTTCGGTGATGTCTTTGGCTGCATTCGGCGTCCAGTGGTCCCGGCCGCCGGCCGTTTCCAACTCCGCCCGGGCTGCCCGCAGTTCCTCGTGCTGTAACTCCAATTCCATCTGACGCACTTCCAGCTCGTGCTGGAGCACCCGTAATTCCACCTCGTTTAGCGGTCGGCGCGGTGCCGCTTTCGCTTTGAGCGGCGCCTCGGCAACCTGGCGCGGGCCGGTGGCGGCATGGTTGTCAGGAGACGCTTTCAAATTGCAAAACTTGAAGGGCCTGGCGATTGGCTTTAACTTGCATCAATAAGTACCATGTTGCTTTCGGCAGGTTCGGCCATCGGCTTGAAGTAATGATCAAGAAATAATCCCCCCGTCAGGTTAGTTTCTCGCGCAGATGCTCCAAATGGGCCCGGATGCTCGTGGGCTCGCCCGTAACCCGCTGCATCAATTCTTGGGGACGATACCGTGAGCCGGCCTGATGCACCTTCTGCCGCAGCCATGTCAAGAGCGTTTGATATTGGCCTCGGCCCAATTCCTCGTTCAACGACGGGTGCTCCTGCCGCGCTCTTTGCATTAATTGTGCGGCGTTGAGATTGCCCAGCGTGTACGTCGGAAAATAACCAATCCCGCCCAGCGACCAATGCACGTCTTGCAGACAGCCGTCCGCGTCTTTCGTGACTTTCAAACCAGACATTTGCTCAAATTGTTCATTCCAGTACCCCGGCACATCCGCCACCGCCAACTGCCCGGTCACCAACTTCAGTTCCAAGGCAAACCGCAACATGATGTGGAGATCGTACGAGACCTGGTCCGCTTCCACCCGGATGAACGACAACCGCACCCGGTTCACTCCCGCATGGATCTGTTCCACCGAAAGCGCTTGCAAATCCGGAAAGTATTCGCACGCAATCGGATGCCAGTGTTCCCAAAACGACCGGCTCCGGCCCACATGATTTTCCCAGAGCCGCGACTGCGATTCATGAATGCCCAGCGACACCGCCGCCCCGGCCGGCCGGCCGAAATGCTCCGGCGGCAATCCCTGCTCATACAAACCATGCCCCGCCTCATGTAAAACGCCGAAAAGCGAAAACGTAAAATCATTTTCGTTGTACCGCGTGGTCAGCCGGCAATCGCCCGCACCCAATGTGGCGCAAAACGGATGCGTGGTCGTGTCAATCCGGCCGGCCGCGAAATCAAAACCAATGGCTTCCGCCACCCGCCGGTTGAACAATTGCTGCGCCGCGAGGGGATAAGCACCCGGCAGCCAATGGTCCGGCACCGCCGCCGATTTTTGCAGAGCCGGTTGCAGCACCGATACAATCGCCGGACGCAGGTCCGCAAACAAACTCGCGATCCCCGCGGCGCGCGCGCCCGGCTCATATTCTTCCAGCAGCGCGTCGTAGGGCGAAACTTCGTAGCCGAGATAATCCGCCTTTTGCCGGATCAGCGCCACAATTTTGGCCAAGTGCGGCCGGAACAATTCAAATTTGGATTGGGCGCGCGCGGCGCGCCAGGCTTCGTGCGCCAGGGCCTTAACCCGCTCAAGTTTCTCCACAAAAGCCGCCGGTACTTTTGTAGCTTGCTCAAACTGACGCCGCCACTCCCGCACATTCGCCCCCTCCACCGAGTCCGGCGCCAAGCCCTGCTGTTCGCATTCCGCAATCCATGCGCCCACCGTCCGTGCCGCAAAGAGCCGGTGCGCTCGTCCGCGCAGGTATGCCAATTGTTCCGCGCGATACGCCAGGGCCTGCGGCGGCATGTACGTGTCCTGATCCCATTCCAGCGCGCAGGAGGTGCTTTTTAAGCCGGTCACCTCCCGCATGCGCCGTAACAATTTTTGGTAGGCCGCGGGTGGATTCGTCATAGTGTCTGTCATCATCCTCGAAGCACGCCGCCGGTCAATCCAAAAGCCGCAAAGTGGTCGTGGCCTGTGATCCAGAGCATGATGATGGGTGACTCTTCACCCAGGTTGCTTGCGCCAATTTCCGGTGCGCTATTTTCCGGTTGCACTTCCCGGGAGGACGGCGCACAGTCACAGTCGTTCCCCAACGATAATCGCAATAAATATGAAAACACAACTCTTCTTCAGCCTCACCCTGCTCGCGGCCGGTTCCTTGCTCGCCGCCGATGCCAGTCTCAAGGACGACGTCACCAGTGCGGCTGCCGCGCTAGGCAACCAGCCGAATTATTCATGGCGGACGACGGTTGAAGTCGGCAACAATTCGCGCTTCCGGCCTGGCCCGACGGAGGGTAAAACGGAAAAAGACAGCTATACGACGTACTCCATGACTTTCAACGACAATGCCACCGTAACCAACCCGAAGGGCACCGTGACCTTCTGGATCGCCGACGGCAAGCTCCTGAAAATCCAGACTCACGTCAGTGGCACCGTCAGCTTCAACGGCAACGACCGCGACGTGGACCGCACCACCACCACGGTGATCAGAGCCGTCGGCACCACCAAAATCGAAATTCCCGATGAGGCGAAGAAGAAGCTGGAATGACAGTCATTTTTGATGCAGAACCTGTCTCGATAACACTTGCTCTCCATTTGGTGTCAGGATCAGGCATACTGGCATGGTGAAGGTGGTCCATTCGTTTTTCTGTATGCTACGAGCGGTCTCAGCTGCCAGCGGACAAGCCACGAGTTTACTTTTGCCCCTCGAACCGGTGCCGCCATTTCCGGAACTCCGCGTGGCCGCAACTGCCGCTGGCATTCCGGTGGATGGTATGAATTAGTAATAGTCTTCAGACCTTGAGCGCATTTTGGATTGCGGCCTGAATTTGTTCGGTAGTGTATGGCTTGGCCACAACCCCCTTGAAGCCGAAAGCAGCATAATTAGCCATGACGGGGTTGTCGGAATAGCCGCTGGACACAATCGCCCTGGCTTGCGGGTCAATTTCCAACAGCCGCTGGATGGCTTCCTGTCCACCCATGCCGCCCGGGATGGTCAAATCCATGATTACCAGATCGAAAGGTCTTTGTTGCGCGGCAGCCTGCTGATGGAGCTGTAATGCGGTTGCACCATCGCTGGCGGTTTCCACCTCGTAACCGATTTTGGCGAGCGTCTTGGACAGAACTTTGCGAATCATCGCCTCGTCATCCATGATTAAAATGCGGCGGGACACCAGGGACGGCGACTTTTCCGTCAAGCCGGTGTTGCTTTCGGTTTGCGCTGCGGCTGGCAGCAGCAGGGTGAAGGTGGTGCCGACTGCAACCGCGGATTCCGCCGCGACCATGCCGCCATGATTTCGGATGATCGAATGAACGACGGCCAAGCCCAAGCCGGTGCCGGATTTCTTGGTCGTAAAATAGGGATCAAAAATTCGGCGCAGGTTTTCCGGGGGAATGCCGCCGCCTTGATCCCGCACGGCCACTTGGACATAATCGCCGGAAGGCAGGCTGGATTTGTCCGGCAGGATGAGGGACTGGTTTTGCGCAGTGATGGTGATGTCCCCGCCCTCGGGCATGGCCTGGCAGGCATTAATGACGAGGTTGTTAAACACCTGGGACAGTTGGTGTGGGTCGGCATTAACAGCCCACAGTCCAGCGGCCAACTGCAGGTCGCACTTGACCTGCTTCCCGCGCAAGGCAAAACCGGTGCTGTCGCGGATGACCCGATCGAGGTTGATCGTGCGTTTGACTGGCTGACCGCCTTTGGCGAAGGTCAACAATTGGGAGGTCAACCCTTGTGCCTGGCCGGACGCGATTTCAGCCTCCTTCAGCAGCTCGAAGGCTTCCGAGGAAGGCGACAGATCCATTTTGGCCAGTGAGATGTTGCCCAGAATGGCTGTAAGTTGATTATTGAAGTCGTGGGCGATGCCACCGGCAAGGACGCCGAGGCTTTCGAGCCGCTGCAGTTGCTGGATTTCCAATTCATGTTGCTGGCGCTGTTCAGTCAGGGCAACCCGCTCGGTGACGTCTGCGCCAACACAAAGAATCTCCCGCAGCCGGCCTCGCTCGTCGTAAATGGGCTTGTTGGTCCAGGTGACCCATATGCGTCGGCCATCCTGGCAGACGTTTTCATTTTCGGTCAGTAAATATTTTTCCGGTTGCCGGATGAGGTCGGCATACTTCGCGGCCAAGTCTTCACCCTTCGCCGAAAATGCCGGCACAATGCAGCCTACGGCATGCCGGCCAATTATTTTCGCCCGCTTAATCCCAAACAGGTCTTCTGCAAACTTATTTAAAAAAGTTATTTTGCCCTCCGCATCAATTCGCAGGATGATATTTATGGCGTTCTCCACCACGCTGCGGTAATTCTCCTCGCTCATGGCCAGCTCGCTGGCATAATGCGCAAGCTGCTCCTGTTCCCAATCATAATTGCTCAGAATCACCCAGACCAGCAGCATGGTCGCAACGGAAGTGAATACCATGCCCGTGAGCAGATCCAAGGTCTGGGCCCAGCGCGTGGGGAACCGGGTCACTAGTGAAGGATAAAAGTGGTCCGCCAAAATCAGCCCGCAGACATTCAATACGATCAGGCTGAAGACTACCCATCGCACGCGGCCGCGGAAGAACATCAGCGACAGTATCAACAGCGGGAAAAAGTAGAAATTGACGCAGCCGATCATCCCGTTGTTGAAAAACCAAACCGGATTCAACGTCAGAACAATCACCGCCAAAAGCGCGCCAAAATAATATTTGCCTTTGCTCGATTCGCGGTGGCAAAAAAGGCCGAACAGCCCCAGAAAGAGCGTCGCCAAATTGACCAGGAAAGGCACATCGGGCAGCAGCACATTAATCGGCAGAATAATGCCCAGGCATAAGATCGCCTCGACCATACACGTCAAGCGGAACAACCGCTGCCGCAAGGTCAACGACTTGTCCCGGGCCACATAATTCCATAGTTTTTCAAGCAATAAATCCATGCAGTACCTGCGCTGGCGCCATTGCCTTGCCCGACATAACTGCCGCATGGCAGCGGAGGGCCATGGCGCTCTCCCCTCGGGTATCGGCAGATTCCGAATTGGCTTGAGCCCAATGTTGTCGCCTCAGCCAACACCTGTTAAGCTGTCGCCATGCGCTCGCCAAACCTGGTCGTCATCCTGGGAACCAATGCCTCCGGCAAGAGCGAGCTGGGCATTCGCCTGGCCAACCATCTCGGCGGCGAAATCGTCTCCGCCGACTCCCGCCAAGTTTATCGTGGCCTCGACTTGGGCAGCGGGAAAGTCACCCCAGCCCAAGCTGGCACGGTGCCACACCACCTCCTGGATGTTGCCAACCTGTCCGAGTATTACTCATTGGCCCAGTATCAGCGGGCCGCATACCGCGCCATTGACGCCATTTCCGAAGCCGGCCGGCGACCCTTCCTCGTCGGCGGAACCGGGCTGTACCTCAGCGCGATCATCGAAGGTTATGAACTGGTGGATGTTCCCCCCAACGACCCGTTGCGCACGGAACTCGAGGCGCTTTCCTTGCCGCAATTGGTCGAGCGGGTGGAAAAATGCGCCCCGGACGCCGCCGCCCGCATTGACAAAAGCAACCGGCGCCGCCTCATTCGGGCCATCGAGATTGCCGCCGGCGGGCGCGCGCATGCGGCCGCCCACCAAAAGTCCCCCCGCTACCACTGCCTGCAATTAGGATTGACCTGGCCGCGCGATGTCTTGGAAACCAGAATCGAGAAACGCCTCCGGGAGCGCCTGGCCAACGGCATGATCGAAGAGGTCGCCGGACTCCGGGCCCAAGGCGTGTCCGACCTCCGGCTCGAACATCTGGGGCTCGAGTACCGCTACATCGCGCGCTATCTCCGCGGCGAGTTGGCCACCCTCGACGACCTGCGCCATGAGCTCGTCATCGCCATCCGCCAGTTTGCCAAGAGCCAGATCACCTGGTTCAAGCGCGACCCCCGTATTTTTTGGCTGGACCCCTTCGGCGATTATTTTCAAGCCGCCTGCGACCGCATCCGGGAATGGGACCGCGAACCTAAGCTCTAATTTGATCCCTCAACCGTGGTCCGTGTCTTGGGACAGTTAACCTGAAAACCGCAGTTGAACAACCAAGGAACAAAAACAGAAAGGCCGGATGACAAAGTGATTTTACCGTTCACCGCCTGCGCAAGCCTTCACGTGGAGGGTAAAGCCGCGTATGATGCATCCTCTGACCTTTGACCTCTGACCTCCATCCTCAGAACTCTCCCGGCCCCGTTACCGTTCGCACCACTGCTGCCACATAGCGCGGTAGGCGGTTTCCAGGTGGCCGATAAACAGCGGCACATCGCAGATCGAACTGCGGCGCATTTGCTCCCGCAGCCGGAGACGCAAGCCCGCCAAGCCGGGCAGATCAGCGGCCAAATCCCGGCATTTGGCCACATAGGCATCCGGGTTTGCCACATTCCATTCAGGGAACCCAAGGTGGGACACCAAGCTATGCCCAACGCGCGCCACATGCGTCCGGCCCGCCAGGGTCACCACCGGTACGCCCATCCACAATGCATCGCAGGTGGTGGTGGTGCCGTTGTAGGGGAAGGGATCCAATGCGAGATCCACCCGGTTATACAATCCCATGTGCTGTGCCTTGGCGAGGCCCGCCCCGCATAGTTCGAGGCGGTCGGCGCCCACGCCCGCGCAGGCGAATTCGTCGCGCAATCGCCCCGCCGTTTTGGGATTGTCCAGGCCCTGCGATTTTAGCAGCAGCCGGGCGGTGGGCATTTCGCGCAAGAGCCGCGCCCAAAGCGCGAGGGCCGGGTCGCTCAGCTTGCGGAAGTTATTAAAACAACCAAAGGTGACATGGCCGTTGGCCAGCGCGGGCAACGGTCCGACCGCCGGACTTTCCACTGGGGCGCTGTAGCAGGAGAAGGTGTTGGGCAGACGGATGAGCTGCTCACTATGCCAGGATTCTGTTTGTCCGGGCGGATCAGTGAGGCAGTCCGTCAGACGATAGTCCATTGCGTCCAAGCCGGTGGTATTGGGGTAACCAATCCAAGTCACCTGCACCGGAGCCGGTTTGCGGGCAAAAATCGGCAGCCCGGAGTCCGTCGTGTGGCCGGCCAGGTCCACCAGAATATCAATCCCATCCTGCCGGATCAACTGAGCCACCTCATCCGGATTCCACCCTTGAATGTCCCGCCATTGGCCGGCCAGCAGCCGCAACTGCTGGGTGACCGCGTCCGGCGCCTTTACATTGGCATAACAAAATGTCTCGAAGTTTTCCCGGTGATGCCCCTTCAAAATCGGCTCGATGAACGAGGAGACCGGATGATCGCGAAAGTCGGGGGAGACATAGCCGATGCGCAAGCGACGCGCCGGTGTGGCGTCGTTAACATGGGGGCGCCAAGCAGCGCGGAGCGGTTTCTCAAACCATTCGGACCACTGCCGATGTTCCGCGAAATGCTGTTCCGGTTCGGTATCGGGCAGGTAATGGAGCACGAAGATGAGATTGGTCTGGGTTTCGGGCTCTCGTTTAAAAGTCAGCGCGTGCCTATAATGCGCGGCGGCCTCCGCCAATAAGCCTTCTTCCGCGCAGATCCGGCCCAGATCATGGTGCGCCGCGGCATAATCGGGCCGCAACCGGAGCGCTTCGTGCAGGTGTACCCTGGCCTCGTCGTTCCGCCGCTGCGCCATGAGCGCCTGCCCTAAGATCTCCCGGGCCTCGGGCAGCGAGGCGTTCAGCTTCACCGCATGCTGAAAGCACTCCACGGCTTCGTCCAATTGCTGGCTGTGCAGGCATGCCACCCCCCGACTCAACCAAAAGACCACGTCCGAGGGCGCAAGCCGGGTGGCTTCCCGCAGGCTCGTCAGCGCCTCCGGCAAGCGGCGAAGCGCGCGGAGGGTATTGCCCAACTGATGGTGAGCTTCCGCCAGTTTTGCTTCACCGGCAATGGCCGCTTGGAACGCCGCCGCCGCCGCCGCCGGCTGGGCCAGCGCATTCAGGGAAAAACCGCGCTGCAAGTGGGCGCGGGCGGGTTTGAGGCTCGCCTTGGCCGCTCGGTCAAACAGCCCGACCGCTTCCGCCTGGTTGCCACTCTTCTGGACCACCACGCCAAGCAGATAGAGAGCATCAGGATGCTTGGGCCAGCGCTGAAGCATCTGCCGGTAAATCGCCGCGGCTTCCGCCAACTGGCCGGCACGTTGCAGGGCCAGTCCTTTTTGCAAAAGCGCGGCTGGATTCATTCGCAAACAACGCTACCAAGTTGGCTGCGGAGGCAAAAGAGAATAACGCCGCAGGCGGGTGACCAAGCTCATGCGTGAATTCGGAGTGCTGCGACCGGGGACCGGTCGCGGTCCGAAGGCGGCACATGCTGTCAAGTCTCATCCCTTCGGCATATACCGCAAATCGTCCTTTGGACCAAGCGCCACATCCTTAAACACAGTGGATTCCGTCACTGTAAATCCCCGTTTCCGAAACCATTGCTGGAGCTGTGGATTTGGAGTTGGATCCTCTGGCGGCATTCTGTACTCCAAGCGCCGGAGCCCTTTGCTCTTCGTGTAGGCGAGCACGGTCGTTAATAGTTGGCTGCCGATCCCCTGCCGTCGGAAATTGACCTCGAGGATTTTTCGGCCGAACCAGCGAATCAGCAGATTGGGATGCCGGACCACACAATGCTCTTCCACAAACATATCGGCCAAAACCAGCACGTCGCCTTCAATCTGACAATTAACGTAGGCCGCACAACCTTCCAAAAACTCCAGCTTGAAATAAACGAGATCCTCCACCCTTTCCTGGGAGAATTTCAAGACCCGCCCATAGCGGTCTTTGATGAGTTTTTTCATGGCCATAATTTAATCTGAAAACCGCGGTTGAACAACCAAGGAACAAAGACACAAAGGTTATTCTCCGCCGGCAGGCTTGGACCGCGTGGCGCCATGTGTCCCCACTCGGCGGTGCCCCCACCAATCCAATAATCCTATGATCCCGCTTCACTGCGTCGGCAGCACATGGCCCGGAATGGAGCAGGTCGGCGCTTCGCCAATGGCGTTGATGGTATAAGTGCCGCCGTCGGGGCAGACAGGAAACACCCCGTCCTTGCAATACGGCGTCAAATCCTGCGCCGTGGGCACGTCGGCGGTGCTTTTGGCCTTGTCCAGCGCCCATTGCAGTTTGGCCTGCGCCAGCTGGTGGAGATTGTTGATGCAGGCATTGGCGTTGGCGGCCATCGCCGCCTGCTGCTGCTCCGCCTGGAGCTGCTGCAAGTGTTCCCGCTGCATGGCGAGCGCGTCGCGCGCGGTGTTGAGGTGCTGCGCGTTTTGCTGGCTCTCATTCTGAATTCGCTCCAGGTTCTTCTGCAGGGCGCTCACCTTGGCGGCGAGCGCGTCGTTTTGTTTGCGCAAGTTGGCAGCGACCAGCGCCTGCCCGCCGGCGCTGGAATTTTGCAGTGCCTCCAAGGCCGTTTCGGTCTCATGCAATTTCTGCCGCGCGTCGCGCGCTTCCGCCACGGCGGCGTCGCGCTCTTGGTTGGAGCGCCACAGGAAGAATTCCGTGACCAGCATCAGGGCCAGGCAGACCCAGGCAAACCAGCGTTTGGCATTCATGTTTGCAGCAGTTGTCGCCCTTTTGCCAGTCGGCGTCAATCCGAAATATTTTACTTCAGCCATTTTGCCACGTCCACCGCCGCATAGGTGATCACCACATCCGCCCCGGCGCGGCGCATGGCCAGCAAGCTTTCCAGCGTCACCCCGCGCTCGTCGATCCAGCCTTTGGCGGCGGCGGCCTTGATCATGGCATGTTCCCCGCTCACAGCGTAGGCGGCGGTCGGCAGCCCAAATTCCTCTTTCACGCGCCGGAGGATGTCCAGATACGCCAGCGCCGGTTTGACCATGACCATGTCCGCGCCTTCCTGTACGTCCAGCGCCACTTCGCGGATCGCCTCGTTGCCGTTCGCGGCATCCATCTGGTAACTGCGGCGGTCGCCAAACTTCGGCGTGGATTCGGCCACTTCGCGGAACGGCCCGTAAAAGGCGGAGGCGAATTTGGCCGCGTAACTCATGATTGGAGTGTCGGCGAATCCTTCGCGGTCCAGTGCCGCGCGAATGGCGCGCACGCGGCCATCCATCATGTCGCTCGGCGCCACCAGATCCGCACCCGCCGCCGCATGACTGGCCGCCGTGCGGGCGAGCAGCTTGAGCGTGGGGTCGTTCAGGATCTTGCCGTCCTGCACAATGCCGCAATGGCCGTGGGCCATGTATTCGCACAGGCACACGTCGGTGATGACCAGCAGCGAGGGCAATTCCTTTTTCAGCAGGCGCACCGTCTGCTGCACGATGCCCTGCTTCGCATAAGCGCCGCTGGCTTGGTCGTCCTTCTTGTCCGGGATGCCAAAGAGCAGCACGGCCGGCACGCCCAGCGCGTGCGCCGCCGCCGCCTCGCGCAGCACTTCATCCGGCGACAACTGGAACACGCCCGGCATCGCGTCCACCGGCCGGCGCAGGCGTTTGCCGCCACGGGCAAACAGCGGCAGCACCAATTGTGAAACATGGAGCGACGTTTCGGCAACAAGCCGCCGCAGGGCCGGCGAAGTGCGCAAACGGCGCGGACGGCTGAATGGAAATCCTGGCAAAGTCATGCGGGCAGTCTAAACTGAATATGGCGGGCCGTCCAGCCAGCCAAATGATGGGGTGTCCTCGTTTGCAAAGCGCGGGTCTGTGACCCGCAGCAGCGTTGAAACATCAAGCCGCTTCCATTTCGCTTCAAGACTGACTGGTCTAACTGGCGGAGTTGCGGCGGTTCACAGACCCGCGCTCCGAAGGCAGTTTGCGGGATGTTTACTGCGATGTCTCCAACAGCCAGGACGATACCGGCGCCGCCAGGTCCGCAAACCGATACGGCACCGTTTCATGCGTGCTGTGGGGAACCACCAGCAGCCGGCTGCCGGGCGCCGCGAGCGCGTACACTTGCGCCACCTCGGCCTCCGGCGCGATTTTGTCGCCATCGGCGGCCACGAACAGGGCGCGAACCGGGTGCCGGGACAGGGCCGTGGTGGTATCAAGTTCGGCGACGGGGACGCCCAATACAGCCGGTAACTTTTTCAATCCGGCGCGGAGGAGCGACTTGGGCAGCCAGCCGGCATATTGGGAGCGGAGGTTCAGCACGGCATTGGACAAGCCCGCATAAGGGGTGATCGCCACCACCGCGCGCAGGCGCGGGTCGGCCGGTTGCCAGCGCAATGCCATTGCCGCGCCATAGGATTCACCCACCGCTGTCACCGGATTTCGCAACCGGCCATCGTGGTTCAACTGATCCAGCAACTGGCTTAAATCCGCCACCTCGTGCAAGCCATAAGAGATTTGGTTGCCGCTGGATTTGCCATGCCCGCGCAAGTCCACCAGCACGCACCGCCAACCCTCCTGGGCCAACTGAAGCGCCCAGGGCATCATGGAAAATTGCGCCAGCGCGTAGCCATGCAGCAACACTACGGTGCCGCGCGGTTGCGCCGACCAGGCGTTCGTCTTGGCCGGCAGCTCGGTACGGAAATCGAACATGGTCCGCTCATCGCTCCCCTCCATCCAGTTCGTGGTGGCAACGGTGAGGTGATAATCCGCCGGTTCGATGACGCGATAACTGAGCTGCGCGGGAGGCGGGCCAACCGCGACCAAGTGCCGGGGGAAGTTCGTGAAGACATTAGGATGGAAAGCCAGCCATACCGGCGCTTCCGGCGCGAACCAGGTGGGATACGAGTTCGGCGCCTGCACCATGCGATGCGCCATGAAGCTGCCGCAACCCGCCGTGGCCCAAACGAGCAGGACAAACAGCAGCAATGCTGCTGGCTGAAGGTTGTCCGCCCTCCGCAGTGCTGCTGCGGAGGACGGGGGGGGTGAGGGTTGAATGGGCGGAGTGCCAGGTCTGCTCCGGCCGCACGCGCTTTCCATCTCGTCACCTGCCCCGGTCATACCCGCAGCTTCCGCACGTCCACGGCCTCCATGCCGGCGGCGCGGATGGCTTGCAGGCCCAGATCAGTGTCCTCATAGGCGCGGCAGAAGGATGGCGCCACGCCGATGCGCCGCGCTGCCTCCAGGAAAATGTCCGGGGCGGGTTTTTGTTTTTTAACCATCTCGCTGGTCACCACGGCTTGGAACAGATGCCGGATCTTCAGTTGCTCCAGCACTTGCACGATGATAGGCTGCGTGCCGCCCGAGGCGACCGCCATCGGGATTTTCCCGGAATTCGCGCGCGCGATTTCCACGACCGCGTGAATGGGCTCGATTTCGGCCATGAGCGGCAGATAGGCGCTTTCCTTTTCGTGCGCGATGGCAAAGTGGTCGAGCGAGCGACCCTGTTCCACCGCGAGCATCTTCAGAATATCGCGCGACGGCACGCCGCCGAGCGCGTAAAAACGGTCCTCGGGGAAATACAGGTCGTGGCGGCGCGTGATCAGCTGCCACGCACGCCAATGCAGCGGCATGGTGTCGGCCAGCGTTCCGTCGCAGTCAAAAATCAAACCTCGGATATCTTCCATTTGCGTAATGTGTGATGCGTCATGCGTAATGCGTGATGCGAATTCCTCCCCGCTGCTCACGTTGCTAACGACGCCAGTTTCTCCTCCATGTCGTGCGTCATCAAAGGGTCAATGAGTCCATCCAACTCACCGTCAATGACGCTGGATAAATTGTAAAGCGTCAGTTCGATGCGGTGGTCGGTGACGCGGTTCTGTGGGAAATTATAGGTGCGGATCTTCTCATTCCGCTCGCCCGAGCCGACCTGCTGTTTGCGATGCGCGGCGTATTTGGCGTTTTCCTCGGCGATTTTCGCCTCGAGCAGCCGCGAGCGCAGGACGGTCATGGCCTTGGCGCGGTTCTTGATCTGCGAACGCTCATCGGCAATGCGCACGGTGAGGCCGCTGGGCCGGTGCTGGATCTGCACCGCCGAGTCCGTGGTGTTCACGCCCTGGCCGCCTTTTCCGGACGCGCGGCAGACCGTCACATCGATATCCTCGGGCTTGATTTCCACATCCACTTCCTGGGCCTCGGGCAACACCGCCACGGTGCAGGTGCTGGTATGAATGCGCCCTTGGGCCTCGGTGGCCGGCACGCGCTGGACACGATGAACGCCGCTCTCGTATTTCAGCCGCTTGAAAACGTCCGCCCCGTTGATTTGAAAAACAATTTCCTTGAAGCCGCCCAGGTCGGAGGGGTTGGAATCCAGCGCCTCGATTTTCCAGCGGCGGGTTTCGGCATAGCGGCAATACATCCGGTAAAGGTCGGCGGCGAACAGCGCGGACTCGTTGCCGCCCGCGCCGGCGCGGATTTCCACGATGGTGTTGCGCGAATCGGTGGGGTCCGGCGGCACCAGCCCGAAGTGGATTTGCTGCGCGAGCCGCCTCGCGTCCGCTTCCAGCCGCGCGCTTTCCTCCCGGGCGAGCAGCGCCAGTTCGGATTCCGCGGGTTCGGCTTGGAGCAGGGCGCGATTTTCCTCCAGGTCGGCGAGCGTTTTCTCATACGCTCCGCCGGCCGCCACCAGTTCCTTGAGCCGGGCGTATTCGCGCGAGAGTTCCTGCGCCTTTTGCGGGTTGTCGAAAACCCTGGCATCGCTTAGCCAGGCCTCGACCTCGGCGAAACGCTTGCGGAATTTTTCAATGTGCGGCAGCAGGTTCACCTCAAAAAAACAAGCCGCCCGCGACACCGGAAGTATCCAGCGTCGCGGGCGGCATTGGTGCAAAAGCTAGACCTTTTTCTTTTTCTTGGTGGCGTGCTCGGCCTGCGCAGCCTGGGTCTTGGCCAGGCGCTGTTGGAATTTGTCCACGCGACCGGCGGTATCCACAAACTTCTGCTGGCCCGTGTAAAAGGGATGGCAAACGTTGCAAATGCCGACGATGATGGTCGAGCGGGTCGAGCGCGTCTTGATCACGTTGCCGCAGGCGCAACGGATCTCCGCGTCCACATATTTCGGATGTATGGCCGTCTTCATAAAAAGGGTGCCTAACTTATCAGAAAACCGCCGGATGACAAGCGGGATTTTTTGGGGTCGTCACTTGGCGCCAGCTTGGATAGGCTGGCGGCATGTTATGGAAAAAGTCGTGGGAGCCGGAAGCGGTGCTGGCGCTGATTGCCGGCATTCTGGCCGCCTGCATTTTTGGCCTCCTCGCGGCGGCCATTCTGCACGGGGCGGCAGTCACCGGCTTCAAGGGTGAAGACAGCCTCGGCACCATTTTGCTGGGCACGCTGAGTTTCCAAGGGGTGGCGGTGGTGCTGGGGACGGTCTTTCTGAAATGGCACGACACGAGCTGGTGGGAGGTTTTGCGGGGCGCCAGTTGGAAACGCACGCTGTGGCTGCCGCTGGTGGTGCTGCCGGTGGTGGCTCCAGTGGTGCTGGGCTTGAAAGCGCTCTCGGAAATCACGCTGGAAAAGCTGCACTGGCCGGTGGCAGACCAGCGCGCGGTGGAACTATTCACCAACGCCAAAACGCCCTGGCTGACCGCCTACTTGGTGGTTTTTGCGGTGGTGCTGGCGCCGCTGGGCGAGGAGTTTTTCTTTCGCGGGCTGCTTTTTTCCACGGCCAAAAGATTTGGCTGGCCGAAGCTGGGCTGGCTGGGCGCGAGTGGCTTGTTCGCGCTAAGCCACCTCAACGTGCCCACCTTGCTGCCGCTGTTCGTGCTGGCGTTGGCGCTGACCTGGCTGTACGAGCAGACCGAGGGGCTGCTCGCGCCGGTCCTCGCGCACAGCCTGTTCAACGCGGCCAACCTCCTGGCCTTGCTCTGGGCTGAAAAACATCATTATCTGAGTCCATGAACGAATTTGAACTCATCCAGCGCCTGACCCGGTCGCTGCCCACCAACCCCGCCGTGGTGACCGGTGCCGGCGATGATTGCGCGGTGCTCGACCTGGGCGTGCCGGATCACTTGATTTTGTTCAAGACGGACGCGGTGGTGGAAGGATTCCATTTCACCCGCGAAACGCCGCCGGAAAAAATCGGGCGCAAAGCGCTGGCCCGCTGCCTGAGTGACATTGCCGCCATGGCCGGCACGCCCACGGCGGCGCTGGTGACGCTTGGTTTGCCGGAAGCCTTCGACGCGGACTTCGTGGGGAAAATCTACACCGGGCTGAACGCCCTGGCGGAACAGCACCAGGTGGCCGTGGTGGGCGGAGAAACCACGACCAATCCCGGCGGCCTCTTGGTTTCCATCGCGCTCTTGGGCTTGGTCGGGCGGGGGAAACAGATTTTGCGCGGCGGAGCCAAGCCCGGTGACGCGATTTTCGTGACCGGCGAACTGGGTGGCTCGCTCGCCGGTCGGCATCTGGATTTTGCGCCGCGCCTCGCGGAGGCGCGCTGGCTAGCGGATCATTTTCACATCCACGCCATGCTGGATGTGAGCGATGGCTTGGCCGGCGATTTGCGCCACATTTTAGCGGCGGGCAAACTGGGCGCGGAGATTTTAAAATCAGCGCTGCCGGTTTCGCGCGCAGCCAAGCTGCGCGCGAAACTGCCGGGTTCGCCCGGCGCTGGCCCCAAGCCGGCGGCACTGGCCGCGCTGACCGATGGCGAGGACTTTGAATTGCTGTTCACGGTAGCCAGCCGGGACGCGGTCAAGCTGCTGGATGACTGGCGCAAGAAATTTCCCGAGCTCAAATTGAGCTGCATCGGCAGGATCGTGACCGGCGAGGGCATTGTGCTCCGCGACCGGACCGGGGCGCACAGCCTCGCGGTCTCCGGTTACGAACATTTTCGGGAGCGTTGACGGCCAGCGCAGCCAGCGGCTTTAGCGGCGATTGAAAATGCCCGATTGCAAGCCTCAAGCCTGAATACTTGTGTGGGTAAGGCACGCACGGAGCGGATGCGATCAAGAATCTGTTGTCGAATCCACTTTTGGCGGTATGCTGAAAGCATGAGCGTGGCCGAACAAATCTTTGCGAAGGCGCAGGTTCTTCCTGAACCTGTGCAAAAAACGGTCTTGGATTTGGTGGAAAAATTGGCCGGGGAAGGCGGCGGACCGCAAAAAACGCAGCCAAGATTCGGCAGTGCCAAAGGCTTGATTCACATCGCGTCAGACTTTGACGAACCACTCGAAGCCATAAAACCCTAGATGGAGTCAAACTACTCCTCGACACCCACGCATTTCTTTGGGGCATCGCCGGTGATACAAAATTGAACTCAAAGAGTCGTGCGATTAGGGTCAAACGCATTTGGTGAAGTTACACTAAGCACACTAGATTTATTAAATACGAAATACCTATGCCAACCCCAATGCCACGCAGTCTAAAACCTCTCCCCGGCCTGCTCGCCCTGCTCGCCGCGCTCCCGCTGGCCGCCGCTGAACCCACGGCCACAAACGCGCCGGCCACCAATGCGGCGGCCGCGAAAGGCGACTTGGCCACCATCCCGGACGCCTCGTACCAACCGGTCCATATCACCAATGCCGTGACCATCGCCGGCGAACGCGTGACCTACACGGCGGAGACGGGCATGTTGCCCGTCCTGAAGACCGACGGGACCGCGCGCGCGTCCGTGTTTTACGTGGCCTACACGCGGCAGGATGCCACTAACGCGGCGGCGCGGCCGGTGACGTTTTGTTTCAACGGCGGTCCCGGTTCGGCGTCGGTCTGGCTGCATTTGGGCGCGCTGGGTCCGCGCCGCGCCCGGATGAATCCCGACGGCTCCCAGCCCGCCCCACCGTTTGCACTGGTGGACAACGAATTTTCCGCGCTCAATGCGAGTGATCTGGTGTTCATTGATCCGGTGGCCACCGGCTTCAGCCGCGCCGCCCGAGAGGAAAAGCCGGGCGACTTTTTTAGCGACACGGGGGATTTGGATTCCATTGGCGAATTCATCCGGCTCTGGACCACGCGTCATGGGCGCTGGCTCTCGCCGAAATACCTGTGCGGGGAAAGTTACGGCGTGTTCCGCGCGGCGGGCCTGGCGGACCATCTGCGCGGGCGCTACGGAATGTATCTGAACGGACTGATCCTCGTATCCGGCGTGCTGGATTTTGCCACGCTCGAGGGCGGCACCGGCAACGACCTGCCGTATCCGCTGGATTTGCCGGCCTACACGGCGGCGGCGCACTTTCACAAGAAGCTGCCGCCGGATTTGGCGGCGAACTTGGACAAGGCGCTGGCGGAGTCGCGGGCTTTCGCGCGCAGCGAATATACGGCGGCCTTGCAGGCCGGCGCAGCGTTGCCGGCGGCGGAGCGGGAAAAGGTGGTGAAGGAATTGGCGCGGCTCACGGGACTGCCGGCACGGGTAATCGAGGACAACCGGCTGCGGGTGGAGCCGGGGGTGTTCCGCAAACAATTATTGCACGACGAAGGGCTGATTTTGGGCGCTTACGACGCGCGGTTGACCGGGCGCGACGGCGATCCCGCGGCGGGAGGACCAGCCTTCGATCCGTCGTCCGCCGCCGCCATGGGTGCCTTTTCCGCGGGGATGAACGCGTATGTGCGCGGGGAATTGAAATTCCAGGACGATCTGCCCTACGAGATTCTTGCCGGCGTTCAACCTTGGAATTACGGCGCTCGCAATAATTACCCCAACGCCAGCGACCACCTGGCGTCCGTGATGAACCAGAACCCGTACCTGCGAATTCTCGTGTGTGGCGGGCGCTGTGATCTGGTCTGCCCCATCGACACCATCCGCCACAGTTTGGAACATATGCCACTGGCCGAGGCATACCGCCTGAATGTGACCTTTGCGGAATTCGACGCCGGCCACATGATGTATATCAACCAGCCCGATTTGCGGAAACTTCAGTCGGAAATCACAAAATTTGTGCGACCGTAGGGGGCACAGTTTGGCCCCGGAAACAGATACAGGAATCCCACCCATGTCGGATTGCTTTACACTATCTCAAGCTTGAGCCGGATTGGCAGGCGCCGGTCTGGTTTGGTTTAAAATGTTGGCAATCATTAACTTGCAACATTGCCGAGCATAGCTCAAGTTTCTCGGCATGGTTTGTGCTTCGAAAAGATTTGCAAAGTTTAATCGAGAAGTCGGGTGTTTGAATTTATCAGTGTCGTGGCCGTTCTTGGGCCGGCTTGCCCGGCTCGCTTGGCAGAGTCGGCCCTGATGAATGGACAACGACTCAAAGCGGCTGTGGAGATGTCATGCACATTTAAAAAATGGCGCGCACCTGCTTGTGTCAGGCACCGCCAGCGGTCCGCTCGTTGTCAACTTTTGCGATTCCCAAACCAGTAACGCGCGTAATACGAACCAACAAACCAAATAGGAGCAAAACAGTACAGTATGAACAATGGAATCAACAGCCTGATCGCCGGCTTGGCGGTCCTCGGTCTGGCCAACAGCGCCAGTGCCTCGGGCATCATCACCTTATCAGACGGTGTGAACCCCTCCATCACCGTATCCAACCTCACCACTGGGGACCTCAGTTCGCAAGAGGGCGTGATGAGTGTGAAAACGAACATCGGCGTCTGGAGCGTGGTCATTACCACCGGGACGACCAAACCCACTTTTGGCAGCGCCACTGCGCCGGCGATGGATTTGGATGTCAACTTTACCTCGACTGGCGCGGGAAATCTGACGGTGATTTTCTCCGACGACAGCTTTCAATCTGTTCCCGGCACCTTGAACGCCGCATTTACCGCCAACCCAAGCACAGGCGGACCCGCAACGGTCGACTTTGCGGCGTATGGGGATGCCAGCAATGCCGATGGCCTGACTACCTTGTTGGCCAACACGGGAATCAATGCGTTCGCCTCTCCGTTTACCTACTTCAGCGCTTCCGGGCCCATTAGCCTGGCCACGCCGTATTCGCTTTCCGAAGTTTTGACCATCAGCGCTGCGGGTGCGTCCGGCTATGTTTTTGACGGGACCTTGGACGTTCTAAGCCTGGTTTGCACGGGCACCAGCGGCTTGGTCGGCGTGCCCTATACCTCTTCTCTGGTGGCCACAGACGCACTGGCTCGCTGCCAGTCGTACACAAGTTATTCCATCATCTCGGGCTCCCTGCCGCCGGGTTTGACCCTGAATCCTACGAATGGCGCCATCACTGGCACCCCAACCACCGCCGGCACTTATCCGTATGTTGCACAGGTCACCGATAGTTGCGGCATCTCGGCCAACACCAGCAGCCAGGGCTGCGGCATCACGATCACGCCGTTGCCAAGTGCCACTTGTGCGAGCATTAACGCGGTTTTGGGTCAGCCCCTCGCACCAGTGACGCTGGTGGGACATGGCGGGTGCAGCAGCAGCTATACCTTCTCTGCCACGGGTCTCCCGGGCGGGCTGTCCATGTCCCCGACCGGGACGATCTCCGGCACGCCGACCGCCAGCGGCACGTTCAACTATACCTTTGTCATCGCGGACAGTTGTGGCAACAAGGGCACAAATTCCTGTTCGGTCATGGTGCTCACGCCACCGAGCGCGAATTGCGTGGCCATCAACGCGGTTCAGGGCACGCCCATCAGGCCGGTGACGGTGGTGGGCAGCGGCGGGTGCAGCAGCACCTACACTTACGCGGCCGCCGGCCTGCCGGGCGGACTGTCCATGTCCACGACCGGAACGATCTCTGGCACACCGACCGCCAGCGGCACATTCAACTACACCTTCGTCATCACGGATAGCTGTGGCACCAAGGGCACGAATAACTGTTCGGTTACGGTGCTCGCGCCTCCCAGCGCAAACTGCGTCACGATTAACGCGGTTCAGGGTACGCCGATCACGCCGGTGACAGTGGTTGGCAGTGGCGGGTGCAGCAGCACCTACACCTACGCGGCCACCGGCCTGCCGACCGGTCTGAACATGTCCACGAATGGAACGATCTCCGGCACGCCGACCGTAAGCGGCACCTTTAATTACAGCTTCGTCATTACGGACAGCTGCGGCGACAAAGGCACGAACAACTGTTCGGTCACGGTCAATTCTCCGCCGCCGCCGATGCCGCCGATAGTGAATTGTCCGCCCACCTTCACCCTCACCAATTTCTCGATTTCCGGTTGCACGTATGGTCCCGGGGATTATGGCTCCGGATGCAATGGCACCAATGCGGCCGGCATTCTGACCAATTGCTTCAACAAGGTTTACCCCAATGGCTGGCTGCAATGCGGCCTCACCAACGCCAATTGCTATTGGCTTAAATTCACTTCCTGCACCAATGTGTGGAAATTCGTCACCTGTGGCGGAACGCCAAGTTGCCTGAAAAGCAATTACACCAACCCGACGAATTGTGCGGCGGGACAATTCGCCGGCCAGGTCCTTTGCCTGAAGCTCAACGTGGACTTCGGCGATGCCAAATCCGTGACCGGTTTTGCCGGAGGCTGCGGAGACCTGATTTTGAACGACTCCACCTGCCCCCTCAATGGGCAGAGCGTCCGGCAGATCCTTGGGCTTTGTCATACGGCCCTGGGCGGTGGCAATATTGCCTCCTGCGGCTGCACCATCAGCAATTTGAGCATCTTGTGCAGCAACTTGAACTTGGCGTTTGAAAATTGCACGCCCAGCGCCTGGTGCCAAGGCCATCTCGTGCCGGCGGCCATCACCAATATCTCCCCTGCCGTGACCGGCTACGCCACTTATGTGGATGTCTGCGCCTCGAGCAACAAACTCAGCTACTCGGACGCCATCGCCGCCGGACCTTGTCCAGGAACTTACGTCATCACCCGCACTTGGCTGGTGGTGGATGGTTGCGGCAACAGCAATAGCTGCACCCAAACCATTAATCTGGGCAATACCCTGGCCAGTGTTTGCGGCACCGTGTTTCAGGATTGCAACGGCGACGGTTTTCTGACGCCGGGCATTGATTCGGGGAAGTCAGGCGTGGCCGTCACCTTGAAGAACTCCAAGAGTGTCGCCGTGGCGACGAATCTCACTGATGCACTGGGCAATTATTGCTTCTTTAACCTGACCCCGGGAACCTACACCGTCAGCATTGTGCAACCCACCAATCATGTGCAGACCGCGGGCACGCACACTTATCACTGGTTGAACGGCAGCTACCAGCAATGCTGGGTTGAAAATGACGGCTACCAGCACTGCAAAGCCGCCGGCGGCGGGGAGTGCTGGACGGCCAACGATGGTTGTCAGCATTGGAAGAACGTCAGCGGACAGGATTGCTGGACGGATAAATATGGCTCTTCGCATACGCAGGCATGCAATTATGTGAGTTGCGACGTGCCCACAAACAATGCTGAGACCTTCACCTTGGCCGCGTGCCAGAACTTGAGCTGCGTGAACTTCTCTTATCAAGGAATCGCGCCCAACGCCGTGATCTGCGTGACCGGGCCAAGCAGTGGAACCCTGTGGCAGACCTGCAACTACACCTGTACCGTTACCAATACAGGGACCGCTTGCTTCTCCGCCTGCCAGGTGACGGCTTGTGGCAATTCGTATCCTTGTCCGTCTTTAAGCCCGGGACAGGGTTGTTCCTTCCAGATCAGCCACCAGTTCCAGTGGTGGGACTGCGGCCAGTTCAATTGTCAGGCAACTGCCAACTGCACGGCTTACAACAATAATTCCTGCACCGCCCAAGGGAACTGCTTCACCTCAGTTTCCTGGGGCTGGTGATTGGACGGTCGGGATGGCGTAAATGCCAAGGCAATTCTGGGCCGAACCTGCAAAGGTTCGGCCTTTTTTTATCATTGATGGGCGGTCCAACTCCCGCGGACCATGGCTTTGCTTTGCGGCGTTAGCGGTGGGAGTTTGGCGGCGTTTTGGTAGTTCAAATCAAAGGCCCAATGGCGCGTGGGCGCGGTATAGTAATTCCCGGTTTGCTGCCAGTAGTTGGTTGCGTATTGGCTGTAGAAGAGGACGGTGATGGAACCGTTGTACGTCAAGATTTGGCCGTTCCAGTTTTCCAGCGTGCGCAGAAAATTTTCGACACCGCCGCTGTAGTTGCCACTGATGGTGGGCACGGTTTGGACGATGCCCACCAGCATGCCGGCGTTGACGGTGGTGGAAGTGGCGCCTGGTCCGCCAGTCGTTTTGGTTGAACTGGTGGCATCACTCCAAATTGGGGAAAGGATGGTGATGGCGTCGCCCAGGATTGCCGCCGGCACCGTATAGGTCGTGGCGCCGTTGGTGCCATACTGCCCCAAGGACGAGCCTCTGAACGTCTGCGAGTTGTAATTGCCCAGCACATACATGGGAAACGGCGTGGCCACCGAGAGGCCGGCTGGCACGGTGGAATTGCCGGGGTTGGGCAATTGCGCCCCATTAACCAGACGCACCGCCGGCAGTTGCGATGCGGTCATGGGCACGCTGGTATAGACGTAAATGGAAGCAAGGTGATGGCCGCCATGTTGCAACTTGGTAAGGTCTGGATTCACACCATACTGATCTTGACCGCCATTTCTTGCGCTGTTGGTAATCCAGAGGCTGAGATTGGTGAGGTCTATTTGGACCGCCTGAACCTTTTTGGCCGGCCCGGAACCATTATTCCAACCTTCACGCCAGTCATAGAAGATGACGTTCGTAATCCAAGTGAAACCCGCGTATGCAATGTTGGTGGCGAACGGGGGCGCGTAATTGGTGGTGAGGCCGGAGGTAAGCCGGTAAAAATTATACGGCAACGGTGTCAGCGCGTTGTCTTGATAATAAACCACGAAATTGGTGCCGGTCGGCAGGCTGCTGCCGCTATTGGTGCCGGTGACGAAATTGGAGATCACGAGGTCGGACTGATTGGCCATATAGACCAGGCCGTTGGAAGAATAAGCGGCCGCCGAACCCATGGCGAAGGAGGCTGGCGGCAGACTGAGCAGGCTCAGCACGGCGCTGGGGCTGTTGTTGGTGCCGATGGGCATGACCAGCGCGTTGGCATGGTTCATCGGCTGGCCTGCCAGGGAAAAAGTGGCCGCGCCGGAACCGGTGTAATTCATGGAAAAAGGATCATTCGCCTGGGGAGCATTGGTGCCCACGGCGGCTACCGTGGAATGATAGGTGGATGTAGTGGAGCCTTCCCAGATGTTCTGGTTGCAAAAAACCGGCCCATAGATGTCGAACACGGCGGCGCTTGCGACTTCCAGATTCACATTGTAGAAGATGGCATACTGAAACAAGGGGATGTTGGCCAGTTGCAGCGACTCGTGGACGGTGGCCGGCACCTTTTGGGGCTGGCCGATGGGCGTGGCGGTGGCATAAACATCCAGCGGCTGGATGTAAGCTTGCAAACCGGAATATTGCGAACCCAACGGGATCGTGTTGCTGGAGACCGGCCCCAGGACGACACTGGCTACGCCGGGATTACCGTTGGTGTCGCTGTAAATGTATCGCACAGGCCAGGTGGACTGGTCAATGGTGGCCGGCATGGTCGTGTAGGCGCCGGGGCTGTTGGAAATGGCCAGGTTGATAAAGTCGCGGTCAATGTGGCTGATGATCGTTTCCACGCCCGCTTCAGCCGCATTTTCACTCATGTTATACTGGTTGTTCTGCACGGTCACGGTG